>Ga0209745_1000225_pt1 | contig 32940 bp, 33 predicted proteins | sample BarGraNGADG00312_FD_184495 | JGI IMG/M metagenome (GOLD analysis project Ga0209745, IMG submission 184495) | Arctic peat soil microbial communities from Barrow, Alaska - Barrow Graham LP Ref core NGADG0004-312 (SPAdes) (version 2) | ecosystem: Environmental > Terrestrial > Soil > Wetlands > Peat... | reverse complement strand
CGGGTCCGTACCCGATCAACGAGGCCGCCAAGGTGCTCGAGAAAGTGGCCGCGCAGGATCTTCGCGCCCAGGTGGAGGGCCAGTATTCCGGCGACCACGCGGCCATCAAGACGAGCATCAACACGATGGTCGTGGATCTGCGGAAATCGATTGCTGCGATCGGGGACAACTCGCAGCACGTCGGCGCGGCGGCCGAGGAGCTCTCCTCGATCAGCGAGCAGATGGCGGCGAACTCGGAGGAGACGGCCACGCAGACGGGCGTGGTGTCGGCGGCGTCCGTAGAGGTCTCGAAGAACCTGGCGGTGGTGGCGGCGAGTTCCGAGGAGATGCTGGCGTCGATTCGTGAGATCGCCAAGAGCGCCAACGAGGCGGCGAAGATGGCGAAGAACGCCGTCGAGGTGGCGGACGAGACGAATCGGACGGTGAAGAAGCTGGGTGACAGCTCGGAGGAGATTGGCAAGGTCATCAAGGTGATCACGTCGATCGCGGAGCAGACGAACCTGCTGGCGCTCAACGCCACGATCGAGGCGGCCCGGGCCGGCGACGCGGGCAAGGGGTTCGCGGTCGTCGCCAACGAGGTCAAGGAACTGGCCAAGGAGACGGCGAAGGCGACCGAGGAGATCAGCCAGAAAATCGAGGCGATCCAGAACGAGACGAAGGGGGCGGTGACGGCGATCGGGCAGATCAGCCAGATCATCACGCAGATCGACGACGTGTCGAACACGATTGCGGCGGCGGTGGAAGAGCAGACCGCCACGACGAACGAGATCGGGAGGAACATCACGGAGGCAGCGCGCGGGTCGGCGGAGATCGCGCGCAACGTGTCGAGCGTGGCCGATGCGGCGCAGTCGGCGTCGCAGGGCGCGTCGGATACGCAGAAGGCCGCCCGGTCGCTCACCGAGATGGCCGCCCAGCTCCAGACCCTGGTCGGCAAGTTCAGCGTGTAGAATCAGAGGGGTTTCGGGGGAAGAGAGGCGACAAGGCGGATATGGGACGCGCATTCCAGGGATCGACCCTCGGCAGCGACACCGTCAGCCGTATCGCTCTCACCCTGCTGCTCTCGTGCCCCACGGCGTCTGCCTTCGCCCAGGCGCTGGATCCCCCGGACCCGCGTGAGGCGAAGCCCGAGCGTCCGACCGTTGCCACCCACGCCTACGCGGTTTCAGCCGGCATTGTCGAACTGGAGGCCGGGTTCCAATGGCAGCGTCCCGCCCCGGCGTCGGCTCAGTTCACCGTGCCGGCGCTGTTCAAGATCGGGCTCGGCAAGCGTATTCAACTGGATATCTCACCGGGATTCGCGCGGGTCGGCGCCGACGGCGTCGTCGGGTCGGGGCCCATCGACACCGTCGTGGGCGTCAAGTGGCAGGTGGCCGAGAGGCTCCCGCTGCTCGCCGACGTGGCCATCCAGCCGACCCTGAAGCTGCCCACAGGGTCGGTCGAGAAGGGGACCGGAACCGGGACGACGGACGCCAGCCTGGTGCTCATCTCGAGCCGGTCGATCGGCGCGGTCTCGCTCGACATCAACGTGGGCTATACGCGGCGCAGCGGCGACGGGTCGGCGACGCCGACGGACGCCACGATGTGGACGATCTCGGCGGACTTTCCCGTGAAGGGCAGCCTCGCGTGGGCGGCCGAGGTATTTGGTTATCCCGGCACGCGCGGTCCGTCGGGCTCGGGACCGGTGGTGGCGTTCCTCACGGGCCCCACGTTCAAGGTTCAGCGCAGCGTGGTTCTGGATGCAGGGGTGATTTTCGACATCAAGGGTCTTGGTGGAACGGCCGTGTACGCCGGCGTGACCTGGAACATGGGGCGGCTACCGATGGAAGGACAGTAAACTCGAGCAGTTGAGAGGGGACGCGGACATGCCCGTGATCAAGCGGATCGGTGTTCTGAATGCTACCGCGTCAGGAGTTCAGCGTCCTTCTTCTGCTGCAGTTCGTCGATCTGCTTGATTTCCTGATCGGTGATCTTCTGCACCTCGTCCAGGCCGCGCTTCTCGTCGTCTTCCGACACCTTCTTGTCCTTGGCCAGCTTCTTCAGGCGGTCGTTCGCGTCGCGGCGCACCGTGCGGACCGCGTTGCGTGCCTCCTCGGCCATCTTGTGCACGTGACGGGAGAGTTCCTTGCGCCGCTCGTCGGTGAGGGATGGCACCGGGATGCGCACCACCTTGCCGTCGTTGTTCGGGTTCAGGCCCAGGTCGCTCGCGCGGATCGCCTTTTCGATCGCCCCCATCAGGGTCGGGTCGAAGGGCTGCGCGACGATCATCGTCGGCTCGGGCACCGACAGCGAGGCGACCTGGTTGAGCGGCATGCGGACGCCGTAAGCATCGACGTGGACAGGGTCGAGGATCCCCGTGCTGGCGCGGCCGGTGCGTACCCCGGCGAGGTCGTGGCGCAGGTGCTCGATCGCGCCGGTCATCCGCTTCTTGACTTCGACGTTCAGGCTCTTGAGATCGTTCACATCGATCATGTGTCAGCTCCGACAGAAGGCATGTGGTCAGTCGGCCGTGATGAGCGAACCGACGCGCTCGCCGAGCACCACGCGTTTCAGGTGCCCGTGAGTCCGCAGGTTGAAGACGATGATCGGCATCCGGTTGTCCTTGCACAGGGAGATGGCGGTGGCGTCCATCACCTGAAGGCCGCGGACGACGACATCCATGTACGAGATCGTCTCGAAGCGCCGGGCGTCCGGGACCTTCATCGGGTCGGCGGTGTAGATCCCGTCCACCTTGGTGGCCTTGATCAGGACGTCCGCCCTGATTTCCATGGCCCGAAGGGCAGCGGCCGTATCGGTCGTGAAATAGGGGTTCCCGGTGCCGGCTGCGAAGATGACCACGCGTCCCTTCTCGAGGTGCCGCACGGCCCGGCGCCGGATGAACGGCTCGGCGATCGCCCGCATCTCGATCGCCGTCACGGTGCGGGTGATGACGCCCTCGTGTTCCAGCGCGTCCTGCAGCGCGAGGGCATTGATGCACGTGGCCAGCATGCCCATGTAGTCGGCCGTGGCCCGGTCCATGCCGCGGGCGCTGGCGGCCACGCCGCGGAAGATGTTGCCGCCACCGATGACGATGGCGACCTCCACGCCGAGTCCCTGAACCTCGGCGACATCCTTCGCGATGCGGACGGCGACGGCTGGGTCAATCCCGAACGACTGCTCGCCCATGAGCGCTTCGCCTGAGAGTTTGAGAAGGATGCGTCGGTAGGCGGGCGTGGCGGCCGATGATGGCATACAGAAGAGGATTATAGAACGAAGCACGGAAAACGGAGGTCATTCCGCCTGCTGATTTCCAAAAATCAGATCTCCGCCGAGCCTACTCGGCGGAATCCCCGAGCTTGAAGCGGGCGAAGCGCGCCACGGCGATGTTCTCGCCCGTCTTGGCCACGGCCGACGCGATCATCTGCGAGACCTTCACCGAGCCGTCGCGCACCGACACCTGGTCGAGCAGGCAGACACGCTCGAAGTAGCTGTCGAGTTTTCCCTCGACGATCTTGTCGATGATGTGGGCCGGTTTGCCCGACTCGGCCATCTGCGCCCGGAAGATCTCCTTTTCCTTCTCGACCTCGGCGGCCGGGACCTGGTCACGGTTGACCCACGTCGGGTCGGCGGCGGCGACCTGCATCGCCAGCTCCTTCACGAGGGTCTTGAAGTCGTCGGTCTTGGCGACGAAGTCCGATTCGCAGTTGACCTCGACGAGGACGCCGAGCTTGGCGAACCCAAACGGGCCGGAGCCCTCGGCGATCGGCATGTGCACGTAGGTGCCGATCGCCCCCTGCTTGGTAGCGCGGCTGGAGCGCGTCGCGGCCTTCGCGAGGCCACGCTTGCGGAGGACGGTGATCGCCTCCTCGATGTTGCCGTTCACCTCGGTGAGCGCCGCCTTGCATTCCATCATCCCCGCACCGGTGCGGTCGCGGAGGATCTTGACCTGGTCTGCCGTAATAGCCATGGCGTTCTTCTCCGTACAAAAAAATTGTAGGGGCGGGAATCCTACCCACCCCTACACCGTGATTCCCTCGATCGCCCGGAACAGAGCGGGTGTGGAAAACCCTGCCCTATGCCGAGGCCGGCGCGTGCTCGGGCCTCGGCCGGCGGGTATTGCGCATGCCGCGCTGAGCCTCGGCAGCCGCTTCGGCGTCGGCCGTCGATTCGGCGTGCGCCGCCTCTCGCAGGCCACGACCGCCGACGATCGCGTCGGCCAGCCGCGAGGCGAACAGGCGGATGGCGCGCAGCGCGTCGTCGTTCCCCGGGATGACGAAGTCCACTTCATCGGGGTCGCAGTTGGTGTCGACCACGCCGATGACCGGGATCTTCAGCTTCCGGGCCTCGTCAACGGCGATTTTCTCCTTATGGGTATCGACCACGAATACCGCGTCGGGAAGCTTCGCCATCAGACGAATGCCGTCGAGGTTCTTCTGGAGCTTGTGTTTGTCCTTCTCGATCCGCGCAATCTCCTTTTTCGACAGCGTCTCGTAGCGACCGTCGGTGGCCATCGCCTCGAGTTCGCGGAGCCGAGCGAGGCTGCGCTGGATCGTGGAGAAGTTGGTCAACAGGCCGCCCAGCCAGCGTTGGTTCACGAAGAACATCCCGCTGCGCTGCGCTTCTTCTGCAATGGCGTCCTGTGCCTGCCGCTTGGTGCCGACGAACAGGACCGTGCCGCCTTCGGATGCGAGACGGGTCACGAACTCTTCGGCCTCCCGGAACAGCTTCGCCGTCTTCCCGAGGTCGATGATGTAGATGCCGTTCCGTTCGCCGAAGATGAATTCCTTCATCTTCGGATTCCAGCGTTTTGTCTGGTGGCCGAAGTGAACCCCCGCCTCCAGCAGCTCTTTCATCGCGATCCCGGCCAAGCTCCCTCCACGTGCGTTCAGTAAGAAACAGTTAACGTTTGCTGAACTGGAAGCGCTTGCGCGCACCAGCCATGCCGTACTTCTTGCGTTCCTTCGCGCGTGCATCGCGCGTCAGGAGGCCTTCCTTCTTCAACCGTCCCCGCAGTTCCGCGTTGTACACGACGAGCGCCCGGGTGATGCCGAGGCGGATCGCGCCGGCCTGGCCCGACACGCCGCCGCCCTTCACCGTGGCGAGGATGTCGAACTTGTCAGCCGTCTCGGTGAGCAGCAGCGGCTGGCGAACGTGGACGCGCAGCGACTCGGTGGGGAAGTAGTCGTTGAACTCGCGGCGGTTGACGCTGATCGCGCCCTGTCCGGGCCGCAGGAACACGCGCGCCGCTGATGTCTTGCGGCGACCGGTGCTGTAATACTGAATGACTGCCACGTTAAGCTACCTTGAACTGGGTTGGTTTCTGCGCGGTGTGCGGATGGTCCGCCCCGCGGTAGACCTTGAGCTTGCGATACATCGCGTTGCCAAGCTTCGACTTCGGCAACATGCCCCGAATCGCCTCTTCGACAAGCCGTATCGGGCTCTTTTTTCGGACCTCTTTCGCCCGTTCTTCGCGCAAGCCGCCCTCGTAACCGCTGTGATAGCGATAGAGCTTCTGCTCTTCCTTTCGCCCGGTCAGCTTCACCTGTGCGGCGTTGATCACGATGACATGGTCGCCGGTGTCCAGGAAAGGCGTGTAGATCGGCTTGTGTTTGCCCTGGAGCAACTTCGCGGCAACCGTCGCGATCCGCCCGAGAACCTTGTCCCCGGCGTCGATCACGTGCCACTGTCTCTCAATTGTGTCCGCACTTGGCGTAAACGTACGCATCGCACCGTTCCCTGTGGGTGTTTCTGAAACGACGGCAAACCCCAATCATAGCCACCTTGGCCGTTCGTGTCAAGCAACTGGCGAGAAAAGGGCGGACCGCGCGCCCCCCTGTACTGAATTCGATCAGTGACCGATAAAACAAGTGCGAAACGGGACGGCGGCGTGACGGTACCGTAATCGGCCGCTTTGGGCACGGCAGGAAGTGCGATGCGGCCACGACTTCGGGATCGCGATTTCCGCAATGATTTCCCCTGGGTCGAGCGAGTTCCGGCCGATAGTCGAGTTGGCATCGGGCTTGCGCTACGGATGGGGTCATCGTGCCCCCGGCGATCTCCTGATTCGCAGAAGAGGACATGGCGTGTTTCGCAGAACCAAGCCTGTCGTAGGACTCGACATCGGGTCGAGCGCCGTCAAGGTCGTGGAACTCCGGCGGTCCGGCCGGACCTTCAAGGTGGTCGGCTTCGGGTCCGCGCCAGTTCCGGGCGACACGATCGTGGACGGCGCCATCATCGACGCCGCGGCCGTGGCCGATGCGATCGGGCGCCTTCTCGATGCCAGCCACATCAAGACGCGCGACGTCGTCGCGTCGCTCTCCGGCAACTCCGTCATCGTCAAGAAAATCAACCTGCCGGTGATGACCGAGGCGGAGCTGTCCGAGTCGATCCACTGGGAGGCCGAGCAGTACATCCCGTTCGACATCCAGGACGTGAACCTGGACTACCAGATCATCTCGACGCACCAGGGCGACGGCAAGGGCAGCATGGAAGTTCTGCTCGTCGCCGCCAAGAAAGACAAGATCACCGACTACACCGACGTCATCAAGAAGACCGGGCGCACGCCGGTCGTCATGGACGTCGATGCGTTTGCCGTCCAGAACGCCTACGAGGCGAACTACGACATCGAGTCGGGCGCGGTCGTCGCGCTGCTGAACGCCGGGGCGAGTGGCGTCAACATCAACATCGTGAGCGGCGAGCAGTCGCTGTTCACGCGCGACATTTCGATGGGCGGCAACGCCTTTACCGAGGCGATCCAGAAGGAACTCGGCCTCACGTTCGACAACGCGGAACGTGTGAAAAAGGGCGAGCCTGTGGACGGAATCGAGCCGGCCGACGTGGCCCCGATTCTCCGGACGGTGAGCGAGAACCTGCTGCTCGAGATCCAGAAGACCTTTGATTTCTTCAAGGCGACCGCGGCCTCCGACCGGATCGACCGCATCCTGGTGAGTGGCGGCACCTCGCGGGTCGATGGCTTCGTCGAACGGCTCGGGGAGCGCTTCGGCGCGCCGGTCGAACTGTTCGACCCGTTCAGGAAAATCCAGATCGACGCCACGAAATTCGGGATCGAGCGCATGGAGGACGTGGCTCCGACCTCGGCGGTGGCCGTGGGTCTCGCGCTCAGACGGGCGGGCGACCGATGATTCGAATCAACCTCCTCCCCGTCGACCGCGAACGCACCAAGCGGCGCCCGACCGGCGGTGGCGGTCTCGGGCTCCAGGCGACGCAGCAGAAGATCACGCTTGCATGCAGCCTGATCCTGGTCCTCACCGGGCTGGGGGTCGGGTGGTGGTACTGGTCGCTCAAGCTCCAGACCGACCGCATCGAGGAAGACATCGTCACCAGCCAGAAAGAAACGGCGCGCCTGCGGACGTTGATCCAGCAGGTGCAGGCGAACGACGCGCGCCGCGCCCAGTTGCAGCAGCGCGTGGGCCTCATCGAGGAGTTGCGGAAGGACCGGGAAGGCCCGGTGCACATGCTCGACGAGATCAGCCGGAGCCTGCCCGACATGCTGTGGCTCAGCGAGATCAAGCAGCAGGGGGTCGATCTGACGATCAGCGGCCGTTGCACGTCGCTGACCGCGCTGTCGGATTTCGTAGACAACCTGAAGCTGGGCGGGTACTTCAAGCCGGTGGAGATCCTCGACAGCCAGGTGGAGCAGTCGCCGCCGGGCGCCGGGGGCGGACTCACCCGGTTCTCGATCAAGGCGACGTTCGTGCCCCCGGGTACCTGACGGCCGCGGGAGTCCGAGAGAGAGAACGGACGCGGACCAGAGAGAGAGCAAGGCGGAATGGGCCCGCGCCCTCTTGCAGCACCGGCTGTGGTGCGGGACCGCCGAGGCCCCGATAGAAAGGCGAGACGTGGCTGGAAGACTTACCAAGCTGCCGTGGTACGGACAGGTCGGGTTGTTCCTCGGGTTGTCCGTGGCCGGTCTTGCCGCCTTTTTCTACCTGTATGTCACGCCGATGCAGGATGAAATGACGCAACGCCAGCGCAAGCTCGACGCGCTCCAGGTGGACATCCGCAAGAGCCAGGCGATTGCGCAGCGGCTCCCGCAGTTCCGCGCCGAGGTGGCCGACCTCGAGATGCGGCTCGAGACCCTGAAGAACGTGCTGCCCGAAGAGAAGGACATGGGCGATCTGCTGCGGCGGCTGCAGACGCTGGCCGTGCAGTCGAACCTCACGATCCGCGGCTTCAAGCCGTCCGCCACCCCGGTGGCCAAGCAGCTCCACGCCGAAGTGCCCATCAACCTGCAGCTTGACGGGGCGTATCACAACCTCGCCATGTTCTTCGATCGCGTCAGCAAGTTCCCGCGCATCATCCACATCAGCGGGATCTTCATCAAGGCCAGGGACCGCCAGGAGCCGAACTCGACGATCACCGCGGATTGTGTCGCGACGACGTTCGTGCTCTTGGACAACAAGCCTGCGGCGCCGGTCCGGACGAGGGCGGGTGCGGCTCCGGGAGATGTGCGTCAATGACACGCCATTCCACGATCCCTCTGACGGTCATGCTCTTGTCGCTCGTGGTGCCACTGCTGGCGGCCGCCCAGCCCGCGGCGCCGCAGAAGCCGGCGGCGCGACAGAAGCCGGTGGCGAAGGGTGCCAAGGCGCCGGCTTCGAAGCCTGTCGGGGGCGCGGTCACGCCTTCGCAGGAGACCTACAGCTACCGCGCCGAAGGCCGGCGCGATCCGTTCGTGAGCTTGTTGAACAGCGGGTCAGATCCGCAAGCCCAGCGAAAGGCCGAAGGATTGTCCGGGGTGCTGGCAGGTGACGCGGTGCTCAAGGGGATTCTGAAGAGCCGGGGGACGTTTCTCGCCATCGTGCAGGGACCTGATGGTAAGCGGACCTACATCGTGCACCCCAACGATCGGTTTGCGGATGGCGTGGTGAAGGCGATCACCGCCGACAGCATGCTCATCCTCCAGGAGGTGAGCGACCCGCTATCGCTCACCAAACAACGGGAGATCCGCAAGACGTTGCGGGCCGTCGAAGAGGTCAAGTAGATGCGGCAGAACTGGACATTCCGGAGAAGGGCGGGACGGGAGCGCACACACCCGACGACCGGGCACAGCCCCGGCGTCTGGGCGGGGCTGGCAGTAGGCCTGGCGGCCAGCATGGTGATCGCCGGATTTGCGGCCGTGGATCCGGCACAGCCTCGGGCGCGGCTGAGCACCATCTCCGCCAAGGTCGGCGTACGGGGCGCCTCTGTGCTCATCGAAGCATCCGAGCCAGTCGCGTACGTGACCGCGAGGCCCGACCCGCTCACGGTGCTGGTGGATCTGCGCAACGTCACCACCGCGGGCGTCTCGAACCGGGTGATGGCATCGCCCGTTGGGCCGGTCGCCGCCGTGACGGTCGAGGACGCGAGGGCCTCGGACGGGGCAGTGGTCGCGCGCGTCCGAGTGCTGCTGGCGGCGCCGGCGCAGCACCAGGTGCACAGCGATCGCAACGTCATCCAGGTGGATGTCCTGCCCGATGACGACGCGGCCGTTCCGGTGCGCGTGGTCGGCGCCGCGGCGCCGCGCCTCGAGACCGTTCGGACCAACGCGGGCGCCCGCGGCGTCGAGGTGACGCTGGCCGGGAACGGTTCTCTTGTGGCCAGTTCGACTGCCGCGCGGCCCGCGGACACGACGGCTCCGCCGCCCGCGATCGTTCCTGCGGCGGTGCCCGGGCCACAGCCGCCTCCGGTCCAGCAGCCGCCTCCGGTCCAGCAGCCGCCGCCCCAGGTGCCTCCCCCGACCCCCGCGACTCCACAGGCGGCCGCCGTGGTGGTGACGCAGTCGCCCCAGCAGGTGGGGGCCGCGACGAGCCGCATCTACTCCGGGCACCCGGTCAGCCTCGACTTCCAGGGGTCCGACCTCAGGTCGGTGCTGCGCGCGTTCGCGGAGATCAGCGGGTTGAACCTCGTGATCGATCCGGCGGTCCAGGGCAACGTGGATGTCACGCTGCGCGACGTGCCGTGGGACCAGGCGCTCGAGAACATCCTTCGGTCGAACAGGCTCGGGTACGTCTTGGACGGCACGATCGTGCGAATCGCGCCGCTCGTCGTCCTCGCGGAAGAGGAAAAGGCGCGGCGCAGTCTCAGTGACGAGCAGGCGCTGTCGGGCGAGCTGAAGGTGATGACGAAGACTCTCAGCTACGCGCAGGCCGTCGATCTCGAGCCGTTGCTCAAGGGCAACGCCCTCTCCAACCGCGGCACGACCGCGGTGGACAAGCGCACGAACACGATCGTCATCAACGACCTGCCGCCGTTCCTGACCAAAGCGGAAGCGCTCCTCACGTTGCTCGATCAGCCCGAAGGACAGGTGGAGATCGAGGCGCGCATCGTCTCGACGTCGAAGACGTTCGCGCGCGAACTCGGCGTCAATTGGGGATTCGCCGGGCAGGCGGTGCCGGAACTGGGGAACACCACGTCGTTGGCCTTCCCGAACAAGGTGGTTGGCAGCGGCTCGGTCGACCCGGGGGGCTTGACCAAGCCGTCGCCCAACATTGCGAGTTTGCTGCTGGGCAGCGTCAATGGCGCGTTCAACCTCAACATGGCGCTGTCGGCGCTCGAGAAGGACGGGCGCGTCAAGGTGCTGCTGCAGCCGCGGGTGGTGACGCAGAACAACGTCAAGGCCCGGATCACGCGCGGCCAGGAAATCCCGTACACGACGACGATCGCCCCGCCAATAGGGGGTGGGGGGGGCGTCATCGTGCAGCAGCCGATGCCGACGGTGCAGTTCAAGACTGCGGCGCTGACCCTCGAGGTCACGCCCCGGATTACCCCGGCCGATACCATACTCCTCGAGGTGGACGTGGACAACGGCTCGCCGGGAGAGATACAGGCCAACGGGAACGTCTCGATCAACACCCAGCGTGCCCAGACCAGGGTGCTGGTCCAGAACGGGGCGACGACGGTGATCGGCGGCATCTACTCGTCGCAGGAGAACCGGACCGACCGCCGAACCCCCGGCCTCGGCCGGATTCCGCTGCTGCGGTGGCTGTTCAAGACCGAGACGATCAACGACACGAACGAAGAACTCCTGATCTTCATCACACCGAGGATCATCAAGTTCAACAAGTAACGGCAGGAGGCGGACCGTGACGAGGTCTCTTTCGATCTTCACAGAACGGCGGGTGGCGGCGGTCGTCGCGCTCTCAGCGCTCCTTCTCACCACGTCGTGCGGGGACAAGGTGTTGCAGGGGCGAGGGGCGTCGTACCTGATCGTCTCGCTGTTGCAGGCGGCCTCCGGCGCCAAGTCGGCGACGTTCTCGACGTTCCTGGAATCGGACGTGGTGACCAACGTCAAGGGGACCGGCACGACCCTGGTTCCCACGGTCTACGAGGACATGGGGCAGGTGGCGCTGAGCATGGCCATGAAAGACCCGGTCACCGTCTTCGAGCCGACCGCCACGAACACGATTACCGTCGAGCGCTACCACGTGGACTACGTCCGGACCGACGGTCGGAACACGCAGGGCGTGGACGTGCCGTACTCGTTCGACGGCGCGGTGACGGGGACCATCACGTCGACGGGGACGACGCTGGTGTTCGTCCTCGTCCGCGCGCAGGCCAAGTTGGAAGCGCCGCTCCTCGCGCTCAGGGGCCTCGGGGGCGCCGTGATCATCTCGACCCTCGCGCAGGTCACGTTCTACGGGCACGACCAGGCCGGCAACGCCGTCTCGGTGAGCGGGACGATCAGCATCAACTTCTCCGACTGGGGCGACCCGGCCTGACGGGCGCCGCCAGCAGGGTTTTGTGGCCATCTTCGACAGGGCAGGGGCACACGGGGCAGAGCATATGGTGAGAGCATTTCGCACGCTGACACTTCTGCTGACGGTCGCAGCGGCGGCCGCCTGTTCGACCAAGAACACCACGGCGCCTCCGCTGTCTGGGCCGTCCGAACTGGCCCTCTCGATCACGGTGGCGGCCACGCCTGACATGATCACCCAGGACGGCGCCTCGCAGTCGCAGGTGATCGTGGTCGCGCGCGATCCCAGCGGCAAGACGATCACCAACCTGCCCGTTCGCCTCGAGATCACCGTGGGCGGCCAGATCGTGGACTACGGCACCCTGTCGTCGAAGAACGTCGTGACGGGAGGCGACGGCCGCGCTTCGGCGGTCTACACCGCGCCCAAGGCTCCCCTCGTCTCGGTGGACACCGGGACCATTGTCACCGTGCTCGCCACGCCGGTCGGCAACAACTATGCGAACTCGGGCTCGCACTCGGTCGATATCCGGCTGATGCCGCCCGGCGTCATCATCCCGCCGTCCGACCTCCTGCCGGGGTTCACGTTCACGCCGGAAGGACCGGGTGAACTCGAGACGGTCATCTTCACGGCCACACCGTGCAGCGGCACGTCCACCGTGAATTGCACCAGCGGGTCGGTGGCTTCCTACAGCTGGAACTTCGGCGATGGCGGGTCGGCTACCGGCCAGACCGTGTCGCACCAGTTCCAGCCCGGCACGTTTGCCGTGACGTTGACGATCAAGGACGCGGCGGGCCGGGCTGCGAGCACGACGCGGACGTTGACCGTCAAGATCGGGGCGAACCCGTCGGCGTCGTTCGTCACGTCGCCCGGTGCGCCGCTCCCGGGCCAGACGGTGTTCTTCAACGCGGCCGCCTCCACCGCGGTGGGCCTCCGGACCATCGTGGACTACCAGTGGGCGTTCGGCGACGGCGCCTCAGGGCGCGGGGTCACCTCGTCGCACGCATTCGCCGCGGTCGGGACCTACACGGTGATGCTGGTCGTCACGGATGACGCCGGGCGCACCGGCACCGCGTCGCAGTCGGTTTCGGTCGGCACGACAGGACCGAGCGCGCCGGTGGCCAAGTTCACCTACTCACCGACGGCGCCGGCGGCCAATATCGATGATGTGAACTTCAACGGGGCGGATTCGACCAGTTCGTCTCCCATCGACGACTACGTGTGGGACTTCGGAGACGGCGTGACTGGAACCCACGGGGTGGTCGCGCGACACCGATATACAGCGGTCGGCACATTCGTAGTGCGGCTCACCATCACCGACAGCGCAGGCCGCACGGCCACGACGACTCAGACCGTGACGGTGAAGTAGGCAGGACGAGCCGTGGCTGAGAATCCGCGAATCGAGGAGCTTCGACGCCGGGTCCAGAAGGACAAGGCGTCGATCGCCTTTGCGCAACTCGCCGAGGAGTACCGGCGTGGCGGCCGCTGCCAGGAAGCGATCGAGACATGCCGGACCGGCCTCTCTCACCACCCCGGCTACCTGTCGGCCCACGTCACGCTGGGCCGCGCGCTCATCGAAACCGGCGAGCTGCAGATGGCGCAGGACGAGCTCAGGCACGTCCTCGCCGCCGCACCGGAGAACCTTGCCGCCATCAAGGGGCTCGCCGAGATCCATCACCGCCGGGGCGAGCTGCAGGAGGCGGTAGACCTCTACTCCAGGGCCCTGGAGTTCGTCCCGCACGACCCCGACCTCGAGTCCCTGGTGGCTCAGATCGGGCGTGAGCTGCAGCCTGCCCGGCGAACGCCGGAGGTGGCGGACGGTCTCTCGTTCGAAGAAGCCGTCGGGGAGTTCCTGGCGCTCTCTGAACGCGAGGCGCCGCCCGCCGTCGCGAGCGGGGATCCGGTTCCACCCACCACGCCCCCGCCCGTGATCGTCACGGCCGGCACGATCGACGACGAGCCAGCCACCCCGGTGTTTGTGTCCGTCGAGCCGTTGCCCGACGTCTCGCCTGCGGCCCCGCCAGCACCGCCCGGGGACCCCGTCGACGCCGACCGTTCGCCAGCCCCGCGCGCCTCCATGCAGGTGGACGCACTCGAGAGGTGGCTGGACGAGATTCTCGCCGACCGCGCTCGCCGCGCATAATCCCGACATCCCGGCGGAGTCTCCTGGCTGGCTGCCGCCCGAATGATCCCCGCACCTTCGGACTTCCTGTCTCGCAGTTTCGCCGTCCTCAGACTTTGCCTTCACCGTGCCGAAATGCGGCAGGCGGGATTTGTCAGGCCGGCTTTTGATATCATTACGCGATCAGGGTCGAATGGAACGCGGATGACAGGACGACGGGGAGTGCGGATGATCAACATGGACGAACTCAGGCAGGTCCTGGACCTCGCGCGTGACCACGAGCTGACCGAGCTCGAGATCGAGAGCGAGGGATTCAAGATCCGGATCAGAAAGGGCGGCCAGGTGATCGTCCAGCAGGCGCCCGTTCCCGCGAGCGCGGCCGCGACTCCCACTCGGGTTGCCCTGGTGGCACCGCCCGCCGGAAGCGCGCCCGATCCGGCTCCCGCGATCGACGTGGACATGGAGTTGGCCATCGTGACGGCGCCCATCGTCGGCACCTTTTACAGGGCACCCGACCCGACCGCCCCGGCGTTCGTGCAGCCTGGCGACAGCGTGAAGAAGGGCCAGACCCTGTGCATCATCGAGGCGATGAAGATGATGAACAACATCGAGTCGGAGTACGAGGGAACGCTCGCCAAGGTGTTCGTGGAGGACGGCCAGCCGGTGCAGTACGGCGAACGGCTGTTCGCGATCAAGCGGGCGTAGGGCGGCCGGCAGCGATTTCTCCATGTTCAAGAAAATCCTGATCGCCAATCGCGGGGAGATTGCCCTCCGCGTTATCTATGCCTGCCGCGAGATGGGCATCAAGACCGTCGCCGTCTACTCCGAGGCGGACGAGAACTCGCTGCACGTCCGCTTCGCCGACGAGGACGTGTGCATCGGTCCCCCGCGGGCGGCGCAAAGCTACCTGAGCGTGCCGGCGGTCATCAGCGCGGCCGAGGTGACCGGGGCCGACGCGATCCACCCCGGCTACGGGTTCCTCTCCGAGAGCGCGTACATGGCCGAGGTCTGCGAGGCGTGCCACATCAAGTTCATCGGCCCCGACCCGCGCGTCATCCGGCTGATGGGCGACAAGGCGCGCGCGCGGCGCGTGATGAGGAAGGCCGGCGTGCCGGTGCTGCCGGGCAGCGAAGGCGTGGTGGAGAGCGAAGAGCAGGCGCTCAAGATCGCGAAGGACATCGGCTACCCGGTCCTGATCAAGGCGACCGCCGGCGGCGGCGGCCGCGGCATGCGCGTCGCGACGAGTCCTGGAGAGTTCAGCCAGGCGTTCAGGACCGCGCAGCGCGAGGCGGAAGCGGCCTTCGGGGTCAAGGACGTCTACATCGAGAAATACCTCGAGTCGCCACGTCACATCGAGTTCCAGATCCTGGGCGACCATCACGGCACGGTGGTGCACCTGGGCGAGCGCGAGTGCTCCATCCAGCGACGCCACCAGAAGCTGATCGAGGAGTCGCCCTCGCCGGCGCTCAGCGAGAAGCTGCGCCGGAAGATGGGCAGCGTCGTCGTGGACGCGGCCAAGGCCGTCCAGTACGCCAACGCCGGCACGTTCGAGTTCCTGCTCGACCAGCAGGGGAAGTTCTACTTCATGGAGGTCAACACGCGCCTCCAGGTCGAGCACGGCGTGACCGAGATGGTGACAGGCGTGGATATCGTGAAGGAGCAGATCCGGGTGGCGGCAGGCGAGCGGCTCTCCTTCAAGCAGAGCGAGGTGACGTTCACGGGACACGCGATGGAGTGCCGGATCAACGCCGAGTGCCCCGACACCTTCGCGCCGTCTCCGGGCACGATCCACGTTTTTGCGCTGCCGGGTGGTCCCGGTGTCCGGGTGGATACGGCGGCGCACTCGGAGTGCCTGATTTCGCCGTACTACGATTCGATGATTGCGAAGGTGATGGTGCACGGCCGCGACCGCCAGGAGGCGATCGCTCGCATGAGGCGCACGCTCGAGATGACGGTCATCGAGGGGATCAAGACGAACGTGTCGCTGCACCTGAAGATCCTGGCCGAGGCCGATTTCGTCGCCGGCCGGCTGAACACGGCGTTCATGAACCGGTTCATGACCGCGACCGCGGCCGGCCGCAAGCTCGCCGAAGCGGTCTAGTTCGGCATGACTCTGCACCCCACTCCAATTCCCTACCAGCGGCTCGGCATCCTCTTCCTGGTGGTCGCCATCGTGCTGCTCGCCATCGGGCTTGCCGCCGGCACGCCGTTCTTCGTCGGACGGGGAGGCGAGCGGGGCGGACCCGCGCACCGGGAGGCGTCGGCTCACGTGGAGCCGCCGGCGGCACACGGAGAGACGGCACAGGCGCCCGGCACCGGCCACGACTTCGTGCCGCCCGTCTTCTCGGTCGTGCCGTTTGCGGCGATCCTGCTCGCCATCGCCATCTTTCCTCTGGTGCCCGCGCTCAGCGGATTCTGGGACAGCAACCGCAACAAACTGCTCGTCTCGGTGGTGCTCGGGGGGCCGGTGGCCTTCTACATCTGGCAGCACGACCCGACGCGCGTGTTGCACACCGGCCTCGAGTACTCGCAGTTCCTCGCCCTGCTGACCGCCCTGTTCATCGTGGCGGGCGGCATCCACCTGACGGGAAACATGGAGGCCACGCCGCGCGTGAACACGACGTTCCTCGCGGTCGGCTACGTGCTGGCGAGCATCATCGGCACCACCGGGGCGGCGATGGTTTTGATCTACCCGCTGCTCCGGACGAACACCGAGCGGCGCTACAAGGTCCACACGGTCATCTTCTTCATCTTTCTCGTCTGCAACATCGGCGGCCTCCTGACCCCGCTCGGCGACCCGCCGCTGTTCCTCGGCTACCTGCGCGGCATCGAGTTCTTCTGGTTCATGAAGCTGTTGCCGATCTGGGCCGCTCTCGGCGTCGTGCTGCTCGGCGCGTACTTCGCGCTCGACGTGTACTACCACGCCAGAGAGCCCCGCGTGGCCGTCAAGCGCGACATCGAGCACGAGGAGGGCGTGCGGCTCATTGGCGTGCTCAACGTTGTCCTGCTGATGGCCATCGTCGGGTCCGTGGCAGCGTCGGTGGAGACGCCGTACCGGGAGGCGGTCATGGCGGGCGCCGCCGGCCTGTCGCTGAGCTACGCGCACGCCTCGCGGGTCGCGCGGCGGGCACGCGATCGCAACCACTTCAGCCTCCACGCGATCCTGGAGGTTGCGGCGGTGTTCGCGGGGATCTTTGCCGCGATGATGCCGGCGTTGATCCTGCTCAACACCCGAGGGGCCGCCCTCGGCGTGGACCAGCCGCTCGAGTTCTTCTATGCCACGGGGCTGTTCTCGTCGTTCCTCGACAACGCCCCGACGTTCCTGGTCTTCCTGGAACTGGCGCTCGGGGTGACGGGGATCCGGGAGGCCGGCGGGCTGCAGGTAGGGCAGGCGGCGGCCATCCTTGGCGCCATTAGTGCCGGGGCGGTGTGCATGGGCGCGAACACCTACATTGGCAACGCCCCGAACTTCATGGTGCGGAGCATCGCCGAGCAGCGCCACGTGAAGATGCCGTCGTTCTTCGGCTACATGGTGTGGGCGCTGGTCATTCTCATCCCGGCGTTTTCGGTGACGGCGGTCGTGTTCTTCAAGCTCCTGCCGTTCCCGCTCTGGTAGACAGAATGTAGAATTCAGAATTCAGGATTCGGAATAGTATGCTCTTGCGGCAGCGGCTCATATGAGGAGGACCGTGCGCCCACTCGGCTTCAGCGGCTCTCGGCTGGCGGTTCTGCTGGTCGTGCTCGTTCTCGTGGCCGGGACCATTGGCTACATGGTCGTCGAGGGGTGGTCGGCCTGGGATGCCCTGTACATGACGGTCACGACCGTGACGACCGTCGGTTTCCGCGAGGTGCACCCGCTGTCCTGGCGGGGGCAGGCCTTCACGGTGGTTCTGATCATCGGCGGTGTCAGCACCGTCCTCTACACGCTGTCGCTGCTGGCGGCCGGCCTCGTCGAGGGCCGGGTCGGCCGGCGGTTCGAACAGCGCCGGCGGGAACGCATGATCGATGCCCTGACCAATCACTTCATCTTGTGCGGGGCCGGCCGGATCGGCCTGATCATCGCCGACGAGTTCAGGCGCCAGCAGGTACCCTTCGTCGTCATCGATCGCGATCCTGATGCCGTGCAGGCGGTGATCGCGCGGGGCGACCTCGCGGTGGAGGCCGATGCGAGCCGGGAGGACATCCTGCAGAGGCTGGGGATCGACCGCGCGCGGGGCCTGATCGCGGCCCTGGGCACGGATGCCGAAAACGTGTACGCCATCCTGACGGCCCGCGGCCTGAGGGGGGACCTGTTCATCGTCGCCCGGGCCGATTCCGACGACGCGGGGCGCAAGCTCCTGCGGGCGGGGGCCGACCGCTTCATCTCCCCGTACCAGATCGGCGCGACGCAGATGGCGCAGACGGCCCTGCGACCGGCGGTCGTCGACTTCGTGCAACTGGCGACGAGTTCCGAGAACCTCGAGCTGGCGATGGAGCAGGTGAAGATCGCGCCCGAGTCGGCGCTCGGCGGACGCTCCATCGTCGAGGCAAACCTCCGGCAGCAGTTCGGCGTGATCGTCGTCGGCATCCAGCGACGCGATGGACGGATGGAGTTCAACCCGGAGCCTGATACGATCATGCATGCTGGCGATCATCTGATCGTGATTGGCCGGCCCGAGCAGTTGAAGGACCTGGAAATCGCCGCCCAGTAAGGTAAACCGCGGTTCCCGCGTCCCGGATGTCCGCTGGAAGAATGCTCAGGCCGGCAGAAGTCAGGAGTCAGAATCCAGAATCGCATTCTGACTTCTGGCTACCTGAGTAGTTACTCGAACGGTGGAATGGCCCCTATGGCTGCACGCATGCTGGACGGCGTTGCGATCGCCAGGCAGATCCGGCTCGAACTCCAGGACCGGGTGGCGGCATTCACGACGGTCCAGGGCCGACCGCCCGGCCTCGGCATCGTCCTCGTCGGTGAAGATCCCTCGTCGGAGATTTACGTCCGAAACAAGCTGAAATCGGCGGGCGAGTCAGGAGTGCGCGCCGACCTCCGCCGCCTCCCGGCCACCGCGTCGCTGCACGATCTGCTCGACGTGGTGACAACGCTGAACGGCAGCCCGATTCACGACGGAATCCTCGTGCAGGCACCGCTGCCGGCGGCCCTCGGGCGGGACGCGGAGCAGGTGGTGTTCGATGCGGTCGATCGGCTGAAGGACGTGGACGGGTTCCACCCGGAGAACGTGGGCCGCCTGGTGCAGAAGCGGCCGTACCTCGTCGCGTGCACGCCGCTCGGCGTGATGGAACTGCTGGCGCGGTCCGGCATCGCGGTGGACGGCGCCCGCGCCGTCGTGATTGGCCGAAGCGATATCGTCGGGAAGCCGGTGTCGCTGCTGCTGATGCACCGGAACGCCACGGTCACCATCTGCCACTCGCGCACGCGCAACCTGCCGGAGCTCTGCGCCTCGGCCGACATCCTGGTAGCCGCCATCGGGCGCGCGGCCTTTGTCACGCCGGACTTCGTCAAGCCAGGGGCGGTCGTCATCGACGTCGGGATCAACCGTGTGACCGATGCGGGCCTCGTGCAACGGCTCTTCCCGGAAGGCAGCCAGCGGCGTGCCGACTTCGAGCGGCGTGGTTCGCTCGTGATCGGCGACGTGCATCCGGCCGTGGCCGACGTGGCTGGCGCCCTGACGCCCGTGCCCGGAGGTATTGGACCTCTCACGATCGCGATGCTGCTGGCCAACACGTTGAAGGCCGCCGAGGCACGATGCTCCGCGTTGCGTTGACGGGCGGCATCGCGACGGGCAAGAGCTACGTTCGGGCGCGGATCGCCGCCCGGGGCGTTTTGACCCTCGATGCCGACGCCATCGTCCACCGGTTGTTCACGGGGGGGAGTGACGTGACGGCCGAGGTGAGGCGGCGATTCGGCACGTCTGTAGTGCGCCCTGATGGTGCCGTGGATCGACAGGCGCTCGGGCGGATCGTGTTCGCCGACGCCTCTGCCCGTCGCGACCTCGAGGCGATCGTGCATCCGCGGGTCTACGAGCGGATTGCCGAGTGGGCGGACGCGCAGGCGCGCGAGGGCGCGTCATGGGTTCTCGTCGACATCCCGTTGCTGTTCGAAACGGGGCGCGATCGGGAGTTCGACCGCGTCATCGTGGCCGCGTGTTCACCCGAGGAGCAGGTGCGGCGCATGATGCAGCGCGATGGCCTGGGCGACGCGGCAGCCTTGGCGCGGCTGGCCGCCCAGTGGCCGATCGTGGACAAGGTTCGGCGGGCGACGGACGTCGTGGATACCAGCGGCACGTTTGAGGACACGGACCGACAGGTGGACGGGGTCTGCAGGGAGATGGACGAAGTCAGCGCCCACCGACCTCGATCGTGAGCGCCTGATGCCCGCCAACACGGCGTGCCTGCAGCGATCGTCCGCCGGCGGCGAATTGCGCGCACAATCGCGCCTTTCGGCCTATAATGGCCGCTCGCGCACGCGCGCCGGTGCCGGGGTACTGCCCGGCAAGCCCCTCCGGGAACCTCACCAGCGGTAGGCGGGCAGACCCGACGACCCGGTCTCCAAGCCCGCGGACGCTTGGTAGTTGGGCCGGGCCGTGCTCGGGCGAAGCCACCGCTTCGGCATGCCATTTTTCAGATCTGGTTCGGAGGCGCATCACATGGCAGGTTTGTTCATCAAGAAAGACCTGGCGAAGCTCATTGCCGACGCCAACGACCCGCTCGCCGGCGAAGCCGCCCACGGCGCCCATGGGGGAGGGCAGCTCAAACGCACGCTGACGGCGTTCAACCTCATCATGCTCGGCATCGGCGCCATCATCGGCGCGGGCATCTTCTCGCTCACGGGAACGGCCTCGGCCAACTATTCAGGCCCGGGCATCGTGTATAGCTTCATGATCGGCGGCGTGCTCTGCGCGCTCGCCGGGGTGTGCTACGCCGAGATGGCGTCGATGATCCCGGTCGCCGGATCGGCCTACGCCTACAGCTACGCCACCATGGGCGAGTTCATCGCCTGGATCATCGGCTGGGACCTGATTCTCGAGTACGCGTTCGGCGCGGTGACGGTCAGCGCGTCGTGGTCCGGCTACTGTCTCAGCCTGCTGCACAAGACGCTCGGCCTCCCCATCTCGGACACGCTGCTGCGCTTCACGAAGGGGCCCTGGGAGCAGGTGCTGCTCAACGATGGCGTGACCAGGGCGTTCGGGCTCTGGAACGTCCCCGCCTCGTTCATCGGCTTGGTCGTGGCCGCGATCCTCTACCGGGGCATGCGCGAGAGCGCGTCCGTCAACAATTTCATCGTGATCATCAAGGTCACGATCGTCCTGGTGTTCATCGGCCTGGGCATCAGCCTCATCTCCCCGGACAACCTGTTCGTGAACAAGGCCGCGACCGGCCTGTTCGCTCTGGTGCCTGCCAAGGAGATGATCACGCTGAACGGGAACCAGGTGAACGCCTACGGCTGGGGGCTCAACGGGGTGCTCACGGGCGCGGGGGTCGTCTTCTTCGCCTATATCGGCTTCGACGCGGTGTCCACCACGGCGCAGGAGGCCAAGAACCCCAGTCGGGACTTGCCCATCGGGATTCTGGGCTCGCTGGTGATCTGCACCGTCCTCTACATCCTGGTGGCCATCACGCTCACCGGCGTGGTGAACTTCAAGGAACTGGGCGTGCCCGACCCGATCGCGGTGGGCATCGACAGGATCGTCGCCCTGCGCGGCTGGTCCCCGGTGGCCCAGAAGGTCTTCACGTTCTTCATCAAGATGGGCGCGCTCGCGGGGCTCACCTCCGTCATCCTCGTCATGATGATGGGCCAGACGCGCATCTTCTACGCCATGAGCAAGGACGGGCTGCTGCCCTGGTTCGGCGCCGTCCACAAGGAGCATGGGACCCCGTATATTGCGACGATCCTGACGGGCCTCTTCGTGGCCTTCTGCGGCGGCGTGATGCCGATGAGCCTGGTGGGCGAACTGGTCTCGATCGGGACCCTGCTGGCCTTCGTGCTGGTGTGCGTCGGCGTGCCGCTCTTAAGGGTCGCCAGCCCGGAGATCGAGCGGCACTTCAAGGTCCCGGGCGGGATGGTGGGCGCCTGGATCGTCGGCATCACGGGCGCCCTCGCGTGCATGTACGTGATGTGGGGCCTGCCCAAGGACACGTGGCTGCGGCTCATCATCTGGATGGAGATTGGTCTGCTGATCTACGGCGGATTCGGCTGGCGCAAGAGCCGGCTGGCCGACCCGCGCGAGACCCCGTCCCGCGCGCGGATGCACATGCCCATCCTGGTGATCGCGATCGCCACGTTCGTTCCGACGATCTACTTCGCCATCAAGGTTTTCGGGAAGGGTCAGTAACGAACCCATAGCTGCAAGCTGCCTGCTGTTCAGGCATCGGCATCGGCGTCGTCGGCGTCCTTCGCTGCGGCGAGGCGATCTTCCACGAATGAGTTCCACTCGTGGCAGTGCGGGCAGTGCCAGAGGAGTTCCGTGCTGCGGTAGCGGCAATGCATGCAGACGTGCGGGTCGAGGTAGAAGACGGCGTGGCCGGCCAGGTCCACGTACCGATCGACCAGCGCGGGGTCGAGGGCGAGTTGCCGCAAGGTCCGCCAGATCGCCTGGTGAATGGCCAGCCCGTGCGGATTGTGCACGAGCGCCTCGAACAGCAGGTCCAGCGCTTCCGCCGGCTTGCCGCGCGAGGTGAGATGCCGCGCGAGGGCGACGCGGCCACGCCAGTCCTGCGGGGTGGCCGCGATCAACTGGCGACAGAGCCCGGGAAAGCGCTCGGGCGTGCCGAGCCTGGTGTACACGGCTTCGAGCCGCTCGAAGGCCAGGTACGCGCGATCCGGGGCGACGGCCACCCCGTGCTCCCACGTGGCGGCGGCGTCCGCCGCGCGGCCCTGGTGGACCTGGACGTCTCCCAGGTGCAGGTAGGCCGGCAGCGTCGCCGCGTCCAGTTCGATCGCTTGCGCGAACCGGGCGGCCGCCGCCTTGTCGTCCTTCTGCTTGAGCGCCTCCAGGCCCAATTCGTTCTCGAGGAAGGCTAGTGTTTCGTTGTGGCGCGCCTCGGCTCCGGCGGCGCCGACATGCGCGAGCCTGCGGCGGATGTCGTATGCCGCCTGCCACTGGTGCTGCTCCTCGTGCAGCTTCTCCAGGTTGATCAACGCGTACTCGTTCTCGCTGTCGAGGCGAAGGACTTCGTTGAACGCCTCGACGGCGCGATCGACGAACCCGCCGCTCTTGTAGTCGAGCCCGAGGCAGAGCAGGGAGTAGGCGTGCTCCAGCCGCTTCAGCCTGGGCCGCTGCAGCAGCCCCTGGTGGACCTGGATGGCGCGGCCGACCTGGCCTTTCTCACGGTACAGGTTGCCGAGGATCAGGTCGATCTCGAGCGCGTCGGAATCGACCGTCGCCGCCTTGGTCAACTCTTCGATCGCGAGGTCCGTCCGGTTCGACACCAGGAAGTTCAGACCGAGCATGTAGTGCGGCGTTTCGCGCGCTTTCCGGCGATCGAACCAGCGGCCGTCGCGGAGTTTGTAGCGTTCCCAGGCCTTGCCGATGGCCAGCCCGGCCAGCAGGGCGAGGAGCCCGGCGAGCAGCGGTGCGTAGGTGCCCATCAGCGTGCACCCTCTGGCAGGTACCCGCGCAGAAGACCGTCCCACCGGCCCTGCGCGCGCAGCAGCAGTTCCACCAGTTCGCGGGCGGCGCCGTCGCCGCCGGTTCGCGTGCTCACCCAGTCCACGCGATCCAGAACGTCGGGCGCGGCGTCGGCCGGCGCGGCCGACAGCCCGACGCGGGACAACACGGGCAGGTCGAGGAGGTCATCACCCATGAAGGCCACCGCCTTGTCCTCCAGGCGTTCCTGGTCCAGCAGGTCCCGGTACATCTCCAGCTTGTCGCCGGCCTGCTGTCTCACGATCCTGATCGCCAGTTGCGAGGCCCGCGCCGTGGTCGCGGGCGAGTGGCGGGCGGACAGCAACCCGACGGCGATTCCCGCGCGCTGGGCCCACACGATGCCCGTGCCATCGCGGATGCTGAACTGCTTCGACTCCGATCCGTCCGGGCGCAGCAGGATCCGGCCGTCCGTCAGCACGCCGTCCACGTCGAACAGCAGCAGCCGGATGAGGGCGGCCTTTTTCGCCAGGTCCTGGCGAGTGCAAGACATCAGAACAACTCGGTCCGCCACAGGTCGTGCAGATGGACCACCCCCTCGACGCGCCCGCCAGGGGCCACGACGACGAGCGAGGTGATCTTCCGTCGTTCCATCAGGTTGAGCGCTTCGACTGCCAGCATCGTGGGCGCGACCGTGACTGGAGCGCGGGTCATCACCATGCCCGCCGTCCGATCGAGCACGTCGTGCGTGCTCATGTGGCGCCGAAGGTCGCCGTCGGTGATGATTCCCGCGAGGCGACCCTCCGCGTCGACGACGCACGTCATCCCGAGCCCCTTCCGGGACATCTCGTAGATGGCATCGCCCATCGCGGTCTCTTCGCGCACGGCCGGCAGTAGCTCCCCCGAGTGCATCAGTTGCTCGAGCCGCATCAGCCGCTTGCCCAGCTTGCCGCCGGGGTGCAGGTTGGCGAAGTCCTCCTGTCTGAACCCCTTGCGCACCAGCAGCGCCATCGCGAGCGCATCACCGAGCGCCAGCGCCGCGGTGGTGCTCGCGGTCGGCGCCAGGTTGAGGGGACACGCCTCCTCGTCGACGCGGCAGTCCAGCGTCACGTCGGCGGCCTGGCCGAGCGTCGATCCCGGGAAACCGGTGATGGCGACCATCCGCGTGCCGACCCGCCGGATCGTCTCGAGCAACCGCAGGATCTCGCCGGTCTCGCCGCCATAGGAGAGCGCGACCACCACATCGTCGGCCTGGAGAGCCCCGAGATCGCCGTGGATCGCATCGGCGGGGTGCAGGAAGAAGGCAGACGTCCCGGTGCTCGACAACGTCGCAGCGATCTTGCGGCCGATGATGCCGGACTTGCCCATGCCGGTGAGCAGCACGCGGCCCCGGCAGTCCAGGAGCAGCTCGACGGCCCGTGTGAACCGTTCGTCGAGCCGATCGACGAGGGCAAGGATCGCCCCCGCTTCAATCGTCAGGACCTTGCGTGCCAGGTCCAGGTCGGTCATTGGATCGGTAGTCACCACGTCTGCCTCAGTACTTCGACTCGCCATGACGGCCACGACCGGCTTTCGGCGCACGTGGCCGGTTGTGCTCGCTCAGCACTGAGTCCTGAGGGCACAAGCACGTCGCCGTACTTGTGCATCGAAGGACTCAGTCGCCGCCCTCTCGCTGCGGCCCCTTGACGATGGCGTCAATGCGCACGAGTCGATCGAGCAGCGCCTCCAGCCGATCGAGGCGGAGCGCGTTCTGCGCATCGCTTTTCGCGCGCGGCGGATCGTCGTGCACTTCGAGGAAGACACCGTCGACGCCGGCCGCCACGCCAGCCGAGCCGAGTGGCTCGATGTACTCCGCCAGCCCGGCCGTGACCCCGTCGCCCCCACCGGGCAGCTGGAGACTGTGCGTGATGTCGAAGATCACCGGGTACCCGAGTTCACGCATCATCGGGAACGCCCGCATGTCCACGACCAGGTTGTTGTAGCCGAACGAGGTGCCGCGCTCGGTAATCAGCACCCGCTCGTTGCCGGCGCCAGTGACCTTCGCGATCGCGTGGCGCACGTCGCGCGGCGCGAGGAACTGTCCCTTCTTGATGTTGACCGCGCAGCCGGTTGAGGCGGCGGCCACCAGCAGGTCCGTCTGGCGACACAGGAACGCCGGGATCTGCAGCACGTCCGCCACTTCGGCGGCCGGGGCGGCGTGCGACGGATCGTGAATGTCGGTGAGAATCGGCACACCAAGGTCGGCCTTGATGCGGCCGAGGATCCGAAGGCCTTCCCGAAGCCCGGGCCCACGATACGACGAAATGGACGTCCGATTCGCCTTGTCGTACGACGCCTTGAAGATGAACGGCACGTGGCGCTTCGCGGCGATCTCGCGAATGGCCAGTGCCATCTCGGCGGCGTGCGCCGCACTCTCGATGACGCAGGGGCCGGCGATGAGGGCGAACGGACGGTCGCCGCCCAGGCAAACGGGTCCAATCTCGACGGTGTTCACGCGGGACATTATACAGGGAGCCGCCAGCAGGCGGTGGCCAGGGGGCAGTTGCTGGTTGCCAGTTGCTGGTTGCTGGTGATCAGTGGATCACGCGTGACCCACTGGCCACTAGCCACTAGAAACTAGCCACTAGAAACTGACAACCCGTCCCTGCCCCGCCCCTACGTCGTCGGTCCCGATTCGGCGCGGGCCTTGAGCCGGGCCAGTTTGTGCTGGTAGCTCGCACCTACGAACGCGGCGAACAGCGGATGCGGGCGCAGCGGTTTCGACTTGAACTCCGGGTGGAACTGCACCGCGACGAACCAGGGATGACCGGGGAGTTCGGCGATTTCCACGAACTTGCCGTCGGGTGACTTACCCGAAATGCGGAGGCCGTGCGCGGTCAGAACCTGCTCGTAGGCCGGGTTGAACTCGTAGCGGTGCCGGTGACGCTCGAGGATCGTGAGGCTGCCGTAGGCTTGGTGGGCCAGTGAGCCGGGCGCCAGGTCGCAGGCGTATTGGCCCAGGCGCATCGTCCCGCCCAGGTCGTCCACACCGAGCAGGTCGCGCAACTTATAGATCACCTTGTCGGGCGTCTGCTCGTTGCACTCCGTCGAATCGGCTTCGCGCAGGCCGGCGACGTGGCGCGCGAACTCGACGATCGCCCACTGGAAGCCGTAGCAGATCCCGAAGTAGGGAATACCCTGGCTGCGCGCAACCTCCGCCGCCCGCATCATGCCGCGCGTGCCCCGGTTCCCGAACCCGCCGGGCACGAGAATCCCATCCGCGCCGTCGAGCAACCCCGCCCCGTCGGCGTCCTCGAGCGCTTCGGCCTCGACCCAGCGGAAGTTTACGTTGAGCCCGTGCGGGAACCCGCCGTGTGTCATCGCCTCGTTGAGGCTCTTGTAGGAGTCCTCGTACTCGACGTACTTGCCCACCACGTGGATCGTGATCTCGTCGGCGGGATGCCGGATGCGATCGACGAGGTGCCGCCATGTCTCGAGATGCGAGTCGGTCTGCGGAAGGTGGAGGTACTTCAGGATGATCTGGTCCACCCCCTCGGCGGCGAATTGGAGCGGAACCTCGTAGATCGACGACACGTCCTTCGCCGTGATCACCGCTTCCTCGTTCACGTCGCAGAACAGGGCGATCTTCCGCTTGATGTCCTGCGGGAGGAACCGGTCCGTCCGGCACAGGAGGATATCCGGCTGGATGCCAATCGACCTCAGGTCGCGAACGCTGTGCTGCGTCGGCTTCGTCTTGAGTTCTCCGGCCGTGCCGATGAACGGTACCAGGGTGAGGTGGATGTAGAGCGTGTTCTCCCGGCCGATGTCCTGGCGGAACTGGCGGATCGCTTCGAGGAACGGCTGGCTCTCGATGTCACCCACGGTGCCGCCAATCTCGACGAGGACGAAATCGATGTCGGTGGCCACCGCCCGAAGGCATTCCTTGATCTCGTTCGTGATGTGCGGAATGACTTGGACGGTTCGTCCCAGGTAGTCGCCGCGCCGTTCTTTCTGGATCACGGAGAGGTAGATCTTGCCGGTCGTCCAGTTGTGCGCGCGGGTGGTCACCGTGTTGGTGAACCGTTCGTAGTGGCCGAGATCGAGGTCGGTCTCGGTCCCGTCGTCCGTCACGTAGACCTCGCCGTGCTGGTAGGGGCTCATGGTCCCCGGGTCCACGTTGATATACGGGTCGAACTTCTGCAGCGTCACCCGGTAACCATGGCCCTCGAGGAGCGCGCCAATCGAGGCGGCGGCGAGCCCTTTGCCCAGCGACGAGACGACGCCGCCCGTGACGAAGATGAACTTGATCGGTCGGCCGTCCTTGTTGTGCATACCTGCTCAGTCGTGGAGCCCGGGTGCGAGGAGGCGCCGGACCCGTTCGAGATCGGCCGGGGTATCGACCCCGATGGAATCGTACCTGGTTTCCACGGCCCGGATGCGAAACCCGTGCTCGAGCGCACGAAGTTGCTCGAGTGATTCCGCCTGCTCGAGCGGCGTCGGCTCGAGGCGGGCAAAGTCGAGGAGGAACTGTCTCCGGTACACGTACAGGCCGATGTGCTTGAATGCTCGGCTCGGGTCGAGGCCTCCGACCGCGTCGCGGGCGAACGGAACCGCGGCCCTGGAGAAGTACAAGGCAAACCCCTGACGATCCGTCACCACCTTCACCACGTTCGGGTTCTGGAGATCGGCGGGGTCCTCGATTCGACGGCAGAGCGTGCCCATCGGGATCGACGGGTCATCCACCAGCGGGGCAACGGCCTCTGCAATCATCTCGGTCGGGAGCATTGGCTCGTCACCCTGCACGTTGACGACGAGATCGCAGGACAACGAAGCGGCGACCTCGGCCAGCCGATCGGTGCCGCTGCGGTGATCGGCCCGGGTCATCCACGCGATGCCGCCAAAAGCCTCAACGGCCTCGCGCACGCGCTCGTCGTCGGTAGCGACCACGACGGCATCCACCGCGGGTGACGCGGCCGCGCGACGGTAGACGTGCTCGATCATCGGCCGACCGCCGATCTCGGCGAGAGGCTTTCCCGGAAAACGCGAGGATTGATATCGCGCGGGGATGATGGCGACGCGTCGTGCGCCGGTCAACGAACGGGTGTGCCTGCGGTCCCTGTCAGGGTGCACGGCGAATCATAGCACACCGTTGCGCGGGCTGAAGAACGCCTGGCGCGACGCATGTAGAATAGGAGGGTGACGCGGACGCAGGCCGAACTTCTTCTGCTCGGCGCCCTCCTGCTCGGAGCTTGGCTGGCCTTCGGCGCGGGCTCCGGCCTGCCGTCTTCGGCGACTGGCGGGGCGCGCGGGGGAGGATCGATGAGGGACCGGCCGGTTGACGATGGCCTCGGCGAGCGCGCACGGGCGATGCGGTCGCGCCTGGCGGCGCCCCGACCGCCGAGCCCCGTGCGGCGCAACCCGTTCAGCTTTCGTGCAGACCCGCCCGCTCCCGTCAGCCGAACGCAAGCGGCTGCCCTTGCCGTCGCCCAACCGGAGCCTGCGCCGTCACGACCGGAGATGACGTTGTCGGGGATCGCCGAGGACATGGAAAACGGCAGCCCTATCCGGACTGCCGTCATCTCGGCGCGCGGTCAGTTGGTGCTGGCCAGGGTGGGGGACCGGATCCTCGCGCGGTTCGTGGTGCTGCGAATCACCGCCGACGCGGTGCAGCTCGAGGACAGCGAAGGGGGCGAGGTCTTCACCCTCGCCCTCAAATAGTCCGCGGCGGCGTCTCAGGGATCCCCTCGCGGCGCTTCAGGCCGTCGGGCACCTTGGCAATCGACGCCGGGCATTTCTGCTTCCCCAGCTTCAGGTAGTCGAACACGAGCTGGCGCTTCATCAACTGGATGGCGCGAGCCGGGTCCACGCCCTTCGGGCAGACGCGCGAGCACTCGCCCGCGAAGTGGCAGCGCCACGGGCCCCGCTCTCCGGACAGCACCTGCTTGCGGGCGGCGAACCCGCCGTCGCGGCTGTCCGAGTTGTAGCGATGCGCCTGGGCGAGCGGCATCGGCCCCGCGTACACCGGGTCGGTCGCATAGGTCGGGCAGGCGGCCATGCAGCAGCCGCACTTGATGCAGTAGGAGAACTGGAGGTACTGCTCCAGTTGGTGCGCCGACTGCCAGTACTCGCCCGTTGGCTGCTGCTGCTCGTTCGTGTCGTCGCGGATGATATACGGCTGCGTCTCGGCATGCGCCTTGAACATCGGGATCAGGTCGGGCACCAGGTCGCGGATGATGTTGAAGTTGGGGAGCGGCGCAACCGTGATGAGGCTGCTCTCCAGTTCCGAGACCTGTGTGTTGCACGCGAGCCGAGGCCGGCCATTGATGAACATGCCGCACGACCCGCAGACGCCCATGCGGCACGACGAGCGCCACGCGAGCGTGGGGGAGAGCGATTCCTTGATCTGCTTGAGCCCTTCGAGGACGGTCATGCCGGGCGGGCAGGGGAAGCGGTAGTCCTCCCAGTGCGGATCGGCGTCGGTCGTCGGGTCGAAGCGACGGATACGAAAGACGACCTCGGATGTGACAGTGTGGTCAGCCATGTCATCCCCCTCGATTAGGCGCTGCGCGCCACCGTGAATCCCGCCCACGCCGCCCAGGTGCCGATGGCGAACAGGACGAGTCCGGCCACCAGGAACAGGCCGTTCATCGCCTTCTTCGCCGGCGCGCCTGGGTTCAGCTCGAAGAGGATGTTCCGCAGGCCGTAGAACCCGTGGAACAGCGCCGTGCCGAGCAAGAGCACGTAGGTGACGAGGAAGAAGACGCTCTTGCTCCGGGCGACCACGTTCGCCCAGTCCACCGGTTCGCCAGGTGCCGGGTTGAAGATCCTGACGATCGCATCGAGGTGCATGACCGTCATGTGGAGCCCGAGGAGCACCAGGATTACGGCTCCCGCGCCGATATGCCACGTCCACAGTCGTTGATCGCGCACGTTCCCTCCTATTTCAAGAAGCCGATGCCGCCGACGATCGCGAGGATCGCCGCCAGGATCATCACCCCGATGGCCAGCGGGCGCTGCTCGTCAACCGACGTCCGGTACGGATAGACCGGCTCGATCGGGTGGCCGATCGCGAACCCGAGTTCGACGAGCGCCAGGCGGATACCGTTCACGGCATGAAACGCGAACGCCGCAAACACCAGAAACTCGCCCATACTGAAGAGCGGTCCCTTCACAAGGCCCATCGCCGAAGTCCAGGCGTTCTCGCCGAAGGCCCGCGACGAGGTGACGACGATGTGCATCACGAAGTAGGCAAGCAGGGCGAGACCCGTCAGGCGGTGCAGGGCGTACAGGTAGCGCTCGAACCCCCATCGGCCCCCGCCCAGCCAGCCCTTCACCCCGAGGCGGTTCGGACGTCCTTTGTTCTCGAGCATGGTGTCCTCGTCAGCAGGATTCAGTACTTCCGTTCCACCGGCTTCCATTGATCGATGACCACGGGCTTGTAGTCGAGCCGTGGCGCGCCGCCCGTATACCAGGCGAGCGTGTGCTTCAGCCACTGTTCGTCGTCGCGCGTCTCGAAGTCGCGACGGGCGTGGGCGCCGCGCGACTCCTCGCGCGCGATCGCGCCGACAATCGTGATCTCCGCGAGCGCGAGGAGGTTCTCCAGTTCGAGCGCGTGGAACAGGTTCGAGTTGTACAGCGCGCCCTTGTCGTTGACGGGCGCGTGCGCCGACCGTTCCCGGATGTCGCGGACCACCGACAGCCCATGGCGCAGTTCCTGGCCGGTGCGGAACACGCCCACGTCGCGGTCCATCATCGCACGCAGTTCGCGCCGCAGCGCGTAGAGGTTCTCCGTCCCCTGCCGCGCCATCAGATCGGCGATGTGCGCCTGGCGGTCGGCCACGAGCTTCTCCGGGACGGGCGCCGGCTTGCCGAGCGACGGCAGCGCCTTCACGATCTCCGCACCGGTAATGCCGCCCCACACCAGGCACTCGCCAGTCGAGTTCGCGCCGAGGCGATTCGCGCCGTGCAGCGACACCGCCGCGGCCTCGCCCGCCGCCCAGACGCCCGGGATCCGGGTGAGACCGTCGATGTTGGTCTCGATCCCGCCCATCGAGTAGTGCGCCACCGGCCGGATCGGGATCGGCTTCTCGATCGGGTCGAGGCCGATGAACTTGATGCACACCTCCCGGATCAGCGGGAGGCGCGTGTTGATGCGCTCGGCGCCGAGGTGCGTGAGGTCGAGGTGGATGCACGGGAGGCCGTCTGACCCCGGAATGCCGCGACCGGCTTCGATCTCGATCTGCTCGGCGCGCGAGACCATGTCGCGCGGCGCGAGCTCCATCTTGCTCGGCGCGTAGCGCTCCATGAACCGTTCGCCCTTGGCGTTCTTCAGGTACCCGCCCTCGCCGCGGCACGCCTCGGTCATCAGGATGCCGTTCGGCACGAGACCCGTCGGATGGAACTGGAGGAACTCCATGTCCTCGAGCGGCAGCCCCGCCCGGTAGGCCATCGCCATCCCATCGCCCGTGACCGTCTCTGAGTAGGTGGTGAAGCCGTAGAGCGTGCCGCCGCCGCCGGTGGCGATCAGCAGCGCCTTGGCCCGCAGCACCACGGTGTCGCCACTCGGCGCGTGGATGCCGAGCAGGCCGGCGAACCGGCCGCCTTCCACGAGCAGATCGGTGACGAAGAACTCGTCGTAGCGCGTGAAGCTCTTGTAGCGCAGCAACTGGTCGTACAGCGTCTGCAGCTCGAAGAAGCCGGTCTTGTCGGCGGCCATCGTCGCGCGGGGATAGGAGTGCCCGCCGAACGGGCGCTGCGCGATGCGGCCGTGCTCGTCGCGCGTCCACGGGATGCCCCAGTGATCGAGCAGACGGATTTCGTTGGGAATCGTGTTGACGAAGCGGCGGACGACATCCTGGTCAGCGAGGAAGTCGGACCCCTTGTTCGTGTCAAAGGCGTGGAGGTCGGTCGAGTCGCCTTCCTCGGTGCGCAGCACGGCCGCGGTGCCGCCTTCTGCGCACACCGAGTGGGCGCGCATCAACTGCACCTTCGACACGATGCCGACGTCCACGCGACCATCCAGGCGCGAACAGATCTCGACAGCGGCGCGCAGGCCGGCCAGTCCCGCGCCGAGAATGAGAACGTCGTGGGTCAGGCTCTGAGCCATCCGGACCTCCTTGCACGTCACATCTGGTACCCGTGCGAGTGAGCATGGAGAAACGGAACCGCGCGTCGTGGAGGGCAAGCGCACGGTACCGGGCGAGCGCGGGAATTCTACCTCCGCGCGGGGACGGTTGCAAGCCGAGGTTTCAACGACGTTGCCTCGCGCCGATCTGATGGGACTGCGTCCGCAGTCCACGAACTCAACCACGGAGATCACGAAGATCACAAAGAAAGACGAAGGGGAATCGCGTGGACTGGGTACCTGCGGCATGCAGGTACCCAGTCTCCAGAAGTCGGAAATGAGGAATCCGGTGCGCTCGACGCCGGAGTCGTGCCCGCAGAGGCGCCGACGTCAGCCGGGACCGGGCCGCAGGCCCGTGATGCGTGCGGCACGCCGCACACACGAGCCCCCTGGATTTCGGACGGGGTTCGCGTGCGCGGCCTGCCGCACGCACTCCGGCGCGCGAACCGCGCGCCTCCCGGCTGA
>Ga0209745_1000224_pt1 | contig 33057 bp, 28 predicted proteins | sample BarGraNGADG00312_FD_184495 | JGI IMG/M metagenome (GOLD analysis project Ga0209745, IMG submission 184495) | Arctic peat soil microbial communities from Barrow, Alaska - Barrow Graham LP Ref core NGADG0004-312 (SPAdes) (version 2) | ecosystem: Environmental > Terrestrial > Soil > Wetlands > Peat... | reverse complement strand
ATCTGACCTACAGGTACTTCTCCGCCACCTTCCCGGCGACTACCATCCCATCGACTGCTGATGACACAATCCCTCCCGCATAGCCGGCTCCTTCACCTGCCGGATATAACCCTATAATATTCAGGGCGTTAAGTTTTTCAGGGTCACGTGTAATGCGGACCGGCGATGATGTGCGTGACTCCACTGCTGCCACCAGTGCATCGTTAGTGAGAAAACCATTCATTTTCCTTCCGAAATCCCTGAGCCCTGCGCGCAACCGCATGGTTATCTCTTCAGGAAGCCAATCATGCAGCTGTGAGGGCGTAAGTCCGGGAAAGTATGATCCTTCAGGCAGGGATGATGACGGTCTTCCTTCGACAAAATCGACCAGTCTTTGTGCCGGGGCACACTGTGTCATGCCACCCTCCTGCCAGGCACTTTTTTCAAGGGCGGACTGATAATACAGTCCTGCCAGGGAGCTGTCGCCATATCTTCTTACATCCTCTTCCCTGATCTCAGTGACTATTCCGCTGTTAGCCCATTTTGAGTTACGCCGTGACGGTGACATACCGTTCACCACCACTTCGCCCGGTGCGGTGGCTGAAGGAACCATGAATCCGCCGGGGCACATGCAAAAAGTATAGACACCGCGCCCTGCTACCTGTGTGACAAGATAATAAGCTGCTGCAGGAAGATATTTGCCTCTTGCTTTGCCGTGATACTGGATCCGGTCAATGAGCTCCTGAGGATGTTCTACCCTTACGCCCGCTGCAAAGGGTTTGTATTCAAGACTTATGCTGCTGTCTTCAAGGATTTGATATATGTCTCTTGCCGAATGACCTGTCGCAAGAATAATATCATCAGCCCTGACCGCTTCGCTGCCGTTGACAACTACTCCGCGGAATACCCCGCCTTCAATCCTGATCCCTGTGATACGGCTGCCGAATGAAACAATCCCCCCGGCCTCAACGATGCTATTTCGTACTGCAGTAATTATTCCAGGAAGCCTGTCAGTGCCAAGGTGAGGATGGGCATCATACAGTATTGCAGGGTCAGCACCGTGAAGGACAAGCAGCTCAAGCACCCTCCTGTTGTCACCTTTCTTTTTTGACCTGGTATAGAGCTTCCCGTCCGAGAAGGTACCTGCCCCTCCCTCGCCAAAGCAGTAATTTGAGTCAGGTTCAACAATATGTTTCGTGCTTATGGCCGCCACATCCCGTTTCCGTTCACTCACCTCTTTCCCCCGCTCAAGTATCACCGGCCTCAGTCCTGCCTCGATCAGTCTCAGTGCGGCAAAAAGTCCTGCAGGACCACATCCGGCCACAATCACTTCACGTGCCCCGGAAACATTCTTTAACGCTATGGGAGTGATCTCCTCCGGAGGTTCCTCCGGATCGGTGAGCTGCAATATGACACTGACCTTAATATCCGGCTTGCGTGCATCTACGGAGCGCCGGATGATACGTATGCCAAAGTCCTTTCTGCCGGTTTTGCTGATCAGATAGATTTTCAGTGCGGCCTCATCAAAAGCTGTCTCGGGTGGCAACACCAGACTGACTTCCTCGGCCATATTTTTATTCAAAGTGGAATGACAGAACCCAGATCTGAGACTTAAGGGTCTCAATTGAGTTGGCAAATTCACGGTGATATAGTTCCGGTTCGTGTACCAGAACATCGCGCATACCGTTTGACATCTTAGCCTCGATAGTAAGCTTGAAATAAGGAAGGTAAAAATCTATACCTGCGCCAACCTCATAGTACAAATCAGCCGGGCGAAGCCTGATATATACGGGCCGTTCGTCATCATAATCCTTCTTGGCTGCGAGGTCGTATCTGAAATTCAGCCCGGCGATAAGGTAGGGTCTTGAGTTATTCAGTCTCATACCCTTGGCCTTCACCAGGAGAGGGAACTCAAGAAAGGAAGATTCCATCTGTTGCTGGTCATTGTAGAGAGCCCCGTCCTTGTAGAAATTTATGTTCCGCTGGCCGAATGAGACCCCGGGGAGAAACCTGATATCAAAATAGGTGGCAGGGCGATAATCCATCACGATCTGGATATTTAGACCCGGCTTCAGATTGACCACTTCGGCCGTAAGGTTGTTTGTGTCCAGGGGATTCATCTTTGTGTTGAAATCCATCGTGTTGGCGCCCATGCTGAAACCGAAATGCAGCAGCCTCTCATCATAGTTGGAATCATTCTTGGGTTTTGCTTTCTGAGCCGCCGCCACAAACGGGATCAACAGGATCAGAAATATGAAGGTTTTTCTATACACGATGCCAAAGGTCTATTAATTAGAACGAAAAAAAAATAAATTATTGTATCCCGAAAAATTCATGGCCTGAAACCATAGTAAATGCTGGCGATACCGCCTGTCATTTTTCTTTGTCCTGACCTGATAAATCCCGTCCCGCTCAAAAGATTTAGAAAATTTTCATTATCCGGAAAATTAAGCACTGATTCAGGCAGGTAAGAATATGCCTCCGCGTCTCCCGAGACCTTTTTACCAATCCACGGAAGTATCCTGGTGAAATAAAAACGATAAAACTGTTTCATCGGGAACCTTGCCGGCCTTGAAAACTCCAGTACCATAATCAATCCTCCGGGCCTCAGCACCCTGAACATCTCGCCCAGCCCGGCTGATGTATCCTCAAAATTACGAACGCCGAAAGCTGACATTACAGCATCAAACGTCCGGTCAGGAAACATAATCTTCTGAGAATCACCTTTTAACATCTCTATTTTCGATTCATGGCCCAGTCGTGTGATCTTTGCGCGCCCCAGGGCCAACATCTTTTCGCTGATGTCAATGCCGGTTATTTTCTGCGGGTCAAGCCTGAGTGCAGCAATTGCCAGATCGCCCGTTCCTGTTGCCACATCAAGTATCCTCTGCGGTCTGATATAACGGCCAATGAGATTAATGGCACGACTTCTCCAGCGCCTGTCAGTACCGAAAGAAAGGAGAAAGTTAAGCCTGTCATAACTGTCTGAGATTGAATTGAACATCGCTTCGACCTTCTCCCTGGGCGCTCCCCCCGCGTGATTTATTTCATACATCATTATGAGATATGGCGCCAAAGATACCCACATTATTGATTAAATTTGCCTCTCTTAAAACATTGAATCAAATGAGAAAGACTGTACTTATAACAGGTGCAACCTCTGGCATTGGCGAGGCCACCGCAATCAAGTTTGCTGAGGCAACAGACCGCCTTATAATAACAGGCCGGAGAAAAGACCGGCTCAATGAACTTACTGAATACCTTGTCGAGGAATATAGTGTTGAAGTAATGCCGCTTTGTTTTGATGTACGCGACATCAGACAGGTTGAAAAGTTTCTGGGCAGGCTTCCGGAGGAGTGGCAAAAGATTGACATTCTTGTTAACAATGCGGGACTGGCCGTTGGCCTCGGTCATATAGATGAGGGAGATACGGACGACTGGGACCGGATGATAGATACGAATGTCAAGGGGTTACTGTATGTCACCCGCACCATTGTGCCAGGTATGGTGAGCAGGGGTTCGGGCCACATTATAAATATCTCATCTATAGCCGGTAAGGATGTTTATGAGAACGGAAGCGTCTACTGCGCATCCAAACATGCAGTAGAAGCCCTCTCGAAGGCCATGCGGATAGACCTGTTGAAGCATGGCATCAAAGTGACAAACATAGCACCGGGGATGGTGGAGACGGAATTCTCGCTGGTAAGGTTTAAAGGTGACCGGGAAAGAGCTGCCGCCGTCTATAACGGGATAGAGGCGCTGAAAGGGTCTGATGTGGCTGAAGCCATCTTTTACTGCGCAAGCCAGCCGTCAAATGTCTGTATCAATGACCTGGTCATTACACCGACAGCACAGGCAGGAGTAAACCACAGTGTCAGGAAATAAAACCCTGCTTCCTCAGAACATCCAGTAATACGCCTGAGAAATACTCATTATCCTCTTTCCTGTACCGCACATCAGTAAAGACCTGGGCGAGGGTCTTCTTATTATTTTCCGATATAAAACCAAGATTGTCCTTGCGGGCTTCTTTCTCTCTGTAGAGATCATCAATCATCGCCGGAGTGTAATCCCTGTACCTTTCCCGGTGCACGACGCCATCCAGCGGCAGCCTGTCGACCTGCTCCGGGATCTCTGCCGGCCACCCCATAGTAACTGTCGTTACGGGGACTACTCCAGAGGGAAGATCAAGCACCTCTATGATCTTGTCAGCATTGTATGTTGTCGTACCAAGGTAACAAATCCCCAGCCCTTCCTCCTCGGCTGCATTGCATACCGTCTGCGCCACAAGCAGCGCATCGATGGCAGCGGTCATGAAAGACAGAAAATTATCATATCCCGGACTGGCCTCACGCTGCCTGCACCACTTGTTGAACCTGTTGAAATCGGCACAGAAAGTGAGCACCACAGGAGCCTCTGTCACCATCGGCTGGCTGAAATGTGCCGGGGCAAGCCGCTCTTTCATCGCCGCATCGCGCGTAACTATAATACTGTAAACCTGCATGTTGCCTGTGGTTGAGGTCCTGGTGCCGGCTGTAAGTATCCTGTCCAGAAGTATGCTTTCGATATCTCTCCCTTCATACTTCCTTACTGTTCTCCTGGTAGAAAATGTACTGTTCATTTTTTGTCGTTTCATTACACGGCAAAATAATTAAATAACGTTAAAAAAAAAGCTGACAAACTTCCTTTTCTTACCTTAGTCTGATCGTTAATGACCAAAACACTTCAATATGAAAAAAATTCTCACCGTTGCACTTGCTGTTTTAATAGCAGGTTCAGGCAACTTGTGTGCTCAGAAGAAAGAAGCAAAAAAAGATGCGAAGGAATCTGAAAAGCAGATCAAACCGTCTGTCTCTTCTTCACTTTACAGCGGACTCTCGTTCAGATCAGTTGGCCCGGCATGGGCATCCGGCCGGATAGCAGACCTGGCCGTTAATCCCTGTAACCACTCGGAGATATATGCCGGAGTTGCTTCGGGGAATATCTGGAAGAGCACAAATAACGGCACAACCTGGGAACCGATCTTTGACAAGTACGGCGCTTATGCCATTGGTTGCCTGACCATCGACCCTAACAATAACAATGTTATATGGGCAGGCACCGGTGAGAATAACCACCAGCGTGCCCTCGGATGGGGCGATGGCGTATACCGTTCAGATGACTCCGGCGCCAGCTGGAAGAATATGGGACTTAAAGAATCAAGGCAGATAGGCATGATCGCTGTTGACCCGCGCAACAGCGATGTTGTCTATGTGGCCGCCGAAGGATCTGCCTGGGGCCCTGGAGGCGAACGCGGACTATATAAGTCCATCAATGGCGGGAAGTCATGGGAGAAGATGCTCAATATAAGTGAAAACACCGGAGTTAACAACTTAGTGCTTGATCCGCGTAATCCCGATGTGATCTATGCGACCTCGGAACAGCGACGGAGACATATAGGCCAGAAGATAAGCGGCGGACCGGAATCGGCAGTATACAAATCAACCAACGGAGGCATGACTTTTGACAAGATAATGAACGGCCTTCCGGACGGAGACATTGGTGGTATGGGCATTGCCATATCACCGGTAAATAATGATTATCTCTACCTGATAATGGAGGCGCAGGGCGAAAACGGCGGATTCTATAGAACAACAAACAGGGGAGCTTCATGGGAAAAAATGAGCCCGCATCATGAGAGCGGCCAGTACTACAACAAGATTTACTGTGACCCGAAGGACGTGAATACAGTGTACAGCGTGGAGACAATTTCACAAGTGACAAATGACGGGGGTAAAACATGGAGGCAGATAGGCAACGAAAGCCGGCATGTAGATGACCACGCCTTGTGGGTAGATCCTGATGATACAAAACATTTCTACATCGGAGGAGATGGTGGCATTTACGAGTCTTATGACGGTGGCAAAAACTTCATCTTCATGTCAAACCTGCCTGTCACGCAGTTCTACAGGGTGGCCGTCGACAACTCCTACCCTTTCTATTATATCTACGGAGGAACGCAGGATAACAATTCAATGGGCGGCCCGTCTGCAAGCACAAGCAATGGCGTTATCAATGACGACTGGTTTGTCACACAGGGTGGCGACGGCTTCTGGGTGGCTATCGATCCTGCTGACCCCAACATTGTCTACACCGAATCACAGTATGGCTATGCCTCCCGCTTTGACCGTAAGAGCGGCCAGAGTGTAAGCATCAGGCCCTTCCCCGGCGAAGGTGAGCTTACCTACCGCTGGAACTGGGACACCCCAATAATCATTAGTCCGTCCAATAACAAACGTATATACATGGCTGCCAACTTCCTGTTCCGCAGTGAAGATCAGGGGAGCCACTGGACAAAGATTTCACCTGACCTGACGAGGAACGAGAACAGGGATACCTTCAAAATAATGGATAAATACTGGCCTGTCGATGCTGTTGCAAAAAACAAGTCGACATCACTCTGGGGCACGATTGTCTCCCTCACGGAATCAAAAGTAAAGAAGGACCTGCTTTATACAGGCAGTGATGACGGAGTGATATCCGTTTCAGAAGACGGAGGTGCAAACTGGAATATTATAAAGACCTTCCCTGGTGTGCCTGAATATACATTTGTAAGCGACATACTCGCAGATAAATTCAACCCTAACGTCGTTTATGCCACTTTCAATAACCATCAGCGTGACGATTTTAAACCTTACGTCCTGAAAAGCACCGATAAGGGCAGAAATTGGGTTTCTGTCAGCTCAAACCTGCCAAAGACCGGTCCGGTTCATACAATTGAACAGGATCCTGTCAATCCTGACCTGCTCTTTCTGGGTACAGAATTCAGCTTTTTTGTTTCGTTTGACGGCGCTGCAACCTGGACAGAATTCAAAAACGGTCTTCCTACAATAGCTGTCCGTGACATTGCCATACAGGAACGCGAGAATGACCTCGTTATAGCAACATTCGGCAGAGGATTTTATGTATTGGACGATTTAACGCCGTTGCGCAACTATAAAAAGGAGATACTGGAAAAACCCGGGTATATCTTCCCGGTTAAGGATGCAAAGATGTTTGTTGAAAATGACGAGTTCGACAACCAGGGATCAATGTATTATCTGGCCAAGAACCCGCCCCTTGGCGCCACCATCACCTATTATGTTGACACTGTGCCCAAAACAGACAGGGATCTCAGAAAAGATAAAGAGAAAAAGCTGTTCGAAAAAGGTGAATTCATTCCGCAGCCTACTCCCAGGGAACTGAGTCTTGAAGAGAGAGAGTTTAAACCCTATCTTATCTTCACGATAACCGATGAAGACGGCAATATCATCCGCAAACTTTATAAATCGGCTTCAAAAGGAGTCAACAGGATGACATGGGACTTCACCTATGCCGGTTACAGGCCTGTCAGTGTCGATAAATTCACGCCTGTCACGGAAGGCCCGGATCGCAGGAGATGGGGTGGCGGCGGTATCTCAGTCATGCCAGGAAAATATTTTGTTTCCATGGCCATGTATGCCAAGGGTGAGATAAAAGAGCTTGCCGGTCCTGAACCTTTCGTCTGCAAACCGCTTGATATCGTTACAATGCCGGTCACAGACCCGGCAGGGAGGGAGAAATGGATCAGGGAGGCCACAGCTTTTTCAAAGACAGCTTTGGGAGCAATATCATATGTGACAGAGCTCGATGGTAAGATGAACAGCATCATTCAGGCGATCCATCAGACGCCTGAAGCACCTGTTTCTTTGATGCAGGAGGCGGTTGCCCTGAAGGATGAGATTGGAGAGATTATCTATCTCATAGAAGGGATCACAGTTGGGGCCAGTGACGAAGAGACGCCACCAGCGCCTGTCTCGCTCTCATCACGACTGTCAGCGATGGCAACATCTCTTTATGGAAATACCGGAGACATTTCAGGCATTGCCGACCAGCAGTTTCAGATTCTGAAAGAAGAATTCCCGGTGCTGCTTGAAAGGATCCAGCAAGCTGGCAAGTCTGTTGATGCACTGAATGCAAGGCTTGATGAGATCAAGGCGCCGTGGACATCAGGCAGGGTGCCGAAACTGTAATTGACACATTAAGAAAAAAAACCGGCTCCAAAATAGAGCCGGTTTTTTTCTCCCATTCTCCTTATCTCCTTTTCTCCCCTTCGCTCCGTAGTTTTGCCACACTTTGCCTTAAAACCTTTTTGTATATCCGTGACAATACGGTGTCTTGCCATTGCGGAAATAATAATCCTGATGATACTCTTCGGCAGGATAGAACTCAGTTGCCTTGGTGACAGCAGTAGCCACCTTTAATCCTTTGGCCTTCAGGATCTCAATATCCTTCTCGGCAATTTTCTTCTGCTCCTCATTCTTGTAGAAGATCTCCGAGCGGTACTGATCGCCTATGTCAGGCCCCTGGCGACCCACCTGCGTCGGGTCATGGATCTCAAGAAAGAGCTTTACCAGCTTCTCATATGACGTCTTCCTGAGGTCATAGGTTACCTTCACCGTCTCTGCGTGACCTGTTGTACCCGTAGACACCTCGCGGTACGACGGATTCTTTACCTTGCCACCGGTATATCCAGATACCACTGCTACCACTCCCGGTTCTTTCTGAAGGAAATACTCCACACCCCAGAAGCATCCGCCGGCGAACAGTGCAGTGCCGTAATTACCTGCATCAAGATGTACCGGTACAAAATCAAGGGAGACCGAGTTTACGCAATGCCGGGTGTTCTTGGGGGTAAATCCCTCTCCGCTAAACACATGTCCGAGGTGAGCGCCACATGATGCACAGATGATCTCCGTACGTTTGCCGTCAGCATCCTTTAACTGTTTTACCGCTCCATCGATCTCATCATCAAAACTTGGCCAACCGCAGCGGGCGTCAAACTTCGAGTCTGAATAATAGAGCGCATTACCGCATTGTTTGCAGAGATAAGTGCCCTTACCGCTGAAGTTTTCATATAGCCCCGTATAGGGATATTCAGTCGCTTTTTTTATTATGACCTTCGACTCCTCAGAGGTCAGATCATTGTATGCAGGCTTTTCCTGCGATGACATTTTACTTTCCATTGATAACAACATTATTATTATAATTCCTGTTATATACAAAGAAGATTTCATTCGATTTTAATTTTAAGTATAACAATCCATATCGTTCAAGGTTTAAAAATAAATGCTTGTCAAAATAATAAACCGGCACAAATTTTGTTTTAAAAATAAAGTTATTTTTGTGACGGAACTAATTGGCAGTTAATATGAAAAAAGTTAGTCTTATAGTTGTAATTGCTTTTCTTGCTGCGCTCGCTCTCAGTTCATGCAACCGTTCAGCGTGCCCGGCTTACAGCAGCAACAATGCTGACACTACGGAACAGGCGGGCTGACGATCCCTTTCCTCCTACTGCCAGTCTTATTATTTGAGGCATCCTGAATATGAGATTGTGGCACGTTATATTATTTGTAATGGTTTGCGGGCCGCTCCTTGCACAGGGTGAGCTTGACCCCCAGAACAGGATGTTCTGGCGTAATGAGCGCTCTATAGGCGCTTTGCTTAATACTGACGGATGGTCGGTAATCTATCGCGAACTGCGTCAGACAAAGCCAAATAACAGATACTTTATTGAAGGCAGTGTCGAAGGGTTTAAAAACCCGAAAGAGATAAAACTCTCCAATTATTATAACCCGGGCTACGGTAACTTTGTCTTCGGCAAGCTTAATTCAACATGGACCATTGGAGCAGGGGCAGGATGGCAGCAGGAGATCTTTGAGAAACATGACCTGGGAGGTGTCTCGGTAAGCTGGTTTGCGGGCGGAGGAGCCACACTTATGTTTGCCAAACCGATCTATTATAAGATTATCGTCGATGCATATTCCTATGAGGAACAGAAGTTTGATGTCACACTCCATCAGCCTGTTGAAATTCTTGGCAAAGCCTCATTTTTCAAGGGCTTCGATGAGATAAAACTTTATCCCGGACTTTATACGCGTGGTGGTTTTGACTTCGAGTACAGTAATAACGACAGACTGACACACGCTTTGGAAATAGGCGTTTCGCTTCATGCCTTCGCCAAAACAATTCCCATTATGGCAACTGAGGATAACAGACAGATATTCCCGGCAATTTTTGTCAGTTATCGTATCGGGTGGATCCTTGATCCCATAAACCCTCAGGGCATCTTTAAAATGTTTTCCAAAAAGAAACAGATTCAGGTAGAATAATTGCAGCCCTCCTTTTGTCTCTCCTTTTTATTTTTTACTTTTGTCATTCATTTTACTAACCATTTAAAGCATTAACAATGGCAAAGATTAAAGTAGCTATCAACGGTTTCGGAAGGATAGGCCGCAATGTGTTCAAGTTGGCATTTGAAAGGCCTGATATTGAGATCATAGGTATCAATGACCTTACCGACACAAAAACACTTGCACATCTTTTAAAATATGATTCGACGCAGGGTAAGTTCCCGGGCGTCACCCACGATGACCAGAACATCATCGTAAACGGAAATAAGATCAGAGTGCATGCAGAGAAGAACCCTGCAGCTATTCCCTGGGTATCAAAACCCGATATAGTTATTGAATCAACAGGCATTTTCACTTCCAAAGAGAGCCCCAAAGGCGGTTATGGTGATCACCTTAAGAACGGAGCCAAAAAGGTTATTCTGACAGTCCCTGCAAAGGACGCTATCGATGCTATGATAGTTGTAGGTGTAAACGACAATATGCTCAAGCCTGAGCATCAGTGCATATCAAATGCTTCATGTACAACCAACTGCCTTGCACCCGTTGCAAAGGTTCTGAATGATAACTTTGGCATTGAGATCGGCTTCATGACAACCATTCACTCATACACGAATGACCAGAGGATCCTTGACCTTCCGCATAAAGATCTACGAAGGGCCAGGTCAGCAGCGCTGTCACAGATACCAACCACTACCGGTGCGGCAAAAGCAGTAGGCAAGGTTATTCCGGAACTTAAGGGTAAACTTGATGGCATTTCAGTAAGGGTCCCCACTCCAACCGGCTCGCTGGTTGACCTGGTGGCAGTACTGAAGAAGGCAGCCACAAAAGAAGAGATCAACGCTGCAATGAAGAAAGCAGCCGAAGGACCAATGAAAGGCATCCTGGAATATACTGAGGACGAGATCGTCTCCGTGGACGTGGTACATAATCCTGCTTCATCAGTATTTGATGCTCAGAGCACCATGGTGAACGGCACGATGATCAAGGTACTGGCATGGTACGACAATGAGTGGGGTTACTCGGCAAGATGCGTTGACCTCATTGAGTTGATGGGTAAAATGCTGTAACCCGATCCGGTTTCATTATATATGTAGAGACGCCCAAATTGGACGTCTCTACGTGTTTTTATTCCAAATAATCTTCAGTTTTACAATACCATCTGTACATCCATGGCTACACCTGCAGCATCACGGTAATGTTCGCCAAGCTCGTACATGGCTTCATCATCCTCCTCATAAAGCCATGTGATCCTGATCTTGTACTGCGGTGCCCTGTAACTGCTTACCATCCTCAGAACATCACGCAACGCTTTCGATGAACCGCTGTTGATATATTCAAGGAAAATGACCATCCTGAGCCTGTTAAACCTGCTCAGGTGGGCTTTTATCCATTCTTCAAGCGGGCTGTAAACAACCTCAGGTCTCTCAGCTATTGAACGACCTGTTATGTTAAGGACATCCTCATCAGGATCATATGTGATCCTGGGGATGTTTTTTGACCCTGTCTGAATTATTTCAACACTCACGGTAAATTATTGTTATTCAGATCAAAGTATAATAATACAATTCTTTTATTCATAACGGAGAGCCTCTATCGGATCAACCGCAGAAGCTTTTACAGCCGGGAAATACCCGGAAGCAACTCCGACAATGAAACACGCCATAACACCTCCGAGCACCCAGAGCCATGGCACCACGAAATGTGACCCCATGCCAAGTGAGACCAGGTTGCCGATAATTATCCCTGCTATAATCCCCATCAGTCCTCCTAACTGACCAATAATTACTGATTCATAGAGGAACTGCTGCCTGATGACCGATTTCCTTGCTCCCATGGCTTTGCGCACACCGATCTCCCTTGTTCGCTCTGTGACGGAGACCAGCATTATGTTCATCAATCCTACGGCAGCGCCGAAAAGTGTTATCAGCCCGATAATGGTAGCTGCAAGTGTGACGTACCTGAGGTTCTCCATGAGGACCTTAATAATGGTATCACTCTTTTGAATATTAAAATCAGATTCATCTCTCGGATCCAGATTGCGTATTACCCGGAAGAGACCTTCTGCCTCACTGGAGAGTATATCAAGATTCTCTGCCTTGTAAGGCATTATACTTATATTGTAAGTCACATTGGGCCTCGAGTAATACTGTCTTGCCGTAGTGATAGGCAGAAGCAGCGCCCGGTCTGCTCCGCTGAAATTGCTGCCCTTGGTTTTGGTCACTCCTATGACAGTCAGCTTCAGACCCGGCAGACTTATCTCATTACCGAGAGGGTCGATGCCAGGGAAAAGGAACTTTACTATCTCCTGCCCTACAATGGTCACATGCCGGTTGCCCAGCAAATCGTCCTGGTTGAAGTTACGTCCCGATTCAAGTTCATTACCCGAGAGTATCAGGTTATTTTCATCAGTACCTACCAGGAAGATATTGGGATTTGTTTTCTTGTCCCTGTACCTGACCTCGGCCATCCCTGACGCGTCAAAGGCTACGGAGACCCATGCAGGTTCCTTGAAGCTATCCTTGAACTCTTCAGCCTCGCGGTATGTAATATGAGTATGGTTCTTGGTCCGGTATGACGAATTCCCCACCTGGACATGCATTGATCGGGAAGTTATGGAGAACGAGTTGGCCCCCATCATTGTAAACTGCTCTGTAAGAGTGCTTTTAAGGCCATCAATGGCTGTTAGTATACCCACCAGGGCCATAATACCAAAAGCAATTATAGCCATGGTCAGAACAGCCCTCACCCTGTTTGACCTGATAGCCTTGAATGCAACCCTGATATTCTCAGCAAATAGCGTAATCCAGTTCAATCGTCTTCCTCCGGTATATTGAGGACTAAGATACATCTTTTATTAATTAATGTCCAGCGGTTGTTCAAAAATGATGGAGATACAAATATTTTTAATAATTTAGTTGTATATCTAAAACTCTAGTTTTATATTTGGTATAATTAAAAGATCAAATAATGGAAATTAAGGTACTTACAAATGCTGAGGAAGAAATTATGCAGATACTCTGGAGGCTTAAGAAAGCCTTTATAAAAGAGATTCTTGAGAAATTTAACGAACCGAAACCGGCATATTCAACGGTGAGTACAATAATCAGGATACTTTTTGAAAAGGGCTTTGTGAAATATAAGGCTTACGGCAGGACTTACCAGTACTTTCCGGTCATTTCAAAGGACGAATACCGCAAGACACGGATGAGCAGCTTTGTCAGGAATTACTTTTCAAACTCATACCAGAAGATGGTAAGCTTCTTCGTGCGCGAGGATTTCATAACGGTGAAGGAGATGGATGAGATCATGGAAGTATTAAGTAAAGAGGAAAAAGAGAAACATAAAAAGAGATGACCCTTTCAGATGTATTCGCTGAACTGGGAAGAGTGATGCGTGAAAGCGCTGCCGGAGAGACCGGCGGTCGTGCCGGGCGCTTCGGAGATCTGATTGATTCCCTTCACCTCTCAAATCCGTGGTTCACGCCTGACAACGTCCGCCGGGCTCTGGGAGCCATCGGGAACGCGCTTACAACCGAAAAACTGAAAAGGTGGATATCTGAATATCCCATGCTGAATGACGACCGCAAACCGTCGACAGTTGGTGTGGTGATGGCAGGAAATATACCCCTGGCTGGATTTCATGATCTTCTCTGCGTACTGATCACGGGCAACAGGTTGCAGGCAAAGCTGAGCTCCAAGGATGAACTGCTCATGCAGGCTGTGGCAGATACTCTCATATCAATTGAGACGGCTCTAAAAGACTATATCGAACTTACTCCCGGTACCCTGTCGGGCTTTGATATGGTCATCGCCACCGGCAGCAATAATACATCAAGGTATTTTGAATACTACTTCAGGAACGTCCCGTCAGTTATCCGCCGAAACCGCAACAGCATAGCCGTACTTGACGGTACTGAAACACCAGAAGAGCTTGAGCTTCTCGGTGACGATATCTTTTCATATTTCGGCCTTGGTTGTCGTAATGTCTCAAAGCTCTACCTTCCTGCAGATTACGATGTTGCACAGCTGCCTGCCTTCTGGAAGAAATATGAGTCTCTCCGGGAGCACTCCAAGTATGCCGCGAACTATGATCATAACAAGGCAATCATGATCGTCAACAGGACGCCCTTCACCGACGCCGGATTTGTTATCCTCAGGAATGACACATCACTCACACCTCCCATGGCTGTGGTTAACTATGAGTTTTACAGCGGTACGGGGATGGCGGAAAAGGAGACAGTAAGACTCAAAAACCTTCTTCAGTGTGTGACAGGGCATGGGTACACCCCTTATGGTAATTCGCAAAAGCCCGAACTATGGGATTATGCAGATAATGTCGATACAATTTCCTTCTTACTAAAAAAAAACCTGACCCGGTGAATGTATGTTAAAAAATATTAAATTGCACAGTTTGAAAAAGTGAGTGAGATGGTTTACAGGTTCGTGGTGTTAACTGATGAAGATGAAGCGTTTGTGCGGGAGTTTGAGTTTCTCGAAAGCCAGTCCCTGCTTGATTTTCACAATGCCCTGCAGGAAGAACTTGAGTTCGACAGGTCACAGATAGCATCTTTTTTTATGGCTACCGAGAGCTGGGAGAAAGAGGAAGAGTTCACACTCTTTGATATGGGAGCCGGCTCATCAACCATGGAAAATGCTGTACTGGAAGAGGTTATCTTCCGCAAGAACCAGAAACTTCTCTATGTCTTCGATTTTTTCAATGACCGCGCACTCTTTGTTGAATATGTTGGTGAGGCGAAGGAAGCTGCCGGTATGGAATACCCTATATGTACGATCTCCAAAGGACTGCCTCCAAAGCAGGTTTCTTTCGGAGGCGTTGCCCGGAAGAAATATAATAACCTCATCGTAACTGATGATGATGAAGACGACGATGATGAGGTTGTGGATGATGAGATCCTGTTTGACTCGGAAGACGAAGAGAGTCTATCGGAATTTGACAATCCTGAGAATGCCGAGGAGGAAGAGTAACTCACTCCGGTCGTGAAAAATTATGAAAAATACACTGATTGTTCTTCCCGGACCGACTGGCGTGGGGAAGACTGAAATTGCCATTGACCTTGCTCTCCGCCTGGGTTGCGAGATCATATCATGTGACTCAAGACAATTCTACCGTGAAATGCCTGTAGGCACCGCTGCACCTGATAAAGAGCAGCTGGCGCGCGTCAGGCACCACTTCATCGGCTTCCTGTCAGTAAAAGATTATTACAGCATCAGTCTTTTTGAACATGATGTACTGGCTCTTCTTCCTTCCCTCTTCGATAAAAGTCACGTAGCAGTGATGACAGGAGGGTCTATGCTCTACATGGATGCCGTGTGCCGGGGCCTGGATGATATACCTGATACTGATCCAGCAGTGCGGCAGAAGTTCATAGAGATGTATCGCAGGGAAGGCATCGGGGGATTGCGGCTCGCACTTAAACTGCTTGACCCCGACCATTATGCAAAGGTTGATCTGCATAACTCCCGAAGGATGATGCGTGCCCTTGAGATCAGCGAAAGTACCGGTAAACCGTACTCATCATTCCTGACTTCGCCGCAGAGAGAGCGCGATTTCAGGATAATAAAAGCAGGACTGACACGGGAGCGAAGCGATCTTTTCAGCCGGATCGATCAACGGGTTGACAGGATGATAGATGCCGGGCTGGAACAGGAAACAGCGTCACTTATAAAATACAGGGGATTGAATGCCCTCAACTCCGTCGGTTACCGTGAGATGTTCAGATTCCTTGATGGCGAGATTACGCGTGAACAGGCTATCGCACTGATAAAGAGAAACACAAAACGATATGCACGCAGACAACTCACCTGGTGGAACAGGGACAAGGAAATACAATGGTTTGAAGCAGGTAACAGCAAGGCGATCATGAACTGGATCGACAATCAGACCGGGAGCTGAAAAACCGCTAAACAGGTTCTCTGAGCCTTCTTATCACCTCTACCGGATCGGACGCGGAAAAGACTGTATTTCCAGCTACGAGCACGTCAACGCCTGCATGAACAAGTACAGGTGCATTCTGGAGATCCACTCCACCATCGACCTCAATAAGCACATCGTATCCGCCTTCATCGATCATGCTTCTCAGCTCGCCTATCTTGTTTATACTGCCGGGAATGAATGTCTGGCCGCCGTACCCCGGGTTCACTGTCATGAGGAGTACCATATCAATATAAGGCAGAATATCCTGCAGAAGAATCACCGGTGAGTGCGGATTAAGGCTAACGCCTGCCTTCATTCCCAGCCTGCGTATCTCGGTAACTGTGCGGTGAAGATTATTGCACGTCTCGTAGTGCACTGTGAGATTCGAGGCTCCTGCATCCCTGAAGCGCTCAAGAAATTTATCCGGATCGATGATCATGAGGTGAACATCAAGTGGCTTCGAAGTGAGATCGCGGACAGCCTCCACTATCGGAAAACCGAATGATAAATTCGGCACGAAGATTCCGTCCATGATATCAAGATGCAGCCAGTCGGCTACACTCTCATTAAGCATCTCAACTTCGCCGGCAAGATTTGCAAAATCAGCAGCGAGAAGTGACGGGGCAACCAGATGGCTCATAATGTGAATAGGTTAAAATGTTTTACCCCAGGTAAGACTTAAGTACGCGGCAACGCGTTGTGAACTGTATCCGTTTGATGGCTTTCTCTTTTATCTGTCTGACGCGTTCGCGGGTTAGAGTAAGCTCCTCACCTATCTCCTCAAGTGTATATGGGTGTTTCATTCCTATACCGAAATAAAGCTTCAGCACCCTCGACTCCCGCGGTGAGAGTGTATTGAGTGCCTTTTCTATCTCGTATGAAAGGGATTCATTTATCAGGTTGCGGTCAGGACTGGGCGTATCGTCATTCTGCATCACGTCGTACATGTTATTGTCCTCCTCCGAGCTTATCGGGGCATCCATACTCAGTGTGCGGCCGTTAGTGCGCGTTGCTTCCTTCACATCTTCAGGGGCCATCTCAAGCAGGTCGGCTATCTCATGTGAAGAAGGCTCCCGCTCATACTCCTGCTCAAGCTTCGAATAAGCCCTGTTGATCCTGTTGATCGAACCAATCTTATTCACCGGCAGCCTGACTATCCTGGCCTGTTCAGCCAGCGATTGCAGTATTGCCTGCCTGATCCACCACACGGCATATGAGATGAATTTGAAACCGCGGGTCTCGTCAAAACGCTGGGCAGCCTTTATCAGACCAAGGTTACCTTCATTTATCAGGTCTGGAAGTGTCATGCCCTGGTTCTGATACTGTTTTGCCACGGAAACAACGAAGCGCAGGTTCGCTTTTACCAGCCGGGCCAGTGCGTCATGATCACCGGCGCGGATACGCCTTGCCAGGCTAACCTCCTCATCAGGTGAGATAAGTTCAACCTTTCCGATCTCCTGCAGATATTTGTCGAGAGAAGGAGTGTCACGATTGGTGACCTGTTTGGTTATTTTTAACTGACGCATTAAACGAAGCCTAAATAACGTCTTTGTTAAAACTTTAGAAAAAAGCTTACAATCTTAAAGAATATTTCTCATAAAAACAATAGATGTGCAGTTTTTTCAATTTTCAGGGCAAAATATTTCATAAGTCACCTGCCGCGTCAGTTTTTTACCTCTATGAGATTAATTTTTATCAGGTTACTTGTATATTATTATTTTTATGCTTAAAATTGCACCTGATTACCGGATAAAGCCGGTAACACAATCAGCGAGGGTCTTAATCATACCCCACTTCACCAGAAATCAATCTTATTATTTTTCTACACATTCTTAAAATATGCATGATATTCTTGAACTGAGCGAAATGCTTGTTCCCGAATTGAGGGAAATTGCCAAGCAGCTCAAAATTAAGAGAGCAGAGCTCCTTAAAAAGCAGGACCTTATCTATAAGATCCTTGACCAGCAGGCCATTGATGCCGCTGAAGCCCGCAAGGGAGGCAGAACAGAAATCCAGCCATCTGACAGGCCACAACCGGTTAAAGAACCGGAGATAAAGGAAAGTCAGCCTGACAGGCAAAGACAGCCGCAGCAGCCAAAGACCCAGAAGCCTGACAGGCCTCAGCAGCAGAAGTCGCAGCAGCATCATCAGAAGAAGCTGCAGCAACCTCAGCAGCAGAAACCACAGCAACCTCAGCAGCAGAAGCCGCAGCAACCCCAGCAGCAGAAACCGCAGCAACCTCAGCAGCAGAAACCGCAGCAACCTCAGCAGCAGGTTGAACAACCGCAGGTCCAGCAACAGCAGCAGGGTCAGCAGCAGCAAATGCCGCAACAGGGTCAGCAGCAGCCGGTACAGCAGCAAATGCCGCAACAGGGTCAGCAGCAGCCGGTACAGCAGCAAATGCCGCAACAGCAGGGCCAGCAGCAGAGACCTCCGCAACAGCAGCGACCTCAACGACAGCAGTCGTGGCAGCAAAATCGCGATAAACGCCCTCGTACATACAGGAACGATCAGCCGGGCCCTTACAGACCGGAAAATGACCGCCAGGAGTCATCCGGAACTTATGCGAAGGAGACACAGCAGCCTCTGCCACAACCTCAGTATCAATCCCAGAACCAGCCTAAACCTCAGCCTGAACCGCCCAACCAGCCTCATCAGGTATCCGAAAACCCGGCCGGAGAAGCAGTGGTATCTGATAAGCTGCTTTTCGCCACAGAATCTGAAAACGGCAATGACCGTGACATTCTCAGGTACGCCGATCCGGAGACAGAAAATCATATCATTGCAGAAACTGCATCAGCTGATTCTGCCATAATTCTTCCTCCCCCGGCACCGGAAGGATCTAACGGGCAACCGGAAGTTACTGAACCAGTCAGGGAAGAAAAAAAGGAGAGAATCTATGATTTTGAAGGCATAGTGGCAAACACCGGAGTACTTGAGATCATGCCCGACGGCTATGGTTTTCTGCGTTCACCGGACTATAACTATCTGAGCTCACCCGATGATATCTATGTGTCACAGTCACAGATCAAGCTCTTCGGGCTCAAGACGGGAGACACCATCAGAGGCACCATCCGTCCTCCGCGAGAAGGCGAAAAATATTTCCCGCTTATTAAGGTAGAAGAAATAAACGGCCGTACACCGGACTTTATCCGTGACCGCGTTCCGTTTGACTACCTGACTCCGCTTTTCCCCAATGAGAAATTTACCCTCTGCAAACCTGGTGAAGGTAACCTTTCTGTCAGGATCGTTGATATGTTTTGTCCTATCGGAAAGGGACAGCGAGGCCTGATAGTGGCGCAACCAAAAACAGGAAAGACAATACTTCTGCAGGACATAGCCAATGCCATTGCCAAGTACCATCCGGAAGTCTACCTGATGATCCTTCTCATTGATGAACGTCCTGAGGAAGTCACCGAGATGGCACGTAACGTCAATGCAGAGGTCATCGCCTCAACCTTTGATGAGCCTGCTGAAAGGCATGTGCGTATTGCAACCATCGTTCAGGAAAAAGCCAAAAGACTTGTGGAGTGCGGACATGATGTGGTGATACTGCTTGATTCGATCACGAGACTTGCCAGAGCCTTTAACACTATTGCACCGGCATCGGGCAAAGTGCTTTCCGGAGGCGTTGACTCCAATGCTCTCCATAAGCCTAAAAGGTTTTTCGGTGCAGCACGAAATATTGAGAATGGCGGCTCACTGACTATAATTGCCACTGCCCTTACTGACACCGGTTCAAAAATGGACGATGTGATCTTTGAGGAATTCAAAGGTACCGGTAATATGGAACTGCAGCTTGACCGCAAACTCTCAAACAGAAGGATATTCCCGTCAATAGATATTCCCGCATCAAGCACCAGGCGTGAGGATCTTCTCCTTGACAAGACTTTCCTCAGTAAGATCTGGGTTCTGCGTAATTATCTTACTGACATGAATTCAGTTGAAGCTATGGAATTCCTCCGTGACAGGATTACACAGACCAGATCAAATGAAGAGTTTCTGGTTTCAATGAACAGCGAGTAAAATCTAAGAAAAGATTGGTAATTTTGCGATTTATTTTTTACAGATCATTTGACAATTTAATATTCAATATAAAACATGGCAACAAAGAAATTCATTACTTGTGACGGCAACCAGGCGGCTTCGCATATTGCTTATATGTTCAGTGAAGTGGCCTGTATCTATCCGATCACTCCTTCCTCCACTATGGCAGAGTATGTCGATGAGTGGGCAGCACACGGACTGAAGAATATGTTCGGCGAAGAAGTTAAGGTGGTTGAGATGCAGAGCGAAGGCGGTGCCGCCGGGGCAGTGCACGGGGCCCTGCAGTCCGGTGCTCTTACCACAACTTTTACCGCATCCCAGGGACTTCTTCTGATGATCCCCAACATGTACAAAATTGCAGGAGAGCTTCTTCCGGGTGTATTTCATGTTAGCGCACGTACCCTTGCAGCACATGCTCTTTCAATCTTTGGTGACCATGGCGACATATATGCCACCCGTCAGACCGGATTTGCAATGCTTGCCAGCGGAAGCGTGCAGCAGATAATGGATTTGGCCGGAGTGGCACATCTCTCGGCAATAAAATCAAGAGTGCCTTTCCTTCACTTCTTTGACGGATTTCGGACATCTTCAGAAATACAGAAGATTGAGCCGATAGACATCGAAGACATGAAGAAGCTTGTTGATATGGATGCCCTAAAGGCATTCCGTGACAGAGCACTCAATTCCGGACATCCTGTGACAAGAGGTACAGCCCAAAATCCGGATATTTTCTTCCAGGCAAAGGAGGCATCAAACCGGTTCTATACCAATATTGATGATACTGTCAACGAGTATATGGAGAAAATCTCCGGACTGACAGGTCGTGAATACAAGCCCTTTACTTACTACGGAGCCCCCGATGCAGAAAACATCATAATCGCAATGGGTTCAGTGACAGAGACTATAGAGGAGGTAATTGATTATCTTGCAGCAACAAAGAATGAGAAACTGGGACTTATCACAGTCCACCTCTACAAGCCCTTCTCGACTAAATACCTGATGAATGTATTGCCTAAATCCGTTAAGCGCATAACCGTGCTTGACCGTACGAAGGAACCGGGTGCGAACGGCGAACCTCTTTATCTTGATGTGAAAGAGGTCTTCTATAACCAGAGCTTCCACCCGATGATCCTTGGCGGACGATATGGCCTCAGCTCCAAAGACACCACTCCTGCCCAGATGATATCTGTCTTTGAGAACATGAAGAAAGATAAGCCAATGAACCTCTTCACGGTAGGTATTGTTGACGATGTCACATTCAAGTCACTTCCTGTCCTCCCTGATGTAAAGGTCGGAGATAAAGGCACATATTCTGCCAAATTCTACGGACTGGGAGCAGACGGTACGGTCGGAGCCAATAAAAACTCAATCAAGATCATTGGTGAGACAACCGATAAATATTGCCAGGCCTATTTCGCTTATGACTCAAAAAAGTCAGGAGGCAATACGATCTCACATCTTCGTTTCGGTGACAAGCCTATCAGGGCACCGTATTATGTGATTACCCCAGACTTTGTGGCCTGTCATGTCCCGTCTTATCTTGATAAATATGATATGCTCAGAGGCCTCAAGAAAGGCGGCACCTTCCTCCTTAACTCAATATGGGATGTCGAGGAGACAAAGAAGAGACTGCCTGACAAAATGAAGAAATATATGGCAGAAAACGATATAGACTTTTATATCATCAATGCCACCCTGATAGCCGAGGAATTAGGCCTTGGAACCCGCACAAACACGATAATGCAGAGCGCATTCTTCAAGCTGGCTGAAGTTATACCTTACAAACTTGCCGTTGACGAGATGAAGCATGCTGTTATCAAGGCATACGGCAAGAAAGGTGAGAACGTGGTTAAAATGAACAATGACGCCATTGACCGCGGAAGTGCAGTAACAAAAATTGAAGTACCTGCGGAATGGGCGAATATTAAAGTTACCGCCTCACCGGTTGAAGATAAGAAACCCGCCTTCATCCGTGATGTTGTTGAACCGATAAACAGCCTTCGTGGCGATGATCTGCCGGTAAGCGCTTTCATCGGACGCGAAGACGGTACGTTCCCGTCAGGCACGGCAGCTTATGAAAAGCGTGGTATCGCTGTCAATGTACCTGAATGGCAAATGGATAAATGCATCCAGTGCAACCAGTGTGCATTTGTATGTCCTCATGCTGTGATACGTCCATTCCTCCTTACAGATGAGGAACTGGCAAGTGCACCGGCAGGCACAACTGCAAAACAGGGTATCGGAAACACCAAGAGTCATAAATTCAGAATACAGGTCAGTGTCCTTGACTGCACAGGCTGCGGCAACTGCGCTGATGTATGTCCGTCAAAAGAAAAGGCTCTTATCATGAAGCCGCTTGAAACCCAGCTCGCACAGGCAGATATCTGGACCTACATGCATGAGAAGGTAGGCTACAAGGATACCGTTGTCGACAAATACGTCAACGTAAAGAACTCTCAGTTTGCACAGCCTCTGTTTGAATTCTCAGGCGCATGCGGAGGATGCGGTGAGACACCTTATATAAAGGCTATCACCCAGCTCTTCGGTGATCGCATGATTATAGCGAACGCCACAGGATGTTCTTCAATCTATGGCGGATCAGCTCCGTCAATGCCCTATACTAAAAATAAGAATGGCAATGGCCCGGCATGGGGCAATTCGCTCTTTGAAGATAATGCGGAGTATGGCTTTGGACTGGCGCTGGGAGCTAAAAAGATCAGGGAACGCCTTGAACGTTTCATGAAGGAGAGCCTGAATGACGGCCTCGCTGCTGATACGGTTGCTGCATTCAGTGAATGGCTTGCAGAGAAGGATAATGCAAAAATCAGCAGGGCTGTCTCTGAAAAGGTAATTGCGGCGTGTGAGAAGGATAAGGCTCCGGTATGCAAGGAGATCCTGGATCTCAAACAGTATCTTGTCAAGGAATCTTTCTGGGTCTTCGGCGGAGACGGATGGGCTTATGACATTGGCTATGGCGGGCTTGATCACGTTCTTGCTTCCGGAGAGAACATCAACGTTCTCGTGCTTGACACTGAGGTCTATTCGAACACGGGCGGACAGGCATCAAAATCAACACCTGCCGGCGCTGTCGCCAAGTTCGCTGCTTCAGGCAAAAAGGTACGGAAGAAAGATCTGGGAATGATGGCCATGACTTACGGTTATGTCTATGTGGCACAGGTCGCTATGGGTTCAAGCCAGAACCAGTACTTCAAGACTATACGTGAAGCCGAGGAGTATCCCGGACCGTCACTGATTATCGCTTACTCACCCTGTATAAATCAAGGACCGAAAAACGGAATGGGTAAGTCGCAGGCACAGGCTGAGGATGCAGTGACAGCAGGCTACTGGCACCTCTTCAGGTATGATCCGCGCCTCGAGGCGGAGGGCAAGAACCCCTTCCAGCTTGATTCCAAGGAACCCGACTGGAGCAAGTTCCAGGACTTTCTTAAGTCAGAAGTACGTTATACCTCGCTAATGAAAGACTTCCCCGACGAAGCAGATGTGCTCTTCAAACAGGCGGAGGAGAACGCCAAATGGAGATACAATAATTATAAGCGGCTCTCAGAAATGAAGTTTGGAGTTGAAGTGAAAACAGCCGAGGTTAAAGAATAAGGTTGTCTGTCAAATACAAAGAGAGAGCCAGGTATACCAGCTCTCTTTTTTTTATCTCCCAAAAAAGGTAAATTTGCACCGCAAAAAGAAAAACAACAAACGAAATAATTGGGCAGAGTACTGGCAATAGATTATGGCAGAAAACGATGCGGACTGGCGGTTACTGATCCGCTCAGGATGATTGCATCTCCGCTGACAACAGTGCCCACCGGTCAGCTTGAGGCATTCATTCTAGATTACATCCCCCGTGAAAAAGTCACCGAAGTAGTGCTTGGATATCCTGTCACCGTGAACAATTTACCCAGTGAAAGCGTCAGATATATTAATCCGTTCATTGGCAGGTTCAAAAAGCTATTCCCTGAAGTAGCCCTGCACCTTGCCGATGAACGCTTCACCTCTCAGATGGCGATGAGAACAATGATAGACGGCGGCGTGAAAAAGAGCGGCAGGAGAGACAAGGCAATGGTTGACCGCATAAGCGCATCGATCATTTTGCAATCATGGCTGAGCAGGGAAGAACTAAGTAAAAAGAATAAATAGAGTATAATGACCTATCCCATTTACGTATACGGACATCCTTTCCTGCGGCGGATGACAGAGGAAATAAAACGTGATCATCCCGCGCTTGATGCCTTCATCACTGATATGTTTGAGACCATGTACCAGTCAGACGGGCTGGGACTTGCCGCTCCCCAGATAGGTAAATCACTCAGATTATTTGTCATCGACGGGGAACCTCTGGCAAAGGAGCATCCTGAGATGAAAGGCTTTAAAAAAACATTTATAAATCCTCAGGTAACAGAACGTAAAGGCGAAATTGTGCCAATGAACGAAGGATGTCTCAGCCTTCCGGGAATACATGAAGAAGTTGACCGTGAATCTGAGATACGCATTCAGTATTATGACCAGGACTGGAACTTTCATGATGAAGTATATAAAGGCTACCAGGCAAGAGTAATGCTCCACGAGTACGATCATCTTGACGGTGTGCTGTTTACTGATAGGCTCAGTCCTCTGCGGCGCAGGCTCATAAAAGGAAAACTTAATGACATCAGCCGCGGCAAGTTCGAGGCTGATTACAGGACTGTTCTGCCAACCGGCAGGTAGCCTTCGCCCTTGCTTGCCTTCAATTTATTTCCTATCTTTAAAGAGTCTAATGCTGTGAACCGTGCTTTTCAGGGAAATACCGTTCCTGAGACTGTTTGTACCGTTATGTGCAGGTGTGATCGTGGCAGAAGCTTTGCCTCGCGCTGCTACTGCTGCATGGATAATGACAGCTGCTGCAGCAGCTGTCATGACTCTCAGACTCTTTCATAAAAACTATCATTCTGACACTCTCTTCGGCACAGCCCTGATAATCTTCCTGATAGCAGCCGGATACCTGCTTCACTTTGAAGGGAAGGAGCGTCTCAGCAATCTTGAGAGGAGCCGGCAGTTGTTCATGGTCAGAATTTCCGGGTATCCTGAGAAAAAAAACAACAGCTGTTCATTCAGGGCAAAGATCCTAACAGCATCCATGGATGGACAGCATTACGCTCCCCGCGGCTCCCTTATGCTCTATTTCATATCAGATACTCTGCCTTCCAGATGGCAGCCTGGAGACAGGCTGCTTGTGCGCCTCACCCCTCAGCCGGTCGTGAATAACGGAAATCCCTGCGAGTTCAATTACCGTCGCTACCTTGAAGGGCAGGGAATTAAATATTTCGGTTTTTTCAGAGCTGCGGACATGCTTGAGTACCATCCTGCCGGTCGTCTCACTGTCAGGGAAAGCTCGCTGGTCGCAGCGCACAGGATGATCGGTGCTTTCAAGGCAGCAGGACTGGATGGCGAGGAGCTGGGCCTTGTTACGGCTCTTACAATTGGCGATAAGGATTTGATTGACAAAGAACACCTTACGACATTCTCAAGATCGGGAGCAATGCACATTATGGCTGTCTCGGGTATGCATGTAGGTATGATCAGCCTGGGGCTCTCCTTCCTGCTTTTTTTTCTGCGCGGAAGACTGAAGATTCTTAAGGTACTGATCATTATGACAGCCCTGTGGGGTTTTGCATTTATTACCGGCATGTCACCCTCGGTGCTGAGGGCTACAATAATGTTCACTTTTCTCCAGGCAGGAACACTGATTCATCGTCCTGCAACAAGCATTAACACGCTGCTTGCCTCCGCTTTTATTCTCACGGCAGCCCGGCCAGCAGTCATCTTTGAAGCAGGATTTCAGCTTTCTTACCTCGCTGTGGCGTTCATAATTTTGTTTTATGAACCCCTGTACATGGTCATCAGGCTCAGAAAGAAGATCCCTGACTATCTCTGGCAGATGGTTGCGGTCTCGCTGGTGGCTCAGGCAGGTACACTGGCTCTGGCAGTGAGACTCTTCAACATTTTCCCGCTGCTCTTCCTGGCGACCAATATTGTTGTTATCCCAATCTCCTTCATAGTTCTTGCCCTGGCTTTTCTGCTCCTTGTTTTTTCTGCTGTCACGCCCGTGGCAGCCTTCTTCGCCATGCTGCTCGGGAAGCTCTCAGGCTTCACCCTCAGCTTCACCGGAATGATAAGTTCACTAGATCACGGTGTGATTGAGAACATAGGCCTGACAACGGTGGAGACAATTCTGCTGACACTTGCCACAGCCCTCCTGCTCACTTCACTTCTGAAAATAAGAAAGATCACACTGAAGCCCTTCATAGTGGCTGCCTCGCTCTTACTCTTCGCCGGTATCATCAGGAACCTGGAGGAGAGCGGAAAAGAAAGAGTGATAATTTATAATATTAAGGGCAAAGAGCTCCGGGCAAGGCAGCATGGACGCGTGTTAATGGTGACAACGGTTGACGGCCATGTTCCTCCTGAGGTTAAGAAGCATGCATCAACCCGGGGGTTAAAGATTAAAGCAACGAAACCACGGTGAATATTCTTTTGTATAACTTTGCCGTGATTTTACCAATACGCAAATGAGAATTGTAATCGCGGGAGCAGGTGAAGTGGGAACTCATCTGGCAAAGATGCTCTCCCAGAGTGAACATGAGATAATACTTATTGATTCTGAAGGCGACAGGCTGAAGCCCATTGATTCTTCAATAGATGTCCTTACTTATGAAGGATCAGCTACTTCTCTTAATATGCTAAGGGAAGCCCTGAAGAAGAACACCGACCTTTTTATTGCCGTCGCCCACTACGAAGACACCAATGTCTCTGCTGCCATGCTGGCAAAGAAGCTGGGCGCCAGGAAGGTGATCGCCCGTATAGACAACATGGAATATCTTGAACACGAAAACAGGGAGTTTTTCAAGGATTTGGGGATTGATAACTTGATCTACCCGGAGCTTATTGCAGCCAAGGAGGTGATCAGTCTTTTAAAGGAAACCGGTACCACAGAGTTCATGGATTTTGCAGGCGGTAAGCTTTCACTTTATGCACAGAAACTGGAAAAGGGAGCACCTGTACTCAACCGCACCCTTGAGGAAGTGGCGAACACTCTTGGCTCGATACAGTACCGGGCAGTTGCCATCAAGAGGCATGACCGTACTATTATTCCTCGAGGTAAGGAAGAGTTCAAGGATGGTGACCTGGCTTATGTAGTCTCCACCCGCGAAGGCATCCAGGATATGATGAAATTCTCAGGCAAAAGAAATATCGAAGCACGAAGTATTATGATCCTCGGAGGAAGCCGCATAGGGAGGCATGTTGCGCTTAACCTGCAACATGACTGCCAGGTGAAGCTGATAGAAATCGACCATGAAAAATGCCAGACCCTTGCAGAGACGCTTGAAGAGACGCTTATTATCAACGGAGACGGAAGAAACGGTGATCTCCTGGCTGAGGAAGGACTGATGCATATGGATGCATTTGTGGCCGTCACCGGCAACTCAGAGACCAACATTCTTTCATGCCTGATGGCCAAGAAGATCGGCGTTATGAGAACCATTGCCGAGGTGGAGAACATGGAATACATTAACCTGGCCGAAAATTCAGGTATAGACACCATCATCAATAAGAAGATCGCCACCGCCAGCCGCATCTTCCGTCATACGATGAACCCGAATGTCACCCAGGTCAAGATGATGACAGGTACGGACGCCGAGGTCCTCGAGTTTTTCGTCTCTGAGGGAGCGCGCATTACCGAAGGGCCGCTACGCCTGATAGACTTCCCGAAGGATGCCATTGTCGGCGGAGGCATACGCGGTGAACAGGCTTTCATTGCCACCGGCGATACGCACATAAGGTTTGGCGACAAAGTTGTGGTTTTTGCCCTGCCATCGGCATTTGACAAGCTGAACAAATTCTTTACCAGCGACAGAAAATAAATTTAAAATTCCAGTACACCTTTCCCCTGCCTCAGAACAACCGGCTCCGGACCTGTGCAGTCGACAACTGTTGACGGTTCGTCGCCTCCGATACCGCCGTCGACAACCAGGTCTGCAAAATCATAGTACTTTTCATGTATGAGCTCAGGGTCAGTGATATATTCCGTTATCTCGTCATTATCATGTATTGAGGTGGTCATGAGAGGCCTTCCAAGATCGCGTACTATTTCCAGAGTGATGTTATTGTCTGGGATGCGGATACCCAATGTTTTCTTCCTGTGCCTGAACATGGCAGGTATCTGGTTGTTAGCGTGGACAATAAAGGTGAACGGTCCCGGCAGGTTGCGTTTCAGCAGCTTGAATAGATTATTATCGTGAATGACAGTATATTCCGAAAGCTGACTCATCGATGAAAAGATCATTGACATATCAGGGTTGCCGGGATTCAGTCCTTTGAACCGCGCAATTTTTTCAATCGATTTGTTCGCTTTGATGTCGCATCCCATGGCGTAGATCGTGTCAGTGGGGTAAATGACAATGCCTCCCTCCTCAAGGACCCATGTCACCTTGCGGATGTGATCAGGATTTGGATTTTCAGGATAGAGCTTAATTATCATAATTTGCGCGTAAGCGACGGCAAAGATATAAAGTATAATTAACCGGGGAGAAAAAAAAGAAGGGTAAGCTACTCACATCGCACCGCTACAACCTTCTACCCTTGCTGTCTTCCGACCCTGGGGGAGTTAAAAGGGAGCTGGTCGTATGAGACTTACCCTGTGCAAAAATACAACTTTTTCAGGCCTTAGCCAAATAATTGTTCCTGTTTTCGATGCTGCACAGATGTTTGTAAATAGACTATATTTGCTTTCATAACCAAAAACTCCGTTAAAATGGAACAAAAAAGATCAATCTGGAAAGAGACCCTGAACTATGGAATTATACTCGGGCTGGTCTCCGTCGGCTTCTCCGTACTTTCTTATATGTTTGACCTCACATTCAAGTCATGGATCATGGCTCCAACCCTGCTGATCAGCCTTGCAGTGCTTTATTTTCTGCTTCGCTCATACCGTGATCACTATAACAATGGATATATTTCATATGGTAAATCCGTGGGTGCAGGCGTGATAATCAACCTCTATGCAGCTGTTATCGGTGCAATATATATCTATGTACTTTATGCATTCATTGACCCGGGGCTCGTTGACAAAACACTTGCGTTCGCACAGGAAAAGATGATCGCCAAAGGTATCCCTGAATCAGCAATTGACAGTGCAACGGCTATGCAGGCCAAGATGATGAAGCCCTGGCTCCAGGCACTCATGTCAGTCCTTAACGGTGTCTTTTTTGGCCTCTTAATGTCTCTGATCATCTCACTCTTTGTCATGAAAAAAGGTAACCCGCTGCTTGACGAAGCTGAAGAAGAACCAAAACAGTAATGGATCTTTCTGTTGTAGTCCCTGCGTATAACGAAGCTGAATCCCTTCCTGAACTGGCGGAATGGATTGATAAGGTATGTACCTCATCATCAATTGACTACGAATTAATCATAGTTGATGACGGCAGCACCGACGATACATGGGATGTCATGAAACTCATTACTTCCACGCACAGGAGGGTCAAAGCCATAAGGTTCCGCAGAAACTACGGCAAGGCTGCAGCGCTTCAGACAGGCTTCGAGGCATCAGCCGGAGACGTGGTCATTACCATGGATGCCGATCTGCAGGACAGTCCTGATGAGATACCCGGACTGGTTAAGATGATCCGTGAAGATGGCTACCATATTGTCTCGGGGTGGAAGAAGAAGCGTTATGATCCCTTCATCAAAAGAACAACCTCAAAACTTTACAATTATACTGCCCGGAAATTCTCAGGCATAAAGCTTCACGATTTCAACTGCGGCCTCAAAGCCTATAATGGTGAAGTTGTCAGGAGTATCGAGGTGTATGGCGAGATGCACAGGTACATTCCCATGCTGGCCAAGGAAGCTGGTTTTAAAAAGATCGGAGAGAAGGTTGTACAGCACAGGGCGCGCAAGTACGGTGTCACAAAGTACGGTTTCGACAGGTTCCTGAAGGGCTATCTTGATATGCTGACAATCAGCTTTATAACGCGGTTTGGAAAGAGCCCCATGCATTTCTTTGGTACCCTCGGTACGCTGATGTTCCTGACAGGATTTGTCATGGCGGCATACCTGGGCATCCGCAAGCTGGTTTTTGTTCATCATGGTCTCAGGGCCCCGCTGGTTACTGACAGTCCGTATTTCTACATCGCACTGGCCGTGATGATAATAGGTTCATTCCTTTTTCTTACCGGCTTCGTTGCCGAGCTGGTCAACCGAAGATCACCGGACCGAAATGAGTATCTGATAAGGGAGAGGCTGAACAGTTGAACAATAGAACTGCCTATTGCCTATCGCCTGCCCTTCTTCGTCATACGCATGAGTCTGCGCAGTGATTCCGTGAGGCGGTTCCACGAGTAAAGCTTCTTCTGCTTTTCAAGTCCTGATCTGAACCTCTCCTCATCGCCACTGAAGAAATCTGCTATGGCTTTTGCAATAGCCTTGGGCTCCGGCGGCACCACATACCCGCATTTGCCATCAGGTACGATCTCAGCCAGGCCTCCCACATCAGTGACGACCATCGGCTTGTTAAAGTGATAGGCTATCTGGGTCACACCGCTCTGAGTGGCAGAACGGTATGGCTGAACCACCAGGGAGGCAGCAGAGAAGTAGTACCTGACATCCTCATTATTGATAAAGTGAGAATGGATGATGACTCTTTGACTGAGGTCAAGAGTACGTATCAGATCAAAGTAGAGCTTCTCATCCTCATAAAATTCTCCCGCGACAATCAGTTTCAATCCAGGACTGTTAACAGCAGGATCTGCCATTGCCTTTAGCAGCAGGTCAAGTCCTTTGTACTCACGTATAAAACCGAAGAAGAGGATGTACTTGTCGGCGGTACAGAGCTTCAGCCGTACAATAGCTTCGGCACGCGATACCGGGGCATTGTAGTTATCAAAGAGCGGATGCGGCGATATTACGCATGGGATCTTCTGGCTGAATTGCCTGAGGTCTTTCTCAACAGCCTTTGTCATAACGAGGGCCCCGTGAATACTTTTAATGAAAAAACGTGTCAGGGCTCTGTCTCCCATCCTCTTTTCGTGAGGAATAACGTTGTCAAAAATAGAAATGATCCTTGTATGCCTGTTGCTTCTGGCAATGCGTGCAATGGCTCCCAGCGCCGGTGCAAGCATGGGGAGCCAGTATCGCATAATTATGAGGTCAGGTTTCGTCCGTCTGAGCCGTAGCCCGGTTTTGAACCAGTTGAACGGATTCATTGAGTTAATTGCTCGTGTAATGGTCACTCCCTCAGGAGCATAGCCATCGTCATACTGAGTCTTGCCCGGGAAGAGGAAAGAGGGATACTGCAGCTTGAAGGTAAAGATGGCAGCCGCGTCTCCTTCACGAATAAGTTGCTGTGCCAGTCTCTCATTATATGCTGCTATACCACCCCTGTAAGGATGGGCGGGACCGCATATGACGATACGCATCATAGGCTGGTGCCCTCCGGCATTACCCACTGGCTCAGATAACGGTACTGGGGCTCCAGCCGGCCGTCCGCCGTGATGGTAGCACGCTGTATCATCGACGTGGGATTATCGTGGAACAGATCATGGAGGACATGGTCGGCCAGCTGCTTGCCGAAATCGCTGGAGGCATCACGCGGCAGCTCGCCGGGAAGGTTGTCTATTGACATCACCGTGATATGCTCCGGATCGATGAAGGCTTCCTCCTCGCAGTGCTTTATCTTGTTGTAACTGTAAAAAGGGTCAGCAATGCTGGTGGCCCTCAGCGTGGTAGGTATGGGTTCTCCTATATCACAGCTTATATCCGCGATCACGGATATGCGGAAGTCAGGCTTCTCAACATCCTCACAGGTAAAAAAAACGGGCGATTTAGGATCCCAGAAGTGCGCTGCTATAAGTACATCAGTCACCTTTGAGTATTTAAGAAATAAGGAATGATAATCCTCAGGATGATAGACAAAGTTGTTAAAGTCGAACGGTCTGCCGTCATTGTGCTCGACATAATGCTGGGGACCTATCTGGCATACTACCGGCACATCATATTCTTTTGTCAGAAAATCTTCGGGTGATACCTTCAGCAGGTTATTGCATACCGAAAGTGTTTCCATTGCTCCGGATGCCACGCGTCCTTCGCCGGTGACAAGTATTTTCAGTCCCGGCCTGAGTTGTATCGGGCGCAGCCCGGCCCACATCTCATCAAGGTCACGGCACTGGAATGCCGGTTTCAGTTTGAATCTGTTGGTCTTTATGCCCCGGGCTCTCAGGGCGTTATACGCTCCCACGATGCCGGCCCACCGGCCGAAGGCCACAACACGCTGTCCCTTGTCAGTATTAAGGTATTCATAATCAATGAGTTTAACTTTATTCTTAAGGATCTCCCGGAGCATCTCGCGGTTATGTGGCTGTTTCTTGGCGACATGTGCAAAAAAGAGATAGGTCTTACCTGGTATGAATAATCTCTTATCGACCTCCTTCACACCTATGAGGATGTCACAGTTGCTCAGGTCTTCACGTAAAGGTATCTTAAGGTATTTATACTCATCATCGGTATAGCACCTTATATCAGAAGGTTGTACAAAGAACTCGACAAAAGGATATTTATCTCTGAGTTCAACAATCTGTGCCGGAGTCAGGGGTACCCTTCTGTCCGGCGGAGTCTTCGTCTCACGGACGATACCCACCTTTACTTTCTTTTCCATGTCAGAATATCTGAGTACTGCGTGAAGATAAGAATTCGGCCCGATTTTTGTGCATATTTTTATCACTGCAACGCATTTATGCGTATTTTTGCAGTCTTAGATATATACCATGGGGCTGACCTGGTTTTGACAGCAAGCCGCGGTGGTATGTAAGCATGCAGAGTAGGGTGACGCATCTCTATAACTTGTGTCTCACAACAATAACTGGCG
>Ga0209745_1000221_pt1 | contig 33170 bp, 27 predicted proteins | sample BarGraNGADG00312_FD_184495 | JGI IMG/M metagenome (GOLD analysis project Ga0209745, IMG submission 184495) | Arctic peat soil microbial communities from Barrow, Alaska - Barrow Graham LP Ref core NGADG0004-312 (SPAdes) (version 2) | ecosystem: Environmental > Terrestrial > Soil > Wetlands > Peat... | reverse complement strand
CGTCAGCTTGTAGACGTTCTTGCCGACGACACTCCAGCAGTTCGACCTCGTGTGGTGCTTCTTCACCGTGGACATCTTGTACTTCTTCACCGCAAGCGTGGTGACCACGCCGTTGCCGGCGTCCGCGGCGACGGTTGTGCCGGCGACGGCTGCGCTCTGGGCAGCGGATTGGGTCTGGGCCGAACATGCCGTCAGGGAGAGCGCCATGGCGACGGGAATCAGGATGGCCCTGACCAGGGCCGACTTGAGGATGGACATTGCTAACCTCTCGATCATTGGCGCCGGCCGGGGGCCCGACACCATCCGGGGATTGGTGCGGCGTCGCCTCCCCCGTATCGACGCCATCACCGCAGGCTAGGGGCGCCGGCCCAAGGCCCTCCTCAAGGCAGGGTCAAGTCCGCGTCAAGAGGCCGCGGGTTCGGCGCGCGACAACGCCGGAAGCGGGGTGTCAATGTCCCCCGGGCGGGGTCTGGGAAAACCCCCGACGGTTCCCCTAACGTGTCCGCGAGGCCTCTCCCGGGGGTGCCGCCGCCTTCCGGGAGCATGATGTCCTCCGACCGAGCTGGGGGCAGCCGGGAGGCGTCGTGTTGCTGGTGGGTGGTTGGAGATGGGATAGCTTCCGGATTCACTCCCCAGCAGGCCAGGCGGGCAAACCTCAGCGATCAGATGGCGCGGACGGAGTTGTTGCGCGCGTCGTGGGTGAGCTCGGCAAGACCCAATTCCTCCAGCAGCGGCGGCAGGTACATGCCGAAGCGTCCCCGATAGCCCTTGCGCAGGCCGTACCAGCCACCAACGGGGTTGCCCTCTGCCCGTCCCCAGGCTTCGACCGAGCCGGGAGCAGCGGGCTTCAGCTCGTCGGCCGCCCCGAGAGGCACCCAGTCACCCTGTTCGCGAAGCCAGGCATGCAGGTCCTCGACCGCCGACAGGCGGTAGCGCAGGGTTGTCGAACCGACCTGGCACACCAGCGCAGGCGGATCCGCGGCCTCGTCGCGGTACATCGTGTACTCACTCGACCCCGGCGCGGTCTTCAACCGCCAGGGCTCCTCCGCTGTGCCAGCGCCGCTCATGGTTCCCTCCCCCGGACGCCCCGAACCCCGCCGGCTCGGACGTCAGGCATCAGAGTGCCCGCTGTCGCACCCGGCCACCAGAGGCCGGGCGCGAAGTACTGAGGGCGGTCAGGCCTGGCTGGCCAGCAGGGCGGCCTCCGCTGCCTTCGTCCAGCGTCCTTCGACCATGGCGGCAGCGACGGTCGGCAGCTTCTCCGACAGCTCGTCGAGCCGGACCATCCCGAGGTCGGGGAGCATCGGGTAGACCATGATCTTGCCGCCGGACGTGCGGTTGGTCACGGCGTCGATGCCGTCGGCGACGCCGGCCATGCCGGTGACCGCCCAGAGCGACACGTTGGTGTCGAGGGTGCCGTCCTCGACCTTGGCGAGCATGGTCTCCATGTCCTGGATCCGGGAGCCGGACGTGCCGACGAGGTAGATGCCCTTGGTGGCGATCGCGGTCAGGTCGAGCTCGGCCATCGTGCCGATCGCGAAGCCGGCGAAGGCGTTGACGATCGCGCCATCGGTGGAGATGTCCACGGCCTGGGCTATCAGGAAGGGCGCCGGCACCATGGCGGCAACGTAGGTGTAGCCCGCATCCAGCGGTTCTGTCTTGGAGTTCCGGAAGGTCGCCGGCACCCCGTTGGCTTCCGCAACGGGAGCTACAACGGCGGCGAGGTGGGCAAGGCGGGCGTCGTCGACGTCCACCGCGTCCATGGAGATGCCGGGGACGCCGCTGACCGCGGTGCGGACCGTGTGCATCAGGCCCATCGGGCCGGCCGCGCCGACGATCGCGATGCGTTCGCCTTCGCGGAGCTCGCACTGGGCGGGGATCCGGGCGTAACCGTCCGCGGCGTTCCGGCCAGCGGTTCCGGTGTAGCGGATCAGGTCGTAGTGGATGCGACCGACGTCGATCTTGACGCGCCGGTCGAACGCCCCGCCGGCCAGCACCACGTCGAGCACGCCACCGAAACCGATCCGGGCGCCGAGCGCCTCAACGACGTCGGCATCGGCGCCGACGTAGACGATGTCGTCGAACGTGCCCTCCAGCTCGGCAACGGACGCGACGCGCGTGGCACCCGCGACATCCACAGCACCGATGACGGCGATCGACGCCGGCGAGGCCTCCGCGAGCAGGGTCTCCAGCCCGTCGACGGCGTCGGCAACCACCAGCAGCCGGCCACCGGCCTTCAGGGTCGTGCGTTCGCCCCAGGCGTACGCGGCTTCGACGCAGGCCCACGGCTCGATCAGGGCAACGGCGGAAGCGGATGGCCCGTCGCTCACGGGAATCAGGAAGCGCTCGCCGGTGGCGGGATCCATGATCACGCGCTCGTCCAGGACCACGTACTCCTGCAGCGCACCCTCGAAGTTGTAGCCGAAGGCCGCGTTCGAGCTGGCGGTCGGCAGGTGGCGGTAGTCGGTCTGCACCAGCACCCGCTCGCCCACCTTGTGGTGGCGCACGTCGGAGCCGACGGCGACGATGCGTCCCACCGGCTCATGCCCGGGGACGATCGGCGCGGCGCCCGGCTGGTAGCTGGGGATCTCGGCCAGCTCGGCGGCGCTGAGCCCGCTGAGCACCTCGCTCTTGCGCGGGTGGTTGGTGAAGGCGTGCAACAGCTTGGTGTCGGAGAAGCAGATGCCGCACGCCTCGGACTTGAGCAGCAGCTGGCGCGGGCCGAGAGGGTACATCGCCTTCGCCGGGTTGTGCACCACCTGGTCGGCAGCAACGAACTGGATCGCGTGCTGGGTGGCCGGGAATTCCTGCGTCATTGTTTGCGTTCCTTGGTTGAGAGGGATCAGTTGAGCATCTTCTGGCCGCCGGTCACGGGCACGGCCTGGCCGGTCTCGTAAGCCTGGTCGACGATGTAGTACACGGCCTTTGCGAGGTCGGACGGCAGGCAGCCGCGTCCCATCGGCACCTTGTCCTCATACGACTTGCGGACGTCGGCGACGGTGGTGGCGCCGGGCACCTTGCCGGCCTTCAGGTACTGGACGAACAGCCCGCGCTCGGGGTCCATCCACAGCGGCCCGTCGAGGTAGTTGCCCGGGCAGATGGCGTTCACCTTGATGCCGTACTCCACCAGTTCGAGCGCGAAGGACTGGGTGAGCCCGATGCCGCCGAACTTCGACCCGGAGTAGGCGAAGTTGCGTTTCGAGCCTTCCAGGCCCGACTTGGAGTTGATCTCGATGATGTCGAAAAGGGCATCGGGACGGGCGGCGTGCTGGGCGGCCATGATCGGTGCCACCGCCCGGACGCCGAGGAAGTAACCCCGGTAGTTCACGCCGGTCACCAGGTCGAAGTCGGCCACCGGCTGGGTCATCACGCCCTCGGAGCGCACAACGCCAGCGTTGGAGATGAACACGTCGATACCGCCGTAGACCGCGGTCGCAGCCGCGATCGCGGCCAGCGAAGAGTCGGGGTCGGAGACGTTGACCTCGACGGCCACGGCGCGGCCCACGCCGTGCTTGGCGCTCAGCTCGGCGGCGTTCTTCGTTGCCAGCTCGATGTTGAGGTCGGCCAGCACCACCTGGGCGCCTTCGGAGAGGAGCTCCGTGGTGATCCCGAGGCCGAAGCCCTGGGCTGCGCCTGTGACCATGACCACCTTGCCGGTCATGCGTCCGGACCTGGCCGATGCCGCCACCGACTTGCGGTAGCTCTCGGCCTCCCAGTTCTCGATGAAGCCGCGCTCTGCCGCGTCCAGGCAGCGGACCGTGCCGATGCGGCCGGCGTCCCGGGCGACGCGGAGTGCGTCGGTGAAGGTGGCCAGCGCGGTCTGCGCGGCAGCCAGGTCGGCACCAGCACCGAAGGCGACGACGCCGGGAACGACGGTGATGATCGGGTCCTTGCCGTACTGCTCGCGGTAGCCGGCGACGGCTGCGGTGACGGCGGCCGCATCAGCGGAGGCGTCCAGCACCAGCGGGAAGGATCCGGCGTAGACGATCTGGTCTGGGATCAGCGGGCCGTCGGTGAGCACGGCCCGTCCGGCCGTGCTGAGGGTGGCCATCCGCACCAGGTCGGATGAGTCGGAGGTCACAACGGCGAGCCGGTCAGGCGTGCCGAGCAGGCCACGCAGGGTCGGTGCGACGAGATTGATGATCCCTGAGCTTGGCCCGCCCTGAGCCTGTCGAAGGGACGAAGGGTCTTTGACAGGCTCAGCCGTCATGATGCCCGAGCCTGACGAGGGTCCCGCGGCGATGGCCGCAGCGATGGTGGCAGTGAGCCGCTCGGCGCGCTCAGTGAGCTCGGCGGCGGAGTTGCCGGAGACGATGATGCCGTGGTTGCCGAGGAAGGTGATGCCGGGTGCCGGCTGCCCGGTGCGCGCGGTGTAGGCAGTGCGGCGGGCCTCGACCTCGCGGGCCAGCGGCACGCCCGGGTCGGTGTAGGGCACGAACATGGCGTCGTCGCCCAGCAGCCGGGTGACCAGCGCCTCCGCGTCGGTGTTGCACGTGAGGGCGTTGGCCACCAGGGGGTGGGTGTGCAGCACCAGGGCGTCGGGGATCAGGGCGTGGAACAGGATCTCGACGCTGGGACGGCGTCCACCGGGGGCGTTGACAAGCGCCTTCGCTGCCGCGGCCTGCACCGGGTCGCCCTCGACCGCCGCGTCGGAGGCTTCGTCGCTGTGGAGCGCGTCGAGCAGGACATCGAGGCGAAGCCCGACGAGGTCGGCGGCGGTCAGCGTCGCCAGGGGCACGCCGCTGGGCTTGATGTGCAGCACGCCGTCGAGCTTCACCGAGGCGTTGCCGCCGCCGGCGCGGGAGTACTCCGGGTCGGCACCGAAGGTGTTGGCGACCGAGATGAGTTCGGAGACCAGGTGGTTCACTGCTGCTCCTCTTTGGTGATCAGGGCTGCGCCGATGGCGACGAGTTCTGCACGGCGGGCATCGGGGTCGTCGCCGGTGCGGGCACCGGAGGCGTCGACGTAGCCGGGCTCGCCGTTGGCGACGAGGTGCTGGTGTGCTGCGACCACGCAGGTGGCTTCCCAGAAGGCCTGCCGGGCGTAGGCGGAGACCGGGCCGTCGACACAGGCGACCTCGATCGGGATGCGGTCGGGGGTGTTGTGCTCCGTGCCACCCATGACGACGACGCCGGCGCCGATGAACGCCCGCACGTACGCGTCGACGCAGGCGACGGTGTTGCGGATCGGGATCAGCTCAGCGGCGTGGATGCCGCGCGCAACCAGCTGTGCGGCAAGGTTCTCCGCGGGCTCCTCGAACGGGCAGACCGGTGAGACGCCGTCGGCCAGCGTCGGGTAGGTGGGGATGCCGTCCATCTCGAGCACGTAGCTGTAGGCGTCGGCGAAGCCCAGCGGCACTTCGGGGACGTAGCCGGGCATGCCGACCTTGATCAGTCGCGACCGGATCTCGCCCTGCAGGGCGCCCGCATCGTCGAGGTCGACCTTGGACGCAGAGCCGTAGGCCCGCTCGAGCACAGCGGCCCGCTCCTGGGGCGGCAGCGTGAACAGCGCGCCCTGGAAGGCCTTCGCGATGTGCCGCTCCTGCAGCGACACCCATTCCACTCCGACGCCGGCAGCCGCGGCCACGCCATCGGCGATCCCGGCCGCGGTGAGGCCGGTGTCGAGGCCGCTGGAGGCGAACCAGTCGGCCAGCTTGCCGACCATGGCGGTGGCCCGCTCGTCGTTGCCGCCGCGGATCTCCGTGGCGATGCGCTGGGCGGTCGGCGACTTCTGCTTGAACGGGGCGATGCCCTTGCCGCACAGGTACATCCGGCCCGGGTTGGCCGGGTCGTTGACGCGGACGCCGGCAGCGGCGAGGTCGTCGTCGAGGGTGATGAACTCGAGGCCGTACAAGGCGACGATGCCGGCGGCGTCCGCCTGGTCACGGAACGCTGAGTAGACCTGCTGGTCGAAGAAGTTGGAGATACCCACCGCGCGCACGCCCTCGGCCGACGCAGCGCCGATCGCGTCAGCGACCGTGGTGAACGCCGAGAAGTTGGGTGGGAAGTGGACGTGGGTGTTCACCAGGGGGATCGCCGCCCCGGCTGCCCCCCGGACGCCGCTGTCGGTCATCTGAAGTACCTGAACTCTCTGCCGCGTGGGCGTCGTCGCCGCTGGATTGTAACGATTCAAGAGCCTAGCACCGCAAGCACATGTCTGACAGGAGTACGTCCGGAAAAGGCACAGGATGCCAGTGCGCGCCCTACTCGACTGCGGTGCTGCCGTACCCCGTCCAGCCGGGGATCGTGCCGTCGACGTCCCACAGGTCGAGCCAGGAGCCTGAGCCCTCCCACAGGAAGACCTGACCCTTGATCAGCCGGCTGTTCGCCTCCACCGAGCGCAAGGCGTTCAGCATTTCCGGAGTGAGCGGCTTCTCGGTGACCGCCCGCAAGTTGGCGGCGATCTGGGCCGGCTTGACAGAGAACGGGATGGCGACGTGCCCACGCTGGGCCGCCCATTTCAGGCACACCTCGGCCGGGTGGACGCCTAGCTCCGCCGCGATCCGGACCACAACGGGATGCTCCATGTCGGCGACGTCACCCTCGGACTTGTCCCGCTCGGGACGCCGCGGCGACCCCATCGGGGAGAAGCCGATGACGACCATGCCTGCGTCCTTGGTGAACTGGTACAGCTCGCCCTGCTGGAAGGCCGGGTGCAGCTCCATCTCGTGCAGGGCGGGGGCGATCCGGGCGTCGCGCAGCACCAGTCGCAGCTTCGGGATGGTCATGTTCGAGATGCCGAGGTGGCGGATCAGTCCGGCATCCACCAGCTCCTCGAGCGCGCGGTACATGGCCATGTACTCCGCGTGGATGTAGGGCCGCGAGGTGGGGTTGCGGGCGTCGGGGGCGGCGAAACGCTCGTGGGTGTTCGGGAACGGCCAGTGGATCAGAAAGGCGTCCAGGTAGTCCAGCTTCAGGTCGGCCAGGCTCTGGTGCACCGAGGCCACGGCCGCTGCCGGGTCGTGGGCGTCGTTCCACACCTTCGAGACCACGAAGACGTCCTCGCGGGCCAGGCCGAGATCGGCCATCGTCTCGGCCAGCACCGGGCCGATCAGGTGCTCATTGGCGTACACGGAGGCGCAGTCGACGAGTCGGTAGCCCGTGCGCAGCGCGACCCCCGCAGCCTGGGCGATCTCCTCAAGGCTGAACCGGTCGGAGCCGAACGTGCCCAGCCCGACGGCTGGGATCCTTGCGCCGCTGGCCAGGGTGAAGGCCGGGACGGTTGCCGGATCGATCGCTGTGGTTTCGGTGGTCATGGTCACTCCTGGGAGAGGTTGGGTGCGAAGAGGAGCTTCCCGGTGACGGCGCCGGGCTGCTCGAAGAGTTCGAAGGCCGCCATCACCTGGCTGAGGCCGAACGTATCGTGGACGAGGTCGTCGACGATCCGCAACCGGCCGTCGGCGACACACTCGGCGGTGAGGCTCCATTCGGGGCCGGGGAAGGGTGCGCTGTAGGACATCCACGACCCGGTGAGCCGGAACTCCTTGCGGTTCATCAGCTCGAACGTTGCATGGTCGAAGGCGAGGTCTACGTGGCTGGTGCCGATGAAGCACACCCCCGCGTGCGGTGCGGCCAGCCGGAAGGCCAGGCTCATGGTGGCGTTCTGGCCGGCAGTCTCGAACACGTGGCCGAAGCCGACCCCGCCCTGCCATTCGCGGACGGCGGCGAGGAACCCCGGCTCGCGGGAGTCGAACGTGGCGTCGGCGCCGAGGCCGGCAGCCGTGGCCAGTCGGGCCGGGTTCACGTCCACAACGGCCACCCGAGCTGCGCCGAGGATCTTGACCCATTGCATGGTGAACAGTCCGATGGTGCCCGCGCCAAGGACGATCACGTCGTCCCCGGCGGTGAAGCCGAGGTGCCGGATGCCGTGCAGGGCGACAGTGGACGGTTCGAAGAAGGCGGCGTCGCGGAAGGAGACGGTGTCGGCGACAACGGTGAGATTCCGGAGCGGGGCAACGAGGTATTCGGCCAGCCCGCCGTTCACCCGGGAGCCGATGAAGCTGTAGTTGGGGCACTGGGAATAGTGGCCGAGCCGACACTGCTCGCACTCGTGGCAGGGCAGTAGCGGCGCTACGGCAACCCGGCGACGCACCACCGCGTCGTCGGTCGCGGGGCCGACCGCGACCACCTCACCGGCGATCTCGTGACCCAGCACAAGGGGATAGAAGTGGGCTCCGTCGCTGAGCACGCGGGGGATGTCTGAGCCGCAGACGCCGGTCATCATCACGCGCACCAACGCCTCGCCCGGCCCGGGCTCGGGGGTGGGGATCTCCTCCACCCGTACGTCCCGCTGCCCATGCAGCACCGCTGCTAACACCAGTGTTCTCCCATCTCAGCGGACGAATGCCGCCAACTTGTGCATGCTCGGCGCCATGGCCGGATAGAGGCCGGCGTAGATGTCGTAGAGGCTGTCGTAGCGCGTGGCTGCAGCCGGGTTCGGGGCATAGCTGACGCCGCGCCGCACCCAGCGGTCCACCAGGTCGTCGACGGTGCCACCGCCGGTGCCGAGGGCTGCGAGCATGGCCGCCCCGAGCGGGGTGGCGTTCTCGTTCGCGCTTACCGTCAATGGCACCCCGGTCACGTCGGCCTTGATCTGCATCCACAGCGGGCTCTTGGTCGCCCCGCCGATGGCCAGGAGTTCGGCCACTCCAGCTCCGGCGTCCGCCGCGACCTCCAGGTTGTGGCGCAGGGCAAACGCGACGCCCTCCATCACCGCGCGGTACAGCTGGCCGCGACCGGTGCCAAGGGTGAGCCCGACGAAGGCGCCGCGGGCGTCGGCGTCCCACAGCGGCGAGCGCTCACCCGAGAGGTAGGGCAGGAACACCAGCCCATCCGACCCGAGTGGCGCGGATGCGGCCAGCGCCGACACTTCCTCATACAGCCCGCGGCCAGAGGTGGCGGCGGCCACCTGCTCGGCCTCGCCGGCTACGCGGGTGAGCCAGGCCAGGCTGGCCGAACCGGCTACCGTCCCCCCCTGCAGCAGCCAGCTTCCCGGCACGACGTGCCGGGAGAGGATCAGGCGCTCGTCAGCCACCGGGGCATCAAGCGCGATCGACATGCCACCCGCCTGGCCGCCCTGCTCCTGGGTCTGGCCCGGCCGGTACACACCGGCGCCGAGGGTGCCACAGGCCGCGTCAAGGCCGCCGGCAACCACGGGGGTGCCCGCCGGCAGGCCGGTGGCGTGGGCCGCGGCGGCGGTGAGCCCGCCCGCGACAGCCGACGGCTCCATGGGCGTGGGAACCAGGTCGGGGTCGATGCCGAGACGCGAGGCCATGGCCGCGTCCACCCCGCCCGTTGCGACGTCGATGAAGTGCATCCCGTAGCCCTGCGAGTGGTCCTGGCTGGCGACCCCGGTGAGGGCAAGGACGACGACACTGTTGCACTGCAGGAACCACCGCGCGCGGGCGAACACCTCCGGGCGGTGCCTCTGGAACCACAGCACCTTCGCCGTTGAGTAGCTGGGGCTCAGCCGGTTGCCGGCGAGGGCGAGGATGTCGCCTGCGGGAACGTCGCGGAGCAGCTCATCACAGATCGACTGCGCGCGGGTGTCCATCCAGATCGGCGTCCTGGCAAGGACCTGACCGTCCGCGTCGACCGGGACCGCCGCCCAGCTCTGTCCGTCGACGCCGATGCCTCGGACGGCCGCGGGCTCGAAGGCGCCCGAGGCGCAGACCTCGGCGAGGGTAGCGAAGGCGCCGGCCGCCCAGTCGTCGGCATCCTGCTCCACCCATCCCGGAGCCGGTGTGTGCAACGGGTAAGGGCGCTCGGCGACGGCGAGCGTGCGGCCATCGGCGTCGAACGCAACGCAGCGGCATCCGGACGTGCCGATGTCCACGCCGAGGTAGACCGCCGAAGCGTTGGTTGGGGCCATCGCCTCCCCTTGAGAGCGAAACGTTTTGCTCAACGGTAGCCGATCGGCAGGTCACCGCACAAGCACGTGAGCGAACCGTTTCGTCTTCCCGCTTGAACCTGTTGACAAGGAGCTGGGGAGCTGACAGCCTTTCAGTACGAAACGTTTCGTCATGGGAATGGGTTCGCTATGGCAGCCACCTACAAGGACATCCGGCGCTTGACCGGGCTGTCCTTGGCGACGATTTCGAAGTACTTCAACGGTGGCAACGTGATCCACAACAACCGCGTTCTCATCGAGCAGGCCACGCGCGATCTTGGCTACCAGGTGAACGATGTCGCCCGCGGGCTGCGGAGTCGCCGGTCGATGACGCTCGGCGTCGTCCTTGCGGAGCTGAACTCCACCTTCTACACCACGATCATCTCCAGCATGGAGGAGAAGCTCCGCGAGGCGGGCTACGGCACCATCATCTGCGACTCCCGCGCCAGCGCAGAGGCCGAGGCGGAGGCGATCCACTTCCTGATCGGCAAGATGGTCGACGGGATCGTCATCATGCCGGTCGGCGACGAGGTCGCCGGACTTGCGGCGGCGGCGGCGCGCGGCGTCCCCGTCGTTGCGGTCGACCGGGCAATCGCGAACGCCGCTGTCGACACAGTGGTGATCGACAACCGGACAGCGATCGCATCGGCCGTTGACCTGCTCGCAGACGCCGGCCACATCGACATCGGCCTATTGGCCGGCCCGGACGCCATCTTCACCATGCGCGAGCGCAGGCTGGGCTTCCGCGAGGCGGTGAAGCGCCACACCGGGCGCCTGCCGCGCCGGACCTTCACGCAGCCAGACCCGGTGAGCATCCAGGGCGGCTACCAGGGACTGCGGCGACTCCTTGCGCTCGAGCCCCGCCCCACCGCAGTGGTGTGCGCCAACTATGAGTTCACCGTTGGCGCGACCGTTGCGATCAACGAACTTGCCGACGATGCCCCGGTTCCGGCCATCGTCGGCTTTGACAACCTCGACCTCGCCCGGATCATTCGCCCGCGACCGACCCTTGTGGTGCAGCCCGTTGCACAGATCGCCGTTCGCGCCGCAGAGCTCATCCTCGACCGCATCGCCAGCCCCGTCCCGCTGGAGCCACGCACCGTCGTGCTGGAGTCCGAACTGGTGGTGGGCGACCCCGCGACGTACGCCTTCCGGGGCGGCCAGCCATGACGGTACTCACCGTGACCCTCAACGCCGCCATCGATAAGCGGTACGACGTGAGCGACGTCAGGCTCGGCGCAGTGCAGCGCGTCACCCGGGTGCGGGCCGGCGCGGGCGGCAAGGGACTGAACGTCGCCCGGGGTGCGCGCCTCTGCGGTCGCGAGGTCGCCGCCACCGGCTTCGTAGCCGGCTTCGCCGGGCAGTTCATCATCAGCCAGGTGGAGGCCCAGGGCATCCGCGACGAGTTCGTCCGCGTCCCCGGGGAGAGCAGGACCTGCATCAACATCATCGACACCGCCGGCACCTCCACCGAGTTCCTCGAGCCCGGCATCACCGTGGACGCGTCGCAGGTCGCGCTGCTCCTCGCCAAGTACCAGTCCCTGCTCGACGGGGTGGACGTGGTGACGATCTCTGGCAGCGCCCCGTCCGGGTGCACCGACGACGTCTACGTTGCGTTCGTCGAGGCGGCCAGACTCGCTGGACGCCCGGTGATCCTGGACACCAGCGGCGTCGCGCTGAGGGTCGGGCTCGCCGCGGGCCCGACCGTGGTGAAGCCGAACCGCGAAGAGCTCGCAGCACTGGCCGGAATGGAGGTTCCCGACCTCGCCTCCGTGGTTGCCGCCGCCCGCGCACTGTGTGACCGGGGACCGGAGTGGGTGGTCGTCTCCCTCGGTGCCGAAGGTGCCGTTGCCGTCAACGCCGCGCGGGCCGTCCAGGTGCTCGCCCCCCGCGTCGACGCGGTGAACCCCGTCGGTTGTGGCGACGTCCTCGTCGCCGGCCTGGCCACAGAGCTGGCCGCGGGTCAGGGCGTCGATGCCGCCCTGCCGTTCGCTGTTCGCGTGGCCACTGCCGCCGCTGCCCACCCGGAGACAGGCTGCTTCGACCCCGTCTTCGCAGAGACCCTGCGCACAACCACCATCTCGATCCCGAACTGAAGGAAGACCATGCTGACCACCTACCTCACGCATCCGCCGCTGCTGGCCGCCCTGGCCGCCGCCGGACACGGCTCGAAGGTCCTGATCGCCGACTCGAACTACCCGCACGCCACCGCGCACGGACCGAACGCGCGGGTCATCCACCTGAACTTCACCCGTGGACTGGTGAACGGCACCGATGCCCTGAAGGGGATCATCAGCGTGATCCCGGTGGAGAGCGCTGCCGTAATGGCACCCGGGGAGGATTTCCTCGAGGTGCACGAGGAGTACAAGGCGCTGCTCGGTGCGGACGTCGGAGTCCAGATCATGGAGCGGTTCGCGTTCTATGACGCCTGTCGGTCCAGTGACCTCGCCGTCCTTGTCGCCACCGGCGAGGATCGCATCTACGCGAACCTTCTACTGACCGTTGGCGTGGTGTCCCCCACCTCCGCGGAGCACTGATGCTGGTCGGTCTCCGTGAACTCGCCGTGGCCGCCCAGGTGGCCGGCAGGGGCCTGGGCGCGTTCAACGTGATCCATCTCGAGCACGCCACAGCCTTCGCACGCGCTGCCGAACGGGCCGGGCTGCCGGTGGTGCTCCAGATCTCCGAGAACGCCGTGAAGTACCACGGAGCCCTTGAGCCGATCTGCCAAGCGACGCTCGCCGTTGCGCGGGCGGCGGCAGTGCCCGTGGTAGTGCACCTGGATCACGCCGAGGACACCGAACTGATCCGCCGTGCGGTCGACCTCGGCGTCACGTCGGTGATGTACGACGGCTCAAAGCTCCCCGACGCAGAGAACCGTCGTGCGACGCAGTTGATGGTGGAGTTCTGCCACGCTGCCGGTGTTGACGTCGAGGCAGAACTCGGAGAGGTCGGCGGCAAGAACGGGGTCCACGACCCCGGCGCGCGGACGTCGCCGCGGGACGCGGCCGAGTTCGTCCGTGACACTGGCGTCGACCTTCTCGCCGTGGCGGTCGGCTCCTCACACGCGATGACAACGAGGGACGCCCGCCTGGATGAGGGCCTGATCCGCGCCATCAACGCTGCCGTCCCCGTGCCGCTGGTGCTGCACGGCTCATCGGGTGTCTCCGACGCCGGCATACAGGCGGCGATCGCCGCCGGCATGACGAAGATCAACGTGTCCACCCACCTGAACAAGGTCTTCACCGACTCGGTTCGGGGAGCACTCGCCGCCAATCCTGCACTCGTCGATTCCCGCAAGTGGCTCGCCCCAGCGCGCGCTGCCGCCGAGGACGAGGCCTTCCGCCTGCTCAGGCTGTACGTCCAACGGTCCCGGGGAGGCGACACACCATGAGCACAGCTCCCGCGATGCTTCCGGCCACACAGGCCTCTGCGGCAGAAATCGATATCAGATTGGTTACGATTCGGCCGCTGATGATGACACCGTCCGCTACGCTCCCTACGATTACCAAACAGAAATCGATTTCTCAGGTGGAGGCAATGATGCTGCTCAATCTGGATCCGGTACTCACCGGTCAGTTGCTGATGGCGCTGGACGAGATGGGACACGGTGACGCTGTCGTCATCGCCGATGCCCATTTCACGGCGTCGAAGCTGGCAAAGAAGCACCTGATCGACATGCCCGGACTGTCCTCACCGAGGGTCCTGCAGGCAATCCGCTCCGTGATGGTGCCCGATACCTATCCGGCCCTCGACCTCATGGAGTCCCCGGACGGCCTACTGCCAGTACAACAGGAACTGACCGCGGCCGCCGGACTCACGCCCGAGGAGGCTCGCATGGTTGAACGCTTCGCCTTCTACGACCTGGCCGCAGAGGCCGAGGTGATCATCCGCACCGGCGAGACCAGGGTCTACGGCAACGCGTTGTTCCGCAAGGGGGTCACCCCGGTGATGCCGGCATGACCGCAACCGAGACGGTTCCCTACGCGGGGACCCACGACCCGAACCTCCTCCTGCAGGTCGAGAACGTCGACAAGAGCTTTCCCGGCGTGAAGGCACTGGAGGGAATGCGCTTCGACCTGCGCAAGGGCGAGGTGCTCGGCCTGGTCGGTGAGAACGGCGCCGGCAAGTCGACGCTGATGAAGCTGCTGACGGGCATCTACAGCCGGGAAACCGGAAGCTTCTGGCTGAACGGCCAACCCCTTGAGGTGCACAACCCGAGGGAGGCGCAGGAAGCCGGACTGGCGATCATCCACCAGGAATTGAACCTGGTCTCGCACCTGACCGTTGCAGAAAACATCTGGCTGGGTCGCGAACCCGTCTCCGGCGGCTTGTTCACACGGCCCGGCGAGCAGGTGCGCAGGACCCGCGAACTGCTGGAGCGCCTGGGTCTCGCCCTGGATCCAAGGACGATCGTGTCCCGGCTGAGCGTGGCCCAGCAGCAGATGGTGGAGATCGCAAAGGCGCTGTCCTTCGAGGCCACCAAGGTCCTGATCATGGACGAGCCGACCGCAGCCCTGAACGATGCCGAGGTCGACCAGCTCCACGAGCTGATCCGCCGCTTCATCACCCCGGAGACCGGCGTGGTCTACATCTCCCACCGGATGGCGGAACTGAAGCGCATCGCCGACCGAATCACAGTGATCCGCGATGGCCACTACATCGACACCATGCCGATGGCCGAGACCAGCCTCGACCAGGTGATCTCGAAAATGGTCGGACGCGCGATAAACACCGGTGCCAAGCCGCACAACGTCCGCGGCGACCGCCCGATCGTGCTCAGCGTGTCCGGGTTGTCGACCAAGGCCTTGCTGAAGAACGTCACCTTCGACCTGCACCGTGGCGAGGTCCTCGGGTTCGCCGGCCTCATGGGTGCCGGCCGCACCGAGGTCGCCCGGGCCCTGGTGGGCGCCGACCCGATCACGTCCGGCGACGTCGTGCTGAACGGCAACCCGGTGACGATCCGCACTCCGGCCCATGCGGCGGCACTCGGCATCGGCTACCTCTCCGAGGACCGCAAGCGGCTGGGCCTCATGCTGCAGCTGCCGGTGGTCCACAACATCGCGATCAGCTCGATGAGCGCCAAGTTCTCCCAGGCGTTCTTCGTCAATGACAAGGCCATGCGGGAGGCCGCGGAGGCGTCCCGGAAGTTGCTCAGCATCAAGACGCCGTCGGTGAACCAGCTGGTGAAGTACCTGTCCGGCGGCAACCAGCAGAAGGCGATCATCGCGCGATGGCTGGTCAAGGACTGCGACATCCTCATCTTCGACGAACCCACCCGAGGCATCGACGTGGGCGCGAAGGAAGAGATCTACCAGTTGCTCAACACGCTTGCCGAGCAGGGCAAGACGATCATCATGATCTCCTCCGAACTCCCGGAGATCCTCCGGATGTCCCACCGCGTGGTCGTCATGGCCGACGGCATGATCAAGGGCGTCCTGTCAGCGAGCGAGGCGAGCCAGGAGTCGATCATGCGTCTCGCCACCCACGGTGACGAAGTCATTACCCACAAGACCGAGAAAGCAGGACGATGATGTCGACCGATAGCGCAACGACGGAAACCGTCGCCAAGTCCGTTGCAAAGGACAATTCGTGGCGCGAACGGGTCCAGCAGCTGATGGCACTGGCCGGCCTCTTGCTCATCTTCGTTGTCTTCACCATCGCCAGCCCGCAGATCTTCCCCAGCTACTCCAACGTCACCGCGATCCTGTTCTCGACCACCGTGGTCGGACTGCTCGCCCTCGGCGCGACGCTGGTGATCATTACCAGCGGCATCGACCTCTCGGTCGGTACGGCCATGACGCTCTCGGCTGTCATGTCGGCAACCTTCATCGTGAACTGGCACGTGCCGGTCTGGCTCGGCATCATCATGACCCTCGCGTTCGGTGGCCTGGTCGGGCTGGTCAACGGCGTGAACGTCGCGATCCTCGGCCTCCCGCCGTTCATCGCCACCCTCGCCATGATGCTGGTGGCACAGGGGCTCGCCCTGGTCATCTCCAACGCACGGCCCATCTACTTCGACCCCACCGCACACTCCGGCTACATCTGGCTGTCGACCGGGAGCATCATTCCGGGAACAAGGTTCCCCAACGCCGTGATCGTGCTGGCCCTGGCAGCAGTGGTGGCCTTCGTGCTGCTGAACAAGACCCTGCTGGGACGCTACGACATCTCGATCGGCAGCAACGAGGAGGCGACCGCGCTGTCGGGCATCAACACCAAGAAGTGGCTGGTCATCATCTACGCGGTGGCCGGGCTCTTCGTCGGTCTGGCGAGCATCATGATCTCGGCCCGCCTCGGGTCGGCCCAACCGGCCACCGGTGCGGGTTACGAACTGCAGGCGATCGCGGCCGTCGTCATCGGCGGCACGTCACTGTCAGGCGGCAAGGGCACCATCGTCGGCACCATCATCGGCGCCCTGATCATCTCGGTCATCAACAACGGTCTCCAGATCATCTCGGTTCGCCAGGAGTGGCAGAACGTGATCCTCGGCCTCGTGATCCTGATCGTCGTCTTCATCGACCAGCTGCGCGCCCGTCGCGCCGCCACCACCTAGACCCATCCCACCCAACTACTCCCGCAACAACCCAACGAAGGAGAAAAAATGCGGAAGATTTCAATGGGGCTCGTCGCGCTCGGCGCGGCAGCCTCGATGGCCCTGGCGGCCTGCTCCTCGGCAGCGCCGTCAGCCAGTTCCAGCGCGAGCGGTGCAGCATCGTCGTCCAGCGCCAAGCCGTACATCGCCATTGTTTCCAAGGGCTTCCAGCACCAGTTCTGGCAGGCCGTGAAGCAGGGCGCCGAGCAGCAGGCGACCAAGGACGGCGTGACCATCACCTTCGAGGGTCCCGCCACCGAGTCCGAGGTTGAGGCTCAGATGACCATGCTGACCAATGCCCTGGCCAAGAAGCCTGCAGCCCTGGGCTTCGCAGCCCTGGACAGCAAGGCAGCGGCCCCTGTGCTCCAGCAGTTCAAGGACGCCAACATCCCCGTCGTTGCATTCGACTCCGGTGTCGACTCCGACATCCCGGTGACCACCGCTGCGACCGACAACAAGGCTGCTGCGAGTGAGGCCGCGAAGCACATGTGCGAGCTCATCGGTAGCGCAGGCACCGTGGGCGTCATGGTCCACGACCAGACCTCTCGCACCGGCCAGGACCGTCGCGACGGCTTCCTGGACGGCATGAAGGCGAACTGCCCGAACGTCAAGGTGCTCGAGCCGCAGTACGGCAAGGGCGACGCCAACATCAGCGCCGACATTGCGTCCTCGATCATCGAGGCCAACAAGGACCTGAAGGGCATCTTCCTGGCCAATGAGGGCACCGCTATCGGTGGCATCAAGGCCACCCAGCAGAAGGGCATGGCGGGCAAGCTCGTCCTGATCGGCTTCGACTCCGGTACCGACCAGATCAACGCGATCAACGACGGCACCATGGCTGGCGCCATCACGCAGAACCCCGTCGGCATTGGCGAGCAGGTTGTCGCCGCTGCTGTGAAGACCCTCCACGGCGAGACCGTGCCCAAGGTCATCGACACCGGCTTCTACTGGTACGACAAGACCAACATCAACGACGCCAAGATCCAGGCCGTCCTCTACAAGTGATTCCGTGACTGACTCCTCAGCCACACCCTAGGTTGGGGCGGCCCCCGCAAGGGGTGCCGCCCCCGCTCAATTCCCCAGGATTCCCATGCTGATCGCACATGACCTCGGCACGACGGGCAACAAGGCGTCGCTGCACGACAACTCTGGACGGCTGCTGGCCGCGGCCACCGTCGGCTACCCGACCCGCTACGCAGCCGACACCGCCAGCGAGCAGGAGCCCCACGACTGGTGGCGAGCCGTGGTCTCTGCCACCCGTGAACTGCTGGTCACCACCGGCACCAGCGCGGCCCAGGTCGACGGCATCTGCGTCTCCGGCCAGATGATGGGTCTCGTCCTGCTGGACGCCGCCGGCGAACCCGTACGCCCCGCGATGATCTGGAGCGACCAGCGGGCCTCCGTCGAGGCCGCCACTCTCGCCGACAGCTTCGGCGAGGCCGCCGCCTACCGGATCACCGGCAACCGGATCGCCGCCCCGTACACGCTGCCCAAGCTGATGTGGGTGCGCAACAACGATCCCCACGCCTTCGAGCGGGCCACAGTGCTGTGCGTTGCCAAGGACTACGTGAACTTCCGGCTCACCGGACGACTGGCCACCGACCGCTCCGACGCGTCCCACACCGGCGCCTACGACCTCGCCACCGGCGCCTGGTCGTCCGAACTGCTCGCCGCGGCCGGCGTGGACGCCGCGCTGTGGCCCGAGATCCTCGACTCCACCGACATCCTCGGCACCCTCACCGCGACGGCAGCCGACGAGCTGGGCCTGCGACCCGGCACCCGCGTCGTGACCGGCGGCGGGGACGGGCCGATGGCTGCGGTTGCGGCCGGCTGCGTGACCGTCGACTCCCCCGGCTACGTCTGTCTCGGCACGTCTGCCTGGTACGCCTGCACAACTACCCAGCCCGTGCTGGACGCCGAGGAACGCTCCTTCAACCTGTGCCACGTCGTACCCGGCCTGTTCACGCCGACCGCCACCACCCAGACCGGCGCCGGTTCGGTGCAGTGGGCAGCAGAGGCGTTGGCTGAGGCCCCCGGCGAGGTCGGGAAGCTGATCGCCGAAGCCTCGTCTGCGCTGGCCGCCGACGAGGACCTCTACTTCCTGCCGTACCTGATCGGCGAGCGTTCGCCCTGGTGGGACCCTCAGGCGTCCGGAACGTTCGTCGGCTTAAGGATGCACCACCGGCGTCCCAACCTCACCCGGGCCGTGCTCGAGGGCGTCGGCTACAGCCTCGCGCTCTGCATGGCGCCGCTCCGCACCACCGCCGACGCGGGCATCGACGTGATCGGCGGCGGCGCGGTCAGCGACATCTGGCTGGCCCTGCTTGCCGACATCTGGGGCGTGCCGGTGCGGCGACGCAGCGTCACCAACCAGGCCAACAGCCTCGGCGCAGCGGTGACCGGCCTCGTTGGACTCGGCGAGGCCGACTTCAGCATCGCCCCTACGCTGTCGAGCGTGGAAGCCGAATTCGTGCCCGGCCCAGGCAGCGCGACCCACGCCCGGCACCTGGCTCGGTTCGCGGACGCCTACCGCGCACTCAGCGGCTGGTTCGCAGCCGCCGGGAGCACAACCGCCTGATGATCACGATCTACGACGTGGCCGCCCGGGCCGGGGTTTCCCCCGCCACGGTCTCGCGGGTATTCAACGGCATCAAGGTCTCGCCCGAACGCGTGGTTGCGGTTCGTCTTGCTGCCAGCGAGCTGGGCTTCGTGCCCAACCGCAACGCCCGCCGACTGCGCACCAGCTCCTCGGAGATCATCACGATGATGATTCCCGACATCGAGAACCCCTTCTTCACGGTCATGACCCGCGCGGTCGAGGACATCGCCCGCGCCGACGGCTACTCCGTCATGCTGTGCAACACCGACGAGGATCCAGAACGCGAGCAGGAGTACCTGCGGGTGGCGGTCAGCGACCCGGTCGCCGGCGTGATCCTGGCCCCGAGCAGCGGCAGCACAAAGCTCGATCTTGCCGTGGAGCGGGGCGTCCCGGTGGTGTGCGTCGACCGCCACGCTGCCGGCCCGGCCGTCGACACGGTCGTGGCGGACAACCTCATGGGCGCGACGGCGAGCGCGCGGCTGGCCTGGGAGGCCGGCTACCGCCGGGTGGCCTGCATCAGCGGACCGGAGAACGTCGAAACCGCGGACGACCGCTACCGCGGCTGGATGTCGGCCTACCGCGAGTCCACCGGCACCGAGCCACCCGCGGAACTGGTCGTCCGCACCAGGTACACCGTCGCCGGCGGCGAGGCGGCCACCCGGCAGCTGCTTGCCCTGCCCGACCCACCGGACGCTATCTTCGCCGCCAACAACAAACTGGCTTCTGGCGTGATCAGGGCCCTTGCGGCAGCCGGACGCATGCCACCGGAGATCGGAGTGGTCTCCTTCGGCGGGCTGCCCTTGGTGCTGCTGGTGCCGGCCGGCGTCATGGTCAGCCACCTGCCCGCCCGGCAGCTGGGGCTGACCGCTGCGACGATGCTGCTCGAGCGGATCCGCGGCCTGAAGGGGCCTGCCCGCGAGGTGGTGCTGCCGGTCGTGATCAGCGATGAGGACGGGGGCCTCTCCCTGATCGAGGGCCATTCGGAGTCGGTCCGGAGTGTTTAGGGGACACCCGCCGTCGCGAGCCTGTTCCTGCACGCCGGCCTCTACGGGTAAACCAAGCCAGGCAGCCTTCGAATCTGTGAATCGCCGCGCGAAGGTGCCGTCCGGCCTTGACTGTGAAATCGATTGCTGAAAAAATGGAGGGAGCTCGTCCCCGGTCGTTCACCGTTGTTCGCGGGGCTTCGGCGATGAGCAGCCGAACCAACCAAGGAGTCACTTGTGAGCACCTACCTCACACCCGTCATTCCCACAAAGCCGGCCGCTGAACCGAAGACGGTCTACACCGTGGCGAGCGGCGACCTGCGCCTCGCGACGAACGTCAAGACCTGGGACATGCAGCAGCAGGTCGAGCGGGAGTTCGCCGCAGCCATCGAAGAGCTGGGCTGGAACGTCAAGCGTGCGCATGGCGTCGACCCGGTCAAGGGTCACGGTTTCATCGACAACCAGCGCAAGGGCATGAACATCTTCGCCGGCATCCCGACGGACGCCCCGCTGGTGGTCATCGAGGCCGTCTGGCAGTACAGCCACCACGTGCTGGCCGGGCTGCGCGACCACCAGGGCCCGATCCTGCTGGCGGCCAACTTCGCCGGCGACTTCCCCGGCCTGGTCGGCATGGCCAACCTGCACGGGTCGATGACGAAGGCCGCCATCGGACACTCAACGATCTGGAGCAAGGACTTCACCGACGGATGGGCAAAGGCCAAGCTCGCCGAGTGGTTGAGCACCGGCGCCATCGTCCACGACACGTCGCACGTGCGCGACCTGCCGGCGCTACCCGCGTCCCCGGAGAAGGAACTGGGCGAGGCGCTGGCCGCAGAACTGAAGGCGAACAAGGCGATCCTCGCCGTCTTCGACGAGGGCTGCATGGGCATGTACAACGCGATCATCGACGACGAAATGCTGAACCCGGCCGGCATCTACAAGGAGCGGCTGTCCCAGAGCGCGCTGGTTGCCGAGATGAACAAGGTCAGCGACTCCGAGGCTGCCGCCATCCGCACGTGGCTCGACGAGGCCGGCATGACCTTCCATGTCGACAACGACGGGGACTGGAAGGAGAACCTCACCGACGCCCAGCTCACCAGCCAGTTCAAGATGTACATCGCAGCGCTGCGGATCGCCGACGACTTCGGCGCCGACGCTGTCGGCATCCAGTACCAGCAGGGCCTGAAGGACCTGGTGCCCGCGTCCGACCTCGCCGAGGGCCTGCTCAACAACGTCGAGCGTCCGCCAGTCTCCTCCCGCGAGGGTGACCGCGTCCTGTTCGAGGGCAAGGCGATGCCGCACTTCAACGAGGTGGACGAAGGCGTCGCCGTAGACGCCGTCGTGACCAACCGCGTGTGGACCGCCATGGGCCTCGACCCGGCCACCACCCTGCACGACGTGCGCTGGGGCGACGACTGGGACGACGACTTCGTCTGGGTGCTGGAGATCTCCGGTTCCGTCCCGGCCTCCCACTTGGGCGGCTACGACAAGTCCCACTCCTACCGGCAGAGCTACTACTACTTCCCGCTGGGCGGCGGCACGCTCGCCGGTGTCTCCAAGCCAGGCGAGATCGTGTGGTCGCGCGTGTTCATCATGGACGGCCGGCTGCACGCCGACCTCGGTCGCGGCACCTGCATCGAGATGCCGGAGGCGGAGGTGCAGCGCCGACTGAACTCCACCAACAAGGAGTGGCCGATCATGAACGCGATCCTGCACGGCGTGAGCCGCGACCAGCTGATGGCTCGTCACAAGGCCAACCACATGAACGTGGTCTACGCCCCGGACGCCGAGACTGCCGACAAGGCCCTCGTCGCCAAGGCCGCCATGTTCGCCGCAATGGGCTATGACGTCCATCTCGCCGGCGAGGTCCTCACCGACCTGGCCTGACCGCCTGAACGAAAAGGGAACCGTCCCCGGAATTCCCGGGGACGGTTCCCTTTTCGTTCACCGGGACGGCGCTGGGCCGCCACCCAGACGCCCCCGAAACGGAAGGAAGCCCCCGAAAGTTCGGGGGCTTCCTTCCGTTTCGGGGGCGTCTGTTGGGGGGGTGGAACGGTGCTGGAGGTGCCCACCGTCAGGACTTCGCCGGGTATGCGCGACGCTCCGCGAGTTCCCAGTCGAGCGGGGCGATCGGCAGCACGCCGGGGGTGTAGGTGGTCAGCTCGGAAGACGCGATCGCCACCTGCCGCAGCGCCGTCCGGTCACCGCTCAGCGCACCGCAGGCCCGCGCCTGGACCAGCAGGTTGCCCAGCGCCGTCCCCTCGGACGGCCCGGCGATCACCGGCAGCCCGGTGGCCTCGGCGGTGAGCTGGCACAGCAGCGTGTTCTGGCACCCGCCACCGACGATGTGCACAACGGATACCTCGCGGCCGGCGAGCGCGCAGGCCCGGGCAATGGTGCGTCGGTACGCGACAGCGAGCGAATCGAGGATGCAGCGGCACATGTCCACCGGGTCGTCGGCCAGCTCCTGTCCGGTCTCGGCGGCCATCGCCAGCAGGCGTCCGGGCATGTCGCCTGGGGGAAGCAGCCGCTCGTCGGTCATGTCGAGGGTGCAGGCCAGCCCCGGGTGGTCCGCCGCTGCGGCGAGCAGGTCGAGCAGGTCGATGTCGAGACCGGCGGCCTGCCAGGTGCGGATGCTCTCGCTGAGCACCCACAGGCCCATCACGTTCTTCAGGTAGCGGACGGTGCCGTCGATGCCGAGTTCGTTGGTGAAGTCGGCTTCCCGGCTCTCCGCGGTGAGCACCGGCTCCTCGAGCTCGAGCCCGACCAGCGACCAGGTGCCGGAGGAGATGAACGCGAAGTCCGTGTTCGTCGCCGGGATCGACGCGACGGCGGACGCGGTGTCATGACCGCCAACGGCCACCACCTTGATCGGCACGCTGAACAGGCCGTCCGTGGTGGTGCCGAGCACTGTGCCCGGTTCCACCAGCTCCGGCAGGACGCGGGGAACCGGCAGGCCGTAGTTCTCTGCGAGGTGCGTGCAGGTGGCCTCCGACCACGTGCGGGTTGCGACGTCGAGGAGGCCGGTGGTCGAAGCGATGGTCATCTCCGCGACCTCCCGTCCGCACAGCCAGTAGGACATCAGATCGGGGGTGAGCAGGATCTCCGACACCTCGGGCCAGCGCGCGTCCTCCCGTCCGGCGACGAGCTGGAAGATCGTGTTGAAGGCCATCACCTGCAGCCCGGCTGTCGCATACACCTGCTCGGCTGGTAGCCCGGCGAAGACCAGCTCCGGCACGCCGTACGTGCGGTCGTCGCGGTAGTGGAAAGGCGCTTCCAGGAGTTCGCCATCGTTGCCGAGCCGGCCGTAGTCCACGCCCCAGGTGTCGACGCCCACCGATTCCAGCGCGCCGCCGCTCCTGGCAATAGCGACCTCGATGCCGGCGCGGATCTGTTCGAACAGCCCGCGGGCGTCGGTGTGGATGCTGCCGTCCTCGCCGGGCACCGGGCCGTTCCCGAAGCGGATCGTCTCGGCGAGCTCGAACCGTCCGTCCTCGAGCGTGCCAAGGATCACCCGGCCACTGGACGCGCCGAGGTCGGCCGCGGCGAAGTAGCGGGGGCTCACGAAGCCACCTCGAAGGGGTGGCGGGGACCAGGATTCATGGCGCTTCCTTGCCGACGTTTGAATCGTTTCATAGTCTATGACCAGCGGCACTCACCGTCAAGGCAACCACACCCGCCGTCCCCCTTTCACCGAGTTGTCAGAATCTCGTGCGGCTATAGGCGGGTGAGATTCTGACAAGTCGGTGCGTGGGGTGCTCAATGGCCGGCCGCGGCCAGCTGGTCCTCGAGGTTGAAGACCTCCTCGATGCGCTCCCAGGCCTCGTCGGGGGCACCTTCGCCGGCGAACAGCCTGGCCATCTCGGCCTGCCACTTCGCGTTGATCTCCGTCGCGGCCACCTGCTCCTGGGCGGCGTCCAGGTCGTCGGACTCGCAGTAGCCGATCAGGAGCCCGTCGGGACGCAGGAAGAGTGAGTAGTTGCGCCAGCCGGCGTCGCGCAGGGCCATCAGCAGCTCCGGCCAGACGGCAGCGTGGCGCCCCTTGTACTCGTCCAGCTTGGCCGGGTCGACGTGACCCAGCAGGCAGTACCTCGCCATCGGTCTTCCTCTCTCGAATTGCGGAGGGCCAGCCTTCGCGTCGAGCGCCACCCCTAACGGGCGGCCCTCGGCGCTAACGCTGGCCCTCGGTGAGTGTTGGTGCTCAGGCGCCCCAGCCGGACTGGGTGCCACCGACGCGGTCGGCAGCGATCTTGCCCAGGTAGCCGGACGCGGCGAAGGCTGCCATCGGGTCGGCCGGCAGCCCGCGGGTCTCCCGCCACGCGGCGACGTCGGCGCGGACGTCGGTGTAGAAGGCATCCATGAAGATGCCGTTGGCGCCAAGGACGTCACCGGCGGCCTGGGCGGCGGCGAGGGCGTCGTGGTCGACCAGGAGAGCCTTGGCCGTCATCTCCTGCACGTTGAGCACGGACCGGATCTGACCGGGCACCTTGTCCTCGACGTTGTGGCACTGGTCGAGCATGAACGCCACGGTGGAGTCGGGGCCGTAGCCGCCGCCACGGATCACCTCGTAAAGGATCCGGAACAGCTGGAACGGGTCGGCCGCACCGACGATCAGGTCGTCGTCGGCGTAGAAGCGGGAGTTGAAGTCGAACGAGCCGAGCTTCCCGAGGCGCAGCAGCTGCATGACGATGAACTCGATGTTCGTGCCGGGCGCGTGGTGGCCGGTGTCCAGGCAGACCATCGCCTTGGGCCCGAGCGCTGCCACCTGGACATAGCTGGTGCCCCAGTCGGGCACATCCATGTGGTAGAACGCCGGCTCGAAGAACTTGTACTCCAGCACCATCCGCTGGTCGTCGCCCAACCGGTCATAGATCACGGCCAGCGATTCGGCCAGCCGGTCCTGGCGGGCGCGAAGGTCGACCTGGCCGGGATAGTTGGAGCCGTCTGCCAGCCAGATCTTCAGGTCGCGGCTGCCGGTGGCGTCCATGATGTCGATGCACTCGAGGTGGTGGTCGATCGCGGTCTGGCGGACCTTCTCTTCGGCGTGCGTCAGACTGCCGAACTTGTAGATGTCGGCCTGGAACGTGTTGGAGTTGATCGTGCCCAGCGCGACACCGAGGTCGGCGGCGTAGGCAGCAAGCGCTGCGTAGTCGTCCACCTTGTCCCACGGGATGTGCAGGGCGACCGACGGCGAGAGTCCGGTGAACTTGTGCACCTGCGCGGCGTCGGCCAGCTTCTCCTGGACGGTGCGCGGGGTGCCGGGGGTGCCGAAGACCTTGAACCGGGTCCCCGAGTTCCCGAACGCCCACGAGGGCAACTCGATGGCCTGCAGGGCCAGCTGGTCAGTAATGGATTCGAAAGTGGTCATCTCGGGGGTTCTTCTCTTTGCAGTGGGTCAGGGAGCTGCGGTCGTGCGGATGGCTCCCGTGGTGCCCGGCCGGGTTTGCCGGGCACCACGGTCACCGGACTCAATCGATCAGAACTTGAAGTTGTCGATGTTGTCCTTGTTGAACTTGTACGGCTCGCCCAGCAGGACGGTCGCGTCGGCGCCGACGGTGTACTCCTTGTCGCCAGCCTTGAACTTGTCGCCTTCCTTGCCGGTGATCTCACCCTTGGCCAGGGCAGCAGCTGCGTAAGCGGCCAGTGCACCGAGCTCCTCGGGGTTCCACAGCGCGAACTCGGTGACGGTGCCGTCCTTGACGAAGGCACGCATCTGGTTCGGGGTACCGAGTCCGGTCAGCATGACCTTGCCCTTGGAGGACGACTTGGACAGGAACCGTGCGGCGGCGGAGATACCGACGGTGGTCGGGGAGATGATGCCCTTGAGGTTCGGGTGCGCCGAGAGCAAGCCCTGGGTCTTGTCGAACGAGGTCTGGTCATCGTCGTTGCCATAGACCGTGTCGACGAGCTTGATCTTCGGGTGGTTCGCGGCCAGCTCCTTCTTCATCATCTCGATCCACGCGTTCTGGTTCGTCGCGTTGGCGGAAGCCGAAAGGATCGCGATCTCGCCGGCGTCGCCGATCTCGGAAGCGATGATGTCGACCTGCACCTTGGCGATGCCCTCAGCGGTGGCCTGGTTCACGAACAGGTTGCGGCAGTCAGCGGTGGTGTCGGAGTCGAAGGTGACAACCTTCACACCAGCGGTCATGGCCTCCTTCAGGGCGTCGCAGATCGCGGCCTTGTCGTTAGCCGAGACCAGGAGTGCGCCGACCTGCTGCTGCGTGGCGGTGTTGATGTAGGAGACCTGACCGGCCGGGTCATCACCCTTGGCCGGGCCGACCTGGGTCACGGTGCCACCGAGGGCGGCGACGGCGGTCTTGACGCCCTTGAACGAGGTGTCGAAGTAGGCATTGCCCAGGTTCTTCGGCAGGAAGGTCATGGTCAGGTTGGCCGCAGCCGGGGCCGAAGAGGAGGCAGCAGCGGAGCTGGACGCGGAAGGCGTGGCTGCAGAAGAGCAGCCAGCTGCCAACAGCATGCTCGCCGTAGCGAGACCGGCAAGCGTACGGAGACCCGCACGGGATTTACCGAGCATGATGGGTAGTTCCTTTCGTTTGGTCGGCTCCGACACTGGATCCGACTGGTGTTGTTGGGGCGAGCCCCGGTTCCTGTTTCACGAGGTCTTTGTTGGGGTGGTAGCCGGGGCCGGTTTGACCCTTCGGGATTGCACCCAGTTCATGACGCTGCCGGCGATCACCGAGAGCACCAGCAGGACACCGGTGATGATGCTGACAACGTCGGAGGTGATGTTCACCAGCTGCAGGGCCTTCGACAGCACGCCGATCAGCAGGACGCCGGCGACGACGCCGTGCAGCGCGCCGCGTCCACCGAAGACAGAGACGCCGCCGAGCACGACCGCAGCGATCACCTGCAGCTCCATGCCGGTGGCGTTGTCGCCGCGTGCGGAGGTGTAGTAGAGCGCGTAGTAAATGCCGGAAAGGGCTGCCATGAGGCCCGAGAGCACGAACAGGATCAGCCGGGTGCGATCGGCGTCGACGCCGGAGAAGACGGCGGCGTCCTTGCTCAGGCCGATGGCGAACACACCGCGACCGAACGGGGTGAAGTGCAGCATGATCGCGAAAGCGGCAAGGAGGACGACGAACAGGATCATCACGGTCGGGACGCCGGTGGTGCCGATCTTGGACTTGACCAGGGTGGTCCACCACTTGTCGAAGCTGGTGATCGCCGTCGTGCCCAGCAGCCCGACGGCGATGCCGCGGTAGAGCGCGAGGGTACCGATGGTCACGGCCAGGGCGGGTAGCCCGATCCGGGTGATCAGCAGGCCGTTGACCAGGCCACCGGCCGCGCCGACGAGCAGGGCGATCAGGGCCGCGACGGGGATGCCGAGCCCGGCCTGCGAGCACAGCCCGACGGTGACGCTGCTCAAGCCGACCATTGAGCCGACCGAGAGGTCGATGTCGCCGGTGATCATGACCGGCGCCATGGCGAGGGCGATGAACAGGAGCGGGGTGATGTCGAACAGCAGGTAGCCCATGGTGACCGGAGTGGCGAACTTCGGCACGATCACCGAGGCAACGGCCAGCACAACGACCAGCAGGAAGATGATCGCCATTTCCCGGGTGAACAAGAGCCGGCGCCACGCCGGGCGGCCATGGTTGGCGTACGTGCGTTCGGCGGCGGCAGGCTCAGCCGCGGTAAGCAAGGTCATGCTTCGTCCCTCTCTGCCACGAGGCGTTTGGCCTGACGGTTGGCCAGCACCCGGTCGAAGATGATGGCGCCGATGATGAGCGCGCCGGTTACGGCCCGTTGCCAGAAGTCGGGAATGCCGAGGATCGGAAGGCAACGGTTGATGGTGAGGAGCAGGTAGGCGCCGAAGACCGCACCGAGGACGGTGCCGCTGCCGCCGACGATGGCGACACCGCCGATCACTGCCGCACCGATCGCCTGGAGCTCGAAGCCGTCACCCACCTGGGAGTTGATCGTCCCGTACCGGGCTGCGAACAGCACCCCGCCGAGCCCGGACGCTGCGCCGCTGGCGACGAAGGCGATCAGGACCCGCTTGGTCTTGGCGAGGCCGTAGAGCTCGGCGGCATCGGGGTCGGAGCCGATCGCGTAGAACTCGCGTCCGCCGCGGGTGTTGGCCATGTACCAGGCCACAACCACAAGGATCACAAGGGCGATGATGGTCAGCACGGGGATGCTGAGGATCTGCTGGGTGCCCAGGTTGAGGAATTCGTCGGGCATGTCGGAGGCGTTGATCCGGTTGCTGCCGGTCCAGGCGACGTTGATGCCGCGGAAGGCGTAGAGGGTGCCGAGGGTGATCACCATCGCCGGCACCTTGCCGAAAGCGATCAGTGCACCGTTGACGAGTCCGAGGAGGCCGCCGAAGCCGATTCCAACGAGGAACATCAGCGGCACGGGGAAGCCGGGGAACGCAACGAAGAGGGTGCCGACCAGGTAGGCGCTGAGCCCGACGATCGAGCCGACCGACAGGTCCACGCTGCGGGTGATGATCACAACGGCCTGGCCGATCGCGACAACTGCGACGATCGATGGCGTCAGGAGCAGGTCACGCCAGCCGTCCGAGCTGAAGACGAACCCGGGGTTCTTGACAGTGGTTGCAAGCACGACGAGCGCAAGGGCAAGGAAGATCCCGGTCTCACGGGAGCTGACGAGTGACCACAACCGTGAGCCGAAGCTGACCCGGTCTGCTGTGGCGGTAGCGGCGCTCATGCGACTTCCTCGGATGCGTGGGTGGCTGCGAACATCACGTTCTCCGCGGTCGCGTCTACCCGGTCGATGGTGGCGGTCAGGTGGCCTTCCCGCATGACGAGCACACGGTCGGCCATGCCCAACACCTCGGGCAGTTCTGAGGAGATCATCAGGATGGCCAGGCCCAGGCCGGCCAGCTCGGACATCATCCGGTGCACTTCGGATTTGGTGCCCACGTCGATGCCGCGGGTGGGTTCGTCGATGATCAGCACCTTGGGGTTGGCGGCCAGCCACTTGGCCAGCACCACCTTCTGCTGGTTGCCTCCCGACAGCGTGCCGACCACAGAGTCCAGCGCTGCGGTCTTGACCTCGAGCTTGTGCGCCCAGATCTGGGCTTCGGTGTTCTCACGCCGGACGGTGACCAGTCCGAAGCGGGTCAGGGTGTCACGGATCGCGTCGGTGATGTTGCTGGCGACCGTCGCGTCAACAACGAGGCCCTGCTTGCGCCGGTCCTCCGGGACGAGCGCGACGCCGGCCTTCATGGCGATGCTCGGGCTGCGTCCGGTGAGCTTCTTGCCGTCAACGGAAACGGTGCCGCTCGCGTAGTGGTCGACACCGAAGATCGCCCGGGCCACCTCGCTGCGACCGGCCCCGACCAGGCCGGCAAGGGCGACGATCTCGCCGGAGCGGACGGTGAAGCTGATCTCGTGGAAGACGCCGGGCTGGGTGAGGTTGGTTACCTCGAGCAGCGGGCGTCCGACCTCTGCCACCTGCTTGGGGAACAGCTCGTTGACGTCGCGGCCCACCATGCGGCGCACGATCTCTGCGACGGAGGTGTCGACGATCGCGTCGGTGGAGATGTAGGTGCCGTCGCGCATCACCGTGACGGTGTCGCAGAGGGCGAAGACCTCGTCGAAGCGGTGGCTGATGAACATCAGCGCCCTTCCCTCGTCGCGCAGGCTGCGGGCGACGGCGAACAGCCGGTCCACCTCGACGCCCGAAAGGGCGGCGGTGGGCTCGTCCATGATCAGGACCCGGGCGTCGAGGGAGATGGCCTTGGCGATCTCGATGATCTGCTGGTCGGCGATCGAGAGGCCCTCGGCGGGACGGTCGGGGTCGATCCGGACGCCGAGGCGCTCCATCAGCTGGAGAACCTCTGCACGCATCGCGGCTTTGTCGATGCGGCCGAAGCGGCCGGTGGGCTGGCGTCCCATGAAGACGTTCTCTGTGACCGAGAGGTCGGGGAAGAGGGTCGGCTCCTGGTAGATCACCGCGATGCCGGCGGACTTGGCCTCGGCCGTGGTGCGGAAGTCCACAGCCTCGCCGTCGAACTGGAAGGTGCCGGTGTCGCGCTGGTACAGCCCGGCCATGATCTTCACGAGCGTGGACTTGCCGGCGCCGTTCTCACCGACCACAGCGTGGATGGAGTGGGCGCGCAGGGCCAGGTCGGCATTGCGCAGCGCCACCACTGCCCCGAAGCTCTTGGACACTCCCTTGAGTTCGAGTACCGGGGTCGCGTCGTTGCTTTGCACCGGGCCTCCATTGGCGTTGAAACGTTCCATACGAACGATTCAAAACACTACGGACCAGCAGGCTTGCTGTCAACCCTTGCGGACCTTGCGACGCTGTGTCGAACGGCGCACAACCAGCTGCGGAGTGAACCGGATCGATTCGTGGCGGTGGGGTGCGGACCCGTCCGCAGCCTCGATCTCGCCCACCAGCAATTCAGCGGACTTGCGGCCGATGTCCTCGCGGGGCTGACGCACGGAGGACAGCGGGACGGCGGCAGCCGCGGCAAAGGCGATGTCGTCGTAGCCGATGATCGCCATGTCCTCAGGCACGCGCAGGCCAGCGGTGACGAAGCCCTGCAGCAGCCCGATCGCGATCAGGTCGTTGGCTGCGAAGACCGCCGTGGGCCGTTCAGGCTCGGGCAGCGCCGCGATCTCCCCGGCGCTGCTCACTCCCGCCTCCAGGCTGGTGGTCGGCGTGCTCACCACCAAGAGGGACGCGTCCCCGCCGGCCTGTTCCACGGCCAGCTCTGCGCCGCGGCGCCGGTCCCGGACCTGGGCGAGCGCGCTCGGGCCGCCGACGAAAGCGAGCCGCCGGTGCCCCTGGTCAAGCAGGTGCTGTCCGGCGAGGCGTCCGCCGGCGACGTCGTCGACGCCGACAGAGCAGTAGTCGGTGCCGTTGCCTGCGCGGTCGACGATCACGACCGGAATGCCGCGCTGGCGCAGCCGGTGCACCCACTCGGCGCTGTCGCCGATGGGCGCGAACAGCACTCCCCCGACCCGTTGCTGCTCGAAGCGTTCGAGCAGGGTCAGTTCACGGTCGAGGTTCGAGTCACTGTTGCCCACCTGCACCGAGTACTGCCCGGAGTAGAGCAGGTCCTCCGCACCCTTGACGACGTCGGTGAAGAACGGGTTGGCGATATCCATGACGACCATGCCGATCGAGCGGCTGCGCCCTGCCCGCAGCTGGCGGGCCGATTCGTTGGGCACCCAGCCGAGCTTGTCGATGGCCTGCTCCACGCGTCGTCGGGTGACCTCGGAGACGCGGTCGGGGGAATTCATTACGTTGGAGACAGTGCCCACAGACACCTTCGCGAGCACAGCGACATCACGCATACTCACCGAGCTCTTCGGTCCCATGGCTCTCCCCAGTCCGTCGTTGGTCACGATTAGATCACAAAATCGGTTCATTGAATCGTCTCAGTTGTGATCCGATCGTTATCTTCGCCCGGCCCGGAGCGGGGACGGTTCCCAATCCCGGTTCACCAAGCCGGTCCGGCTCGAAACGCCCGGTTCTCTTCCCGTTCAGCTGCGGGTCGGAGTCTGACAACTCGGAAGGGCGGGGAGCGGACGGGGTGACTCGATAGAGTTGCCCGGTCCTCGAACCCAGGAGTGCCCGTGTCCGATCTCGCCAGCACCGCATCGTCCATCTACACCCAGGCCCTCGCGGTGATCGAGGCCGTAGAGCCCCGCATCGCCGCGGCCACGCGCGCCGAGCTCGCCGACCAGCGGGCGTCGCTGAAGCTGATCGCCAGCGAGAACTATGCGTCCCTGCCCGTGCTGATGACCATGGGTACCTGGCTGAGCGACAAGTACGCCGAGGGCACCGTCGGGCACCGTTTCTACGCGGGATGTGCGAACATCGACACCGTCGAATCGGTCGCTGCCGAGCACGCCAGGGAGCTCTTCGGCGCCGAGTACGCCTACGTACAGCCTCACTCCGGCATCGACGCCAACCTCGTGGCCTACTGGGCGATCCTCTCCCACCGGGTCGAGACGCCGACGCTGGAACGCCTCGGCGCCAAGACGGTCAACGACCTCACCGAGGACGACTGGGAGAGCCTGCGGGCGACATTCAACGCCCAGCGCGTGATGGGCATGAGCCTTGACGCCGGCGGCCACCTCACCCACGGCTTCCGCCACAACATCTCCGGCAAGATGTTCCGCCAGCACTCCTATGGCACGAACCCGGAGAGCGGCCTGATCGACTACGACAAGCTGCTCGCCGATGCGCGTGAGTTCAAGCCGCTGATCCTCGTCGCCGGCTACTCGGCCTACCCGCGCCGGGTGAACTTCGCGAAGATGCGCGACATCGCCGACGCCGTGGGTGCCACCCTCTTCGTCGACATGGCGCACTTCGCCGGCCTCGTTGCGGGCAAGGTGTTCACCGGTGAGGAGAATCCGATCCCCTACGCCGACGTCGTTGCGACCACCACCCACAAGTCGCTGCGTGGCCCGCGTGGTGGCCTGGTGCTGGCGACCCAGGAGTACGCGTCCGCCGTCGACCGCGGCTGCCCCATGGTTCTCGGGGGCCCGCTGGGCCACGTGATGGCTGCCAAGGCCGTCGCCCTCGCCGAAGCACGCCAGCCCGCCTTCCAGACCTACGCCCAAGCCGTGGCGGACAACGCCAAGACTCTTGCGGACGGCCTGCTGAAGCGCGGCGTCACCCTTGTGACCGGCGGCACCGACAACCACCTGGTGCTGCTGGACGTCAGCTCCTTCGGCCTCACCGGACGGCAGGCTGAGTCGGCCCTGCTCGATTCGGGCATCGTCACCAACCGCAACTCGGTGCCGAACGACCCCAACGGCGCCTGGTACACCACCGGCGTCCGCATCGGGACACCGGCGCTCACCACCCGCGGCTTCGGTGCGGCCGAGTTCGATCGGGTGGCAGAGCTGATCACCAACGTGCTGAAGAACACCACGCCGGTCGCAACCGCTGCCGGCGCCCCCGGCAAGGCGAAGTACACCCTCGCCGCAGGGACGGCCGAACGTACCCACGCCGCTGCCGCCGAACTGCTGGACGCGAACCCGCTGTACCCGGGCCTGGAGCTCTAGCCGAGGGGGCTGCGAGCTGGCGGGTATTGGGGACGGTTCTCATTACTCGCCACACGCCGCCTGTCGTGGAACTGGCGCAAAAAAGAACCGTCCCC
>Ga0209745_1000220_pt1 | contig 33196 bp, 29 predicted proteins | sample BarGraNGADG00312_FD_184495 | JGI IMG/M metagenome (GOLD analysis project Ga0209745, IMG submission 184495) | Arctic peat soil microbial communities from Barrow, Alaska - Barrow Graham LP Ref core NGADG0004-312 (SPAdes) (version 2) | ecosystem: Environmental > Terrestrial > Soil > Wetlands > Peat... | reverse complement strand
TATTGCCCTTGAGATAGACCATAAGATATTTCTATAAGTGGGAGGGACTTCTATGGCTTACGGAAATATGGGCAAGGTAATGGAGGTAGATCTTTCCTCGGGGACGACATCTGATATCGAGCTCGATGAAGAGATTTACCGACAGTACATCGGTGGTACCGGCCTGGCGGCCAAACTACTCTATGACCGCGGCAACCTGCAAGCCGAACCGTTGGATCCGGACAATCTTCTCATTTTCGCCACCGGCCCCCTTACCGGCATCGGAGCGTCGGGATCAAGCCGCTTTTCCGTGGGAACCCGTTCCCCTCAGACCGGCATCTGGGGGCAGGCGTCATGCGGAGGAAATTTCGGCCCTGAACTGAAGCGCTGCGGCTACGATGGCATAATCTTCAAGGGCAAGGCGGCCGAGCCCGTCTATCTTCTCATCGCTGAAGATTCAGCCCAGATACTACCCGCTCCCGACCTATGGGGAAAGGACGCCTACGAGACGACCGACGTCCTCAAGGAAAGACACGGCAAACAGTGCAAGATCTGCGCCATCGGACCTGCTTCCGAAAATGGGGTCCTTTACGGAAGCATCCTCAACGACTATGGCCATATTTTCGGCCGCTCGGGGGTGGGCACCGTGATGGGGGCCAAGAACCTCAAAGCCCTGGCCGCCCGAGGCTCTGAGAAGATGGAATACGCCGACCCGGATAGGGTAAAGGAACTGCAGCGCGAGCACCGCGAGGCAGTCAAGGAAAACGTCTGGTGCGGGGCCATTTCAGCCTTCGGCACCGGTGCCAATATGGATGCCAAGATGTTCGAGGGAGATGTACCGGTCCGCAACTGGGGACAGGGAGAGTGGGAAGAAGGCGCTGAAAAGCTGAGCGGCATAGCCCTCGCGGATAATTTTGTTACCGGCCATGAGACTTGCCGTGGCTGCGCCGTGAAATGTAAGCCGGTCATCGAAATCAAAGATGGCCCGTTCGCCATGCCTGAAGGCCCGGGGCCTGAGTATGAGACGCAGGCGGCTTTCGGCACCCTGATAATGAATGATGATCTGGCTTCCGTCTGTAAGATGAACGATTGCTGCAACCGCGCCGGAATGGACACAATAACATGCGGAGCTACCATAGCCTGGGCGATGGACTGCTACGAGAACGGCGTCTTGAAGCCCGAAGATTACGACGGCATCAAGCTGGAGTGGGGAGATGTGGCGACGGTCATGAAATTATTGCCCAAGATCGTGGCCAGGGAGGGCAAACTCGGAGCCCTGCTGGCTAAGGGTTCACGTAATGCCGCGGATGAAATAGGCGCCGGGAGCGAATACCTGACGGACAGTAAAGGTCTCGAAGCAGCGATGCATAATCCTCGTTGCAACTGGGGAGACGGAATTGCCTATGCCGTATCCATTCGCGGCGCCTGCCACGTCTCCAACCTGACCTACATGCTCGAATGGGGAGCCGTTGAATATCCGGAGATCGGATTGGACAAGAACTATCAGGGCCAATCGGCGGAGTTTAAGGCGGAGATGGTGGCCAAGACGGCCGACATGGGCGTCATAACCAACTCAGGCTGCTGGTGCCAGTTCGCCGGCAGCATGATCTCCGTTACCCAGTTCAAGGATTTTTTCAATGCGGCGGCCGGTTACAACTGGAGTGTGGACGACATGATGCAGGCCGCCGAGCGGGTTTGGTTTCTGCAGCGCTGCCTCGGCCATATCTGGGGAGCGACCGGTGCCGATGACCGCATCGGTCAGAAGATTATGACTATGGTTGAAGATGGCATGACCGCCGGCGTCGTGCCGGACATGGACATGATGATGCGGGAATTCTACGAATACCGGGGCCTGGCCGGCGACGGTAAACCCAAGCCCGAGGTTCTGAAGCGTTTGGGGCTTGCCTACCTTATAGATAAGATATAGACGGCATGAAGCGAAGAGGCCGGGCAAAATGCCCGGCCTCTTCGCTTGTCGCAGCTTGAAATTACTTTTTCTTGTCGCCTTCGAGATTCTGGAACCTCTTCCTGAACTCCTCCAGGAGGCCGGAAAATTCATCGAGATTGGCGGCCCACATGTCGAGCATCTCCTGCCCTTCAGGAGTCAGGTTGTAAACCTTACGCGCCGGGCCCTGGCCGGAATCATCAAGCGTGCTTTCCGCCAGTCCACTTTTCTCGAGGTGCCGTAGGAAGCGATAGAGGACTGAAGGGTCCACGCTTCCCTGGGTGATCCCGAATTCCTTCATCCTACCCATGAGTTCGTAGCCATGCTGAGGCTTCTCGGCAAGCAGGAGGAGGATGGCCGGGCATAACAACCTTTTCATAATTCCCCGGCCCTGGGCCCAACCGGTGCCAAAGCCATGAGGCATTCCGTGGTGATGGCCGGCATGGAATCCGGGTCCGCTCTGATGGCCGCCGCAGCCGCATCCCTCGCCTTCTGCGTTTTCTCCCATAAACATTTTCTTCACCACCTTCGGTCACAATTAGCATACTGTCTCTATTGATTCTTGGGTACTATTAGCAATTTGTCAATAGAGTATTGTCCATTGTCTTATCAGGGGAAGGTTTTGTACGGTGAGCTGATCGCAAGAGGCTTCAATGGGAATGCGAGGGGAAATGGTCGTGCTGGTGTTCCTCGATACTGTGGTGTTCCCCGCCGGAGGCATGTTCGGGATCGACGTGTATAGTGGCGTCCGATAGATACCGCAGGCAATGCAGTAATTGGTGCCTCACTTCGACGGCTATCTCATGCGCGGCCTCCACCGTCAGATCCGCACACACGGTTATATTCAATTCCGCGTACATCCTGTGCCCCAGCCAGCGCACCCGCACGCCTGAGACCTCCTTAACCCCTTCAACATCGAGAGTGGCATGGCGCATTTCATGGACTACTTCGGGATCGATGCCATCCAGCAGCCTGGTGAAAACGGATTCGCCGGATTCCCAGACGATGCGAAGGATGGCCACGGTGATAATCAATCCCATGATAGGGTCCGCAAGCCGCAAGCCGGCATAGACTCCGATGGCGCCGATGAGGACCCCCAGACTGGTTACGCCGTCCACCCGCGCATGTTGCCCGTCCGCCACCAGGGCGGCACTGCCTATCTCCTTCCCCACCCTGATCCTGAAAATGGCGACGGCTTCATTTCCCACGAAACCTATGAAGGAGGCCACTACCACGATCCATAGGTTGCTCAGGCTTCGCGGGTGCAAGAGGCGCATTATCGATGCATAGGCGGCGAAGACAGCGCTGGCGAGGATGGTCAGCACGACGATGATCCCCGCCAGATCCTCCACCCTTCCGTAGCCGTATGTGAAACGAGGGGTGGGTTTTCTGCGCCCCAGTCGAAACGCTATCCAAAGCGGGAGAGCGGTGAGAGCGTCGCCGAAATTGTGGACGGTGTCGGCGAGGAGGGCCACGCTGCCCGTGATTATCACGACGAATAACTGGAAGCCGGCCGTCACCATCAGCGCCAGCAGTGACCATTTGACCGCCCAGATGCCCCTGGCGGTCGTCAACATTATAGGATCGGTTTTGCCATGCACGTGGTTGTGCCGGTGCACATGACATTCCGGATTCGAGGGTTCACGTGAGGCCATATACCTATTATTCCTCACCCTTGCCCTGCTGTGAAGATAGCGGTAATGGCAATCTTTACCAGATAAGAGATGGCAAGCCGCGCCTCATGCCTGCATCCGGCTTACAGCTTCTCTTATCTCATCGACGGAAGCCCCGTCCTCGATAGTGGAAAGATCCCCGAGGTCTTCGCCCAGCCACATTTTCTTCATCACCCGGCGCATAATCTTGCCGCTCCTGGTCTTGGGGAGCATGCCGACGAATTGTATATCGCCCATGACTACGATGGGGCCCATAACCTGCCGGATGTGTTGTATGAGTTCCTTCTTGAGCTCTTCCGAAGGTTCGGCTCCGGCCTTGAGGACAACGAACGCGCAGGCGACTTCGCCTCTGAAGTCATCCGGTACCCCCGATACGCCGCACTCCATGACCAGAGGATGTGAGATGAGGGCATTCTCGATTTCGATGGTGCCGATGCGGTGGGCGGAGATCTTTATGACCTCATCCGCCCGGCCTACGAACCAGATGTACCCGTCGTCATCCCGGTAGGCACCGTCTCCTGAGCAATACATGCCCTGCAGGGTGTCGATGTACTCCCAGTAGTCGTTCTTATAGCGTTCGGGATCGCCCCAGAGGGTCGGGGTAAGACCCGGGAAGGGCCGCTTGATGACGAACATTCCCTTCTCATTGGGTGGGCAGGTTTCGCCCGTCTTCTCATCAACGATATCGACGAGCACGCCGGGAACGGCGAGCGCCGCCGAACCGGGCTTGATGGGGTACATGCCGAGGCCATAGGGATTTCCTATCACCGGACCCGACGTCTCGGTTTGCCACATGTGGTCGATGACCGGCACGCGGTCCTCGAAGACCTCCATCTGCAGCCATTCCCATGCGGCCGGATTGAGCACCTCGCCGGCGCAGAATATGCGCTCCACCGAACTAAGGTCGTGCCGCTCGGCCTCCTCGACGCCCAGCCTCATCAGCCCACGCACGCCGGTCGGCGATATCCACAGCGCACTTACCCGATTGCGCTCGATAACGTCCCAGATCATATCCTTTTTGGGGAAATCGGGGGTGCCCTCGAAAAGAATGGTCGTGCATCCCGATATCAGGGGGCCGTAAACGTTGTAACTGTGCCCCACTATCCAGCCAATATCCGAGGTAGCGAACCAGACGTCTTCAGGTCGCATCTTGTAGATCCACTGCCCCATGGAATACACGTATTGCTGATAGCCGCCGTGCACATGAACGGTCACTTTCGGCTTGGCCGTCGTACCTGAGGTGGGAAGGAGGAAGAGGGGCTCGTTCGATTCCATGATCTCGACCTCGCCGCTCTGACCTTCGGCGAGCGCGAGAAAATCTTCCCAGTAGATATCCCTGCCCTCAACCATCGGCCGCGCCTCCTCGGCCGCCGTGCGCAGCACGGCCACCTTCTTCACCTGCCCGCCCGGCACCTCTGCGATCGCATCGTCCACAACTTTCTTGAGTTCGATGGCCAACCCCCTGCGATGGTTTACGTCCTGGGCCAGCACGTATTCCGCCCCGGACAATTCGATGCGATCGGCCACCGCCTTATATGAAAATCCCGCGAATATGACAACGTGGATAGCTCCGATGCGGGCACAAGCGAGCATGCTCGCGACGGACTCTACGCCCATGGGCATGTAGATAGCGACCCTGTCTCCCTTTTTCACACCCATGCCGCGCAGTGCCGCCGCATAGAGCTTCACCATGTGCAGCAACTGGCCGTAGGTCAAGACATTTACCTCGCCGGTCTCCGCGATCTCGGATACTATGGCCGCCCGGCCGGCCCTGCCCTTGATGACGTTATAGTCCACGGCACTAAAGCAGGCGTTGGTAAGGCCGCCGACGAACCACCTGAAGGTTGGATAGTCATCTTCGAAGGCTTTGTCCCATTTCTTGAACCAATAGATCTCCTCCATGGCATCGAGTGCGGCCTGCTCCCAGAACTTCTCGAAGTCGTCGTAGCCGGACTGCAGAAAACCTTTTACATGCGGCGGCACGAGGCCGAATGCGGAATTAGCTTTATTACTCGTGGATTCTGGCATAGTCAACACCCCTTAAAATCAATCCTCGCCTGCTTTAGCTGCACCGGACAGCCTCATGATTATATATGATTTCCTGCAAGCGGCATCGAGTGTACTTGCCAAAACAGTGATACAAAACAATGATAGATTCTTGAGGAAGTGAGCCTATGAAAAAATCGATCATCATAATAGGGGCCGGAATCGCCGGGCTCTCCGCCGGCTGCTATGGACAGATGAACGGCTATGATACTCACATCTATGAGCTGCACGATAAACCGGGAGGGCTTTGCACCGGCTGGAAGCGCAAGGGCTACGAGATGGACGCTTGCATCCATTGGCTGGTGGGAACGAAACCAGGTTCGGCTTTCAACCGCCTATGGAATGAACTCGGCGCGCTACAGGGAAAGGAGATCTTCGATCCCGAGGAATTCCTGCGCTTTGAGGGAAGCAACGGCAAGACCTTCGTTCTATACACTGATGTCGACCGGCTGGAACAGCACATGTTGGAGTTGGCGCCCACCAACGTCGAGGCAATCAAGGATTTTACCGCAGGTATACGAACGCTGAGCCGGTGGGACGTTCCCTTATTAAAGCCCAGGGAAATACAGACTACTATCGAGAGCCTGAAGTCTCTCATGGGGATGCTGCCCTTTATAAGGCCGCTGAGAAAATATGGTAAGATCTCGGGGCGAGACCTCGCCTCGCGCTTCAGCGATCCGCTTTTAAACGAAGCCTTTTCCAACATATTCGACCTGGGTGATTTTCCTGTTCTGTTCCTCGTAATGACGCTGGTTTGGATGAACGTTCGCGACGCCGGCTACCCGATAGGCGGTTCACTCGAATTCGCACGGTCGATCGAGCGCCGCTACCTGGATCTAGGCGGCGAAATTTCTTATCGTGCTCGCGTCGAGGAGATCCTGGTTGACGGGGGGCGTTCCGCTGCGGTCAGGCTGCAGGATGGCAGTGAACACAGGGGCGACAGAATAATCTCAGCCGCCGACGGGCATGCAACCATCTTTGAAATGCTGGGGGGCAAATACACCGACAAGAAACTGCGTAAACGTTATCGGGAAGCGCAACTTTTCAGGCCGCTGGTTCAGGTTTCACTCGGCATATCCGCGGATCTTTCCGGCGAACCGAACCTGGTCAGCTTCCCCCTCGCCAGTCCGATCGAGATAGCCGGAGAGACCCGCAGGCGAATGACGGTTGAGAAGAAGAGCCTCGATGCAACGCTGGCGCCGCCGGGTAAATCGATTCTCGCCGTCACCTTGCTTTGCGATTATTCCTATTGGGAGCGGCTCTATCAAGACAAAGAGCGATACGACTCGGAAAAGCTCCGTATAGCCGATATTGTTACGCGTGAAGTGGAATCAAGGTTTCCCGCCATCGCCGGACACGTCGATGTAGTCGATATCGCCACTCCCGTCACCTGGTACCGTTATACCAATAATTGGCAGGGAAGTTACCAGGGTTGGTTGCTGACGACCAAGAACGTTTTCAGCTCTTTTACCCGGGGTATGAGCAAGACGCTTCCCGGGCTCGAAGATTTCTATATGATAGGCCAGTGGGTAATGCCGGGTGGAGGGCTGCCACCCGCGGCTCAATCCGGTCGCGACGTAATCCAGATAATATGTAATGAAGATGGAAAAGTATTCCAACCATCACTCCCCTGAAAATAACGGTGCTGAAAATAACGGTGCCGTGTCTTCGATCTTAGGTCCAAGAGAAAATGCCGTGCATCCCGGGTTTAAACCGAAGATCGAAGATCGAAGACACGGCACCGTTATGGGGCTGACGATTAACTGACAGGGTCGGCGATTTTTTCCTTCTCCGGGACTATGAATTCGCCTCCCTCCGGGTCGGCGCGGTTGGCAACCCAGAGCTGAATTGTATTCGTCGGGCAGGCCACTGCACAGTCACCGCAATTGGTACACTTGTCGTAATCGATAACCGCGAAGCCGTTTTCCACATGGATCGCTTCCACGGGACAGACCTTCTCGCATTTCTTGCAGCCGATGCATGCGACCTTGCAGAGGCTCGAGGCCTTCTTGCCGGTATATTTCGATTTGCATCGGGCGAAAACAGTTGCGGTGGCGGGGACCATCTCGATCAGCCCCCGTGGGCAGGTATCGGCACACAGGCCGCAGCCGTTGCATTTCTTGACGTTGACCCGGCGTATGCCCTCTTCATCAAAGAGGATCGCCTTGGCCGGACAGATCTTCATGCAATCCTGGAGTCCAAGGCACCCGAAGGGGCAAGCCTTGCCTCCTCCCACGACGATCTGTGCCGCGCGGCAGCTGTTTACTCCTTGGTAAACCGCGCGAAGAGGTGAGAGCGACTTTCCACCCCGGCAGTGTATATGTGCTTTCACCGGGATGGCCTCACCCATATCAAGGCCCATGATCTTGCCGACCCTGACGCCGACTTCGGGGCCGCCCGCCTTACAGACCTTTACCGTGGCTTTGCCTTTCACCACCGCCTCCGCCGCAGCCTCACAACCGGCGAGGCCGCAGGCGCCGCAGTTGGAGCCGGGAAGCGCGGCCAGCACTTCCTCGACGCGTGGATCGATATCGACGTGAAAGCGTTTTGCGGCGATCGCCAGGATAACCCCCAGCGCTATGCCGAAGCCCGCGAGGCCGATGCACGCTTTCCAAATTAAAGACCAGTCCATGCATATGCTCCTTTAAAGGCTGAACATCCCGGCGAATCCCATGAAGGCAAGGGAGAAAAGGGCGGCGGTAATAAAAGCTATAGGGATTCCTTTGAAGTACTTGGGAACCGGCGCCATATCCAGTCTCTCGCGAAGCGCGGCAAAGATGATCAACACCAGCGAGAAGCCCACGGCGACTCCCAGGGTGTAAACAACCGATTCGATGAAGCCGTAGTGATAGACGATATTGATCTTGGTGAAGAATCCGGGCTTGACGCTTTCTGTTGCGGCCGCCAGGACGGCGCAGTTGGTCGTGATCAAAGGAAGATAAATACCCATAGCCCGGTATAGAGGCGGACTACTCTTTTTGATCACCATCTCCACGAACTGCACCAGGCCGGCAATGATCAGGATGAAGGTCGGGATGTAAAGGAATTCGCCAACGTGCAGCGGCTCCAGCACGTAGTTCCAGGCCACCCAGCTTACCGAAGACGCCATGACCATTACGAAGATGACCGAGATACTCATCCCCAGGGATGTTTCCAGGCTGTTCGATACCCCGAAGAAGGGGCACAGAGCGATGAAGCGGATGAGCAGGATGTTGGCGACCAGTGCGGCGCCGAAGAATAATAGGAAAAATCTCCAGCCTTCGTTCATTTCGTCATTGCTCCTTCGCTTCAATCGGAGGGGCGGATGGTTGGCCGTCTTGCCTCAGCGTCTCATACGCATAGGCGCCCTCCGGCAAACCTTCCGGGAGTTCTCTCGGTATTTCCAGGGTCGTCTTTCGTTCCTGATACCAGGCAAGCAAGGCTGAGAGCATGGCGTAGGTAATGAATGCTCCCGGGAAGAGAATGAGGAAAACCGGCATGTTCTTGATGCCCAGGTTGATAAGCGTAGTGTTGAACATCACGATCTTTCCCGTTCCTAGTAGTTCCCGAAAAACGCTCATGATCAGTAGAACGCTGGTGTAACCCAAGCCGATTCCCAGGCCATCCATGGCCGCGTGGGATACTTTGGCGTCGTTGGCGTAACCTTCGGCCCGCGCCAGTATGATGCAATTCACAACGATCAGCGGTATCCAGACCCCCAGGCGCTCGTACACGGCGGGGATAGTCTTCAGGGTGAGATCGACGATGGTCACGAAGGAAGCTATGACCACGATGTATATCGGTATGCGTATCTGGTCGGGGATGAAGTTGCGAATGAGCGAGATGAGCATGTTGGAGCAGGTGAGCACAAAGATCACGGCGAGGCCCATGAAGATGCAGTTTTCGACCTTGGTTGAGATGGCGAGGGAAGAACAAAGGCCGACCATCAGCACCAGGAGCGGGTTGGTGGTTATTAACCCTTTGCTGAACTCGCTCCAGAGCGTCCTCTTTTTCTCCATCGTCTCTCCTATCCGTTCTGCCGGATATGATTCCATATATCGAGAGCCATGTTCACTCCATTGGTGATGCCCCTCGAAGTGTAGGTGGCCGAAGTAACGGCATCGACGTCCTTTTTTAGGACCAGGGGATCGGGCCCTTTTCCGTTGAACTGATCGAGAAATGTCGGGTTCTCGGCCGCCACCGCACCAAGTCCCGGGGTCTCCTCGTTAGTCACAATTTTAATGCCCGTAACTTTGCCGTTGGAGTCCACGCCGACAGCCATGGTAATGAAGTTATATCCCTTACTCTTCAATATGAAAGCATATCCGCTGATATCGCCATTTCCATTGAGGCCCTTGAAAACATCGATCAAATCAGGGTAAGTGCCTTGCAGGGTGGCTGTGAGGTCCAGATCTTCCTGGGGCTCGGCCTTTATGGAGGCAAACACGTTCAGCGCTGCATCGGAACTGCGCTTGCTCGCCTGGGCCGCGATGCGCTTTTCAACCACGGAGTAGGTAAAGCCCAGCGCTATGGCAGCGACCGCGCATACCAGGAAGAGGCGAAAGCCTAGATTGATTATGAGTTTTTTCATGCCGGCAGAGCCTCCTCCGCTTCCTTATCCCCCTCGGCCGCGAGCGGCTTCGAGAAGGGTTGCGGCAGCACGTAGCGGTCTATCAGAGGCACCAGCGCATTCATGAAGAGGATGGAAAACATCACTCCTTCCGGATAATTAGACGATAGCCGCAAGAGCCAGGTCGTTGTCCCCAGCCCGAAAGCATATACCAGCTTGCCCCTGCGGGACATCGGGCTGGTAGTGTAGTCGGTTGCCATGAAAAAGGCCCCAATGAGCAGGCCTCCCGCCAGCGCGTAAAAAAGCGGGTCGCGTCCGGTGAAGGCGGTGAGAACCGCCAGGCTTGCGATGTAGCCGACCGGTATCCTCCAATCTATTACCCGCGTCGCTATGAGGTAGATGCCTCCCAGTATTAGCAGGAGCGCCGACACCTCGCCGATGCAACCCCATGGGTTAGCCAGGAACAACGGGCCGTAATAATTGGATCCGTGTAATCCCTGCGGGACTCCGATAGCACCTGCGGGGTCATAAACAATCTTCATAGCTGCGAGTGGAGTCGCTCCATTTACGACATCCACCGCCCCCTGGATGGTCTTGTGCGCCGTCGTGTTTGCCAGACCGATCGCAGCTGATTTCGCATAACCGGCGGCGAAATACCCCGGCCAGGAAACGAAAACTACCGCCCTGCCAACCAGGGCCGGGTTAAACATGTTGTGGCCTATTCCCCCGAACATCTGCTTGCCCAATATGGTAGCCACCAGGCCGGCGACCAATGCAATCCACCAGGGCAGGAGCGGCGGCATGGTCAATGCCAGCAAAAGGCCCGTAAGCAGGGCGCTGAAATCATCGAGGGTGAAGGGCAGGTGGCGCACGCTGACCATAATGAATTCGCCAAGCAGCGCGCCCCCGATGCACGAAAGGAGCACCGAAAAAGCTGCGAGGCCGTGAATGGCCAGGCTGAAGATGGTAAGCGGAGTGAGGGCGAAGATCACATGCAGCATGATCTTGCGCGTATTGATTGCGTCACGCATATGGGGAGAGGTTGAGACGATGAGCTTAGACTCCAGCTCGATCCCCTCCCTTATCCTTGTCCTTATCCTTAAGGCTTGCCAACTCTTCTTCAGTCTTTTCGTCGCGGGCTTTGCGCCGTGCCATCTCCACCTTTCCCATTTTCACCAGTTGCACGATGGGATTCTTGGTGGGACAGCCATAGGTGCAACAACCGCACTCCATGCAATCGTCTATCCGCAGCCTTTCCAGTTCCTCCCATTTCTCATGATAGGCGTAGGCGGCCAGGTAGCTCGGATTGAGTCCCATCGGACAGGAATCCACGCAGCGAGCGCAGCGGATGCACACCGGTTCGGTAGGAACCGAATATTTCGCTTCAGCGGCGGAAAGGGCGAGTATGCCCGACGTAGCTTTTATCACCGGCACATCGAGCGTAAATTGGGCCAATCCCATCATGGGGCCGCCCATTATCACCTTGTTCGGCTCTTGTTTGAAGCCGCCACAGGCTTCAATAACATTTTCAAATGTCGTGCCCAGCGGCACCATCAGGTTGGAGGGGTTGCTGACAGGTGATCCCGTCACGGTGACCACCCTCTTTATCAAAGGCATCCCCGTCGAGAAATAATTGGCGATGGCGTGAGCGGTCCCGACATTATTTACGATAACCCCTACATGCATAGGCAGGCCGCCTTCTGGCACCCTCCTGCCGAGCAGGCTCCTGATAAGGATTTTCTCCGCTCCCTGCGGGTACCTGGTCTTCAGTGACGCGACCTGAAAGCCGTTCGCCGACGCGACCTCGCGCATCTTTTTCAGTGCCTCCGGCTTGTTATCCTCTATGGCGATAATGCCCGCGGCCGCACCAACCACTTTCATGATTATGCGCAGACCTTCGAGCAGGCTTTCCGGCTGCTCGAGAAGGAGACGGTAGTCGGAGGTCAGGTAGGGTTCGCACTCCACAGCATTCAAGATGACGGTATCGATCGCAAACTCACGAGGCGGGTTGAGCTTGACATGGGTCGGAAAGGCGGCGCCGCCCAGGCCTACGATGCCCGCCTTTCGGATGCCCCGTCGCAGCTCCCCGGCATCCATATCTTTCCAAGTGCCCGGCGCTTTTACTGAAGGGTCTATCTCGTATTTCTCATCGTTCTCGATCAGGACCGATAAAACATCACCGAAAGTTGGATGGACGTGGGGTGCCACCTGGATTACTTTGCCGGAGACGCTGGAGTGGATAGGTGCCGAGACATAGGCTTCCGAATCGCCGATGACGGTCCCTACCCGGACTTCATCACCTTTTTTCACCCGGGGCGCACATTGGGTACCGACGTGCTGCTGCAAAGGCATGAATATTGTCGAGGAAGCTTTAATCTCCCGGATGGCCTTGTCTTCGGTAAAACTTTTGTAACCGGGGGGGTGGACTCCTCCCCTCACCTTGCTAAACAGACTCAAAGCCACACCCATCGTATGTGTCCTTCTAGTTCAATGACGTAGTGCATCGTCAGTATTTTACGGCTAGCGTCAAGCAAGGACAATGAAAATTCTTATTTCCCAAAAAAATATAACCCCGGGGAAAAGCACTTGCGGTACACTTATCTTATGGATTGCCCGGCTAAAGTCATCAAAGCGGAGAGAGATAAGGCGCTCGTGCGAGTCGCCAGAATAAACTGCGGCGAATGCGGCGCCTGCGGGCTTCTAGCTCGAAGCAAGAAGGATAGCGTGGAATTCAGTGTGTCAAACCGGGCGGGCGCCAAGCAGGATGATGAAGTTATCCTGCACCTGCCCTCGAACCGTCTCTACCTTTCGTTTCTTATCGCCTTCGGCCTTCCCGTCCTTGCGATCCCCGCCGCCTACTTCGCGACTATCGCCATATTCGGCCTTGCCGGCTGGACAGGTGTACATGCCCCCGGCATCATCGTGGCCGTTATCGCTGGCTTCCTTGTTTTCTGGCGGGGAGTCAAGCTCGCCGGCGGCCTGGGTCTTTCCCCATTCATAAAAGAAGTAGTCAGCTAATGAGTCCAGATTCTATTCCAGTTCTTCGATGACGCGTTTGAAGGCCTTCTTGCCCGATTCTAGTCCCACCTGGTCCAGGGTCGTGAATTCCAGCGCATCGTAAGGGCAGAACTCGACGCATTTCGGCTGGTCCAAGTCAGTGCAGAAGTCGCAGGCGAAAACCCGCCTCTTGTCCCAATCCAGCTTGAGCGCGCCGAATTTGCAGGCTTCTATGCACCACCCGCAGCCGTTGCACTTATCCTTGTCTATGTTTATGGAGCCGTCTTCCTGTCCGATCACAGCATCCCGGGGGCATGCCTTTATACATACGGGACTCTCGCACTTCCTGCAGGCGATCGCTATATCGAAGGTGGGTTCGATCCGTATATGCCGGATGCGGGACTTGGACCAGTTGATGGTCTTCTCCTTGAAGATCGAGCACACGTACTCGCATATCTCACAGCCGGCACACTTCTCGGTATCGCAGATGATTATCTTCTTTGCTTCCATCCTTACACTCCCAGCCCGGGGTCGAGTCCCAATTCTTCGAGAAACGTTTTGGTTGGAATGCCCTCTTCGTTCCACCGCCTTGCCTGGTAATAACCCGAAAGCGCCTCGTCGTATTCCGCCCTGTTTATTATGGCCCCGTCGCTCACTTCGTCGTACATCTTCTCTTCAAAGGCGCGCGGCGGCGGGTAGTCATCCTTGCGAGAAGCGCCGAAGCGCAGGTTGAAGAGCTTGGCCATGTTGTGAATGCGCTCCCCGGTTCGTATCATCTCTTCCGCGTCCATGTCCCAGCCGGTCACCAGCCGGATCACCTTGGCTATCTCGTCATTGGTCTTATAGATACCCCGGGTAAATTTGCAGATGATCATGGAATCGATAATTGCGTAGAGATTTTCGCCATCGGATACTACCTTGCCCCTGGTCTTGTCCAGGTGATAACGGTCGACTTTACCCTTGATGTCCACCTGATACGACCCGGATCTCAGGTAGCAAGCGCCACGCACGGAGGTGGCAAAGCCGAGGGTCGCAGTCTGGAGGGAGCGAAGGGAATAAGCGCCCCACTCCAACTTCTTGTTCACCATAGCGAATTTATATGAGTCCTGGCCCAGCTTCTCAGCCGCCCTCGCCGCGCCGTCGGCTATGAGGGCTCCCAGGTTTCCCTCCCGCAGGCACATGCGCCTGACGGCCTCCACCATTGCTTCCGCGTTCCCGAAGCGGAGATCCAGCCCGTCGCAATCTTCCTTGGTGAGGAGTCCTGTTTCATAGGCCTCCATCGCCCATGAAACAGTAGCACCGGCCGAGATGGTATCGATTCCCAGGGTGTCACAAAGCTCTACCGCCTTGGTGATCGCATTCAAATCGGCCACACCACAATTAGGCCCGAGCAACTCCAATGACTCATAGTCCACGGAAGCCACGGTCCCCTTCCAGGGTCCATCTTTGACCTCGTTTATATGGTCGCAGGCGATCGGGCAGGAGGGGCAGGCAACTATCTTTTTGACCATCGTCGCAAGCATGGTCTCGCCGGAAACGGCTTCGGCCTGATCGAAGGTACCCTTCTGGAAATTATTTACAGGAAGGCAACCGAGCCGGTTGTGTACCAGGACATTGGCCGATGTTCCGAGTACACGGTACTTCTCTGTAGCCGGTCCCCGGCAGCGCTGATACAAATCGCGGCAGTATTCCATCAGCTCGTCAAGATGGGCTACTTCCACATTCCCGGTCCCCCTTATGGCGATGGCCTTGAGGTTCTTCGAGCCCATGATGGCGCCCATTCCGGAGCGGCCCACCTGGCGATTGCGATCATTGGTAATATTTGCCAGACACGTCGTCAACTCGCCCGCCGGGCCTATGGAAGACACCCTTATCTCATCATCGCAGAGTTCCTCTCTTATGAGTTCCTCCGTCTGCCACGTTGTCTTCCCCCACAGGTGAGACGCGTCCCTTATCTCTACCTGGCCATTTTGTATGAAGACATAGGCCGGCTTTTCCGACCTGCCGGTCAGAATCAGGCCATCCCAGCCGGCCGCCTTCAGCTCGGAGCCGATTCCGCCCGAGGAGATTCCAAAGCCGATGAAGCCGGTTGCCGGCGACCGAGCCCCCATTATGTATTTTGACGACACCGGGACAGGGGTTCCCGCCACCGGCCCCGTCCAGAGGCACAGCACGTTTTGCGGGGAAAGGGGGTCCGCGCCATCGGGGACCTCGTTGTATAAGGTATGGGCAACGAGCCCGTATCCGCCCAGAAATGATCGCGCAACGTCCTCCCCAAGAATCTCGGATTTTATTTCTCCATTACCCAGGTTGACCCTGAGATATTTACCCGTGTAACCTTTCATCGCATAACTCCTCCTAACCACCGCCTAAGACCAGAGCAAAGGCCATGCGATCGCCCGGTGAAATCCGTAGTTCGCTCAAGCCCTTTCTCCTGATGACTTTGTTGTTCAATATGTACGTGGTGTTTCTCTTTAACGCCCTCCCGCGAAACGCCTCTCCTAATTCCTGCACCAGCCGGTCCAGGAGCTGCTCAAAAGTAAGATCGCCCTCCACAACAAGGTCCATGCCGCTCCCGAACTCCCTGAAGGGACCGAAGAACTCGACTTTGACCGTTCGGTGCCCGTTATTTTCTTCCATTTATTGCCTTTCAGCCGACGACAAGCGATGCTTGTTCGGCCCGCCGGACTCAGTATCCATTTCTTAAATGATTCGATCCCTTTCGCGATAAAAATATGGAGACCTTCGCGGCGGCCGCGCTTCCCTGCGTGGCCGAGTCAGGGATGTCCTTGGGCCCCTGGCAAAGCCCGGCCATAAAGACGCCTTCCCTCCAGGTCTCGCAAGACCTGTCGACTTCGTGTTCCTCGCGTATGAAGCCGTAGCGGTCCCTTTCCAAGCCCAACAGCGCCGCAACCTCCGCGGTTCCTTGCGAGGGCTGCAATCCGCAGCCCAGCACGACGAGGTCGACCTCCCTGGTGGTGATCCCTCCCTCCGGGTCTTCATATACGATGACCGGGTTGTTGGTGGAGCGGTTCTCATGAACGGACGGGATGGCTCTTATGAATTTCATGCCTTCCTCCCGCGAGCGACTGTATAACTCCTCGAAGCCCTTCCCGCACGCCCGCAGGTCGTTGAAGAAGACCATGACTTCAGCCCCCGGCGTATGCTCCATCACGAGGCGGCCACCTTTCACCGCGGCCATACAACAGAAGAAAGAGCACCATGGGTTGCGATCGACGTCCCGCGAGCCCACACACTGGATGAAGGCCACCGACTGGATATGTTTTCCATCCGGGCGCACGAGCTCTCCCTCGGTCGGCCCCGACGCGTTGCATATGCGCTCGAATTCCATGTTGGTGACTATGTTCTCGCACTGTTCGTACTTGAATTCCGGCATCGAGGCCGGGTCAAAGACCTTGCCTCCGGTCGCTACCACTATCGATCCCACCTTGAGTTCATCCCTGCTTTCCTCCTGGGAGAGGTTTATCGCATCCAGGCCGCAAGCCTGCATGCAGAGCCCGCACTCGATACACCGCTCCCTATCGATAATGTATTTGAGCGGCGCCGCCTGAGCGAACATGGCGTAAATGGCCCGGCGTGGTTTCAAGTTTTGATCCCACTGGTGCGGGACTATGACCGGACATGCGTCGACGCACGCACCACAACCGGTGCACTTGTCGGTATCCACGAACCACGGCTTTCGTTTCAGGCTGACCGTCAGGTTTCCGGGTTCTCCCTCTACGCCCGTAACCTCGGCGTTGGTTATCAGTTCTATTTTTTTGTGCTTAGCTGCTTCCACCAGCTTGGGACCGAGAATTCATATGGAACAGTCCATGGTCGGGAAGGTTTTATCCAGGGCGGCCATTATCCCCCCTATGGAGGGATCCTTTTCCACCAGGTAGACCTTGTACCCCTGCTCTCCCAGATCGACAGCTGCATAGATGCCCGCCACCCCGCCTCCGATTATCATGACCTCCTGCAAGGGCATTGCGGGAAGCACTTTCTCGCTGGGCATAAGCGTGACTTCCTCGTGGATCAATGTCGCAAGTTCCTTCGGCAGGCCATGAAGGGGGTAGGAGAAGAACAGGCTTTCGCGTGGCACACTCCCATCGAAGACATCTCTTCCCATTCCTCGTGAGCAGATGAGGACTATGTGATAGTATTCCTCGGCCTTTTTTTTGATGAAGGCCTGCCCGGATGGAGAGCAGAGCTTGGGACCCATGGAAACGTCATAACCCATGTCGGTAAGGCAGTGGCCAAGGTCGTTGAGGTCCATCTCCCTCTCAGTCGGCGTTGTGCATATAAAAGCTGCCGGGCTCATTTTTTCACCCCCTCTTGCATGCCTTCGAGTTGCTCGCACATCTCATTCATCACCCTTTGAAAAACGGATCCTTCAGCCGATGAGATCCATTCCAGACGCAACCTCGCGGGATCTATCCCCCGCTCCGGCAAGACCTTCTCCTTCAACTTCTCGATCATCTCCTGACACCGGATGTTGCCATTTATATAATGACAATCCCCCGGGGGATGGCAGCCACCCACCAGAACCAGCGGGGCTCCCTTCTCGAAGGCGCGCAGGACCATATCCTGGCTGATCCTCCCGGTGCACATCACCCGGATCATCCTCGCCCTTGTTGGGTACTGAAACCTGCTGACACCTGCCAGATCTGCTCCTCCGTAAGTTCACCAGTGGCACACAAGCGCGAGCACTTTGCCCTCCGGGTTCTCTTCAAGAGCCGCGTCGATCTGGGCGTATATCTCTTCATCGGTGAAACCTTGCGCCTCCACGGCATCCTGCTTGCAGCGGGCCGCGCAGACACCGCATCCCTTGCAGGACGCCGCGATCACCCTGGCGCGCTTTTTCTTTTTCCCCTCGATCTCCACCTCGTCGGTCACTATGGCCGAGAAGGGGCAGCTCTTGACGCAGACCAGGCAACCGTTGCACTTTTCCTGGTCTATATGGGAAATTATGGCATCAAGCTCGATCTCCTCCTTGCAGAGCAACCCCATGCATTTGGCTGCCGCTCCGCTCGCCTGTAGCATGCAGTCACCCACGTCCTTCGGGAACTGGCAGCTTCCTGCGAGCATAACCCCATCGATGGCGGTTTCGAGTGGCTTGAGCTTGGGGTGGGCCTCGAGCATGAACCCGTCCGCGCTGGTCGGAACCTTCAACATATTCTGAAACTTCTGCGCGTCATCACTGGGCACCATGCCGGTGGCAAGCACGACCATATCCACATCCTGTACCGTCATTCGGCCCAATACCTCATCCGCGGCCAGAACGCGAAATCCGCCATCCTGGCGCTCCACCCCTTCGACCCGGCCTCGCAAGAAGATAACTCCTGAGGCCCGGGCCTGCCGGTACATCTCCTCGTGCTCCTTCTTATAGGCGCGGATGTCGTTATGGTAAACGGATATCTTCATGACCGGGTATCTCTTCTTGAGCTCGACGGCCTCCTTTATGGTGTTCATGCAACAGATGCGCGAGCACCAACCGTTGCCCTCGGGCTCCCGTGATCCAACGCACTGTATGAAAGCGAGGCGCCCAGGCAATTTTCCATCGCTGCGCCGCACCGGCTTTCCCCGAGTCGGTCCGTTGCCGTCCAGGAATCTCTCCAGCTCCAATGACGTAAGGACATCGCCCTTGCCGTCATATCCCCACGGGTTATCCGGCGGGGGCTGGTACGGCTTGCTCCCGACCGCCAGCACTATGGTTCCGATCTCGATCGTTTCCGCCCTCTCCGGCATTTCGAGATCAATGGCTTTTTGCGGGCAGGAACCCACGCATTCGCCGCAGCGGTTACAGGATTCCGGATCAATGCAGTAGCGATAAGGCAGGCAATCCGTATGGGGAAGATATATGGCGCTTCGCTCCGCTTGGCAGGACTGGAACTCGTCGGGGACCTTTATCGGGCAGGCTTCGCAACAAGCGCCGCAGGCATCGCAGTCCTCGGTTACGAAACGCGGATGGATACGGAGGGAGGCCTTGAAACTCCCGATGTAACCGCTTATGTCTTCTATTTCGGTCGACGTGAAGACTCTTATCTTCGGATGGTTCAAGACGCGCATGATCACCGGGTTGACGAGGCACGATGTCCTCTCGGAGCGGTCGAAGACTCGTTCGAGCTGCGTGGCCCGGCCACCGAGATAGGGAGCTTTCTCCACCAGGTAAACCGGATGGCCCGCGTTGGCCATGTCCAACGCAGCCTGCAGTCCCGAAACACCACCGCCTATCACCAGCCCGGCCTGCGTCATGGGCACCAACCTGTCCTCGAGCGGGCGCGCGAAATGCACCTTCCCCACGGCCATCTTGACCTGATCCTTGGCCTTGGCTGTCGCCCCTTGCTTGTCGCGCATGTGCACCCAGGAACAATGCTCTCTGATGTTTACCATTTCGAAAAGATAGGGATTCAGCCCTGCCTCGCAGCAGACGTTCATGAAGGTTGGGCCGTGCATCTTTACCGAGCAGGCGGCCACGACCACCCGGTTCAGGCCATACTCCACAATGTCATCCTTGATCTGGTTCTGGCCGGGATCGGCGCAACTGTACATGTTTTCCTTCGCGATGACCACATCGGGAAGGGCCGCGGCGTATTGGGCCACCTCGGCGCAATCAACCGTCTGGGCAATGTTGAGGCCGCAATGGCAAACGTAAACGCCTATTCGGATCTCTTGCCCATCACCTGTCATACTCTTTATCCTCCGTTGATCCCACGCCACCGCCGGCGGCGTTGCCTGGCTGGTAAATAATTACAGACGGCTTTCACGCAGCATCTGTACCAGCTCGAAGATGCTTCCCTCGTTCTGCTGCAAGAAGCGCGCGTTCTCTGAAAGGAGCCTGTCCACGGCCCTGCTCCACACCGATGAATAGCCGTCCCCTTGCGACCTGAGCCTCAGCCTCGTGAGGTCTATAGCTCCATAGGGGCATGCTATCATGCATGCCCCGCAGCAGATGCAATGGCGGCTATCCACCTCGACGCCCCTGTCCGGGAGCGCCGTATAGCAATGCGTGGGGCAGGCGGAGACGCAGTCGTCGCAGCCCTGCCTGCATTTCGAGATATCGACGCCTATCTTGCCGTCGAAGATGCTCGTGACTTGGATCGCTCCCTTCTCGGGACATACATCCTGGCAATGTGCGCAGGACAGGCAGCGGTCGCGGTCCAGCTTCATTTTCCCCTTCTCGAGGGAAAGGGCCTGGCGCGGGCAGGCCTCGACACATTGGCTGCACCCCGGCGGGCAGAAGTCCGTGTCCAGCTGCATGCCCTTGGAGAAATGCGGGATGCCGCCGCGGTCGAGCAGGGGTTTCACATCCTCTTCCAATTTCTTCCAGGTGTTCCTTGCCTTGAGGCTCACGGCATTGACCGGGCAGATGGAGACGCAGAAGCCGCACATGGAACAGGTTTTCTCATCCAGCCTGGGCACAATCCTCGAGTCCCTTATCTTCAACGAAATCGCTTCCTTAGCACAAACCTGCCGGCAGAGATCGCAGCCTATGCACTCACCCTTGTCGAAAGTCAGGGTATAGCTGTCGACCCACATCGATTGCACTAGCCGGATGAAGCGGTTATCCTCTTCCTTGATCCTGGTTTTTCTGGGCAATTCCTTACCCCCTCGGCTGCGCTTTTTCCAACTTGACCGCGCAGACCTTGAATTCGGGTATCTTGGCGATCGGATCCCTGGCCGGGTTGGTCAACGCATTGGCCGCGCTCTCCTTGAAGTTGAAAGGGATGAATACCACGCCCGGCGGGACGCTGTTCGTAATCCGGGCTCTAATCTTTACTTCCCCGCGCCGGGAAGTCACCTTCACCATATCTTTTTCCTTGATCCCAAGTGTGTCCGCATCTTCCGGATTTATATCCACGGCGCCCGAAGCCATTTCGCGGTTCAGCGTTGGGCTGCGTCTGGTCATGGTCCCGGTATGGTAATGGAAATGGACCCGTCCCGTCGTGAGGAACATGGGATACTCCTCGTCCGGCGATTCATTCGGCGGCTTCCAATCGACCGGCGTGAATTTACCCTTACCCCTGGTAAAACTTTCCTTGTGAAGATATTCCGTTCCCGGGTGATCCTTGGAAGGGCACGGCCATTGAATCGTGCCGCGATCGAGCCTGCTGTATTCGATCCCGGCATAACTCGGGGTCAGCCTGGTTATTTCGGAGAAGATTTCTTTCGAATGCGGATACCGGAATCCTTTGCTCCCCAGCAAGCCCGCCAGCTCCGAGATTATTTGCCAGTCGGTCTTTGCCATCCCAATCGGCTCTATCGCCTTGCGGATTCTCTGCACCCTGCGATCGGTCGAGGTTATGGTACCGTCCCTTTCGGCGAAGCTCTGGGCCGGGAACACGACCGTGGCCATATCGGCCGTCTCGTTCATGAATATGTCCTGCACCACCAACAGCTCCAGGTTTGACATTGCCTGCTTGACGTGATTGATGTCAGGGTCTGAGAGCATGGGGTTTTCCCCCATCACATAAAGCGCCTTGATCCGTCCCCTGGCGGCCTCATCGATCATCTCGACCACAGTAAGGCCGGGTCGGGTTGGCAGCGCTACACCCCAGGCCTCCTCAAACTTGGCCCTCGACTCGGGATCCGCGACCTTCTGATAACCTGTGTAGAAATCGGGCAGGCTCCCCATATCGCAGGCGCCCTGCACGTTGTTCTGCCCGCGAAGCGGGTTGATGCCGCTCCCCGGTTTCCCAACTTGACCGCAGAGCATCGCCAGGTTGGCCAAGGAAAGAACGTTATCGGTTCCCGTGACGTGTTCGGTTATACCCAGTGTGTAAATAATGGCCGAACTGGGAGCGAGCGCATAAGCCCGGGCCATTACACCAAGCAGCCCCGGCTCGATACCCGTCAACTCCGCCACTCTCTCCGGTGTGTAATCAGCCACTTTCTCCTTCAGGGCCTGGAAGTTTTCGGTCCGGTTGCGCACGAATTCCCGGTCAAACCAGCCTTTCTCGATGATGATGTTCATCAAGCCGTTTATCCACGCCACATCACTTCCAAGTTTTGGCTGAACGTAAAGATCCGCATAATAGGCGAGGTGTATTCTTCGGGGATCGACGATCAAAATGTAGGATCCCTTCTCGCGCGCTTCTAAGATCCTCGATGCCACCATGGGATGGTTTTCGCTCGTATTCGAGCCCGTAATAAGGATGCAGGAGGCTTGCTCGAGATCCGGGATGGAGTTGGTCATGGCCCCGCTCCCGAATGCTTCGGCCAGGCCGACGACCGTGGGCGCGTGACAAAGGCGGGCGCAGTGATCGATGTTATTTGTACCGATCACGGCCCGGGCAAATTTCATGAGAACGTAATTCTCCTCGTTGGTACACTTGGCCGAGGAAAGAAAGCCGATGGCGTCGGGCCCGTACCTTTCCTGAACCGACCTGAGTTTTTCGGCAACGAAATAGAGGGCTGTTTCCCAGTCCGTGGGCTCCAGGTTGGCTCCCCTCTTCCAGAGGGGTTTGGTGAGCCGGGCGTCGCTCTCGACGAATTCATGGGCGGACCAGCCTTTAATGCAGAGTGAGCCCTGGCTGATAGGATGGGTTCCGGAGGGCATTGTGCCAACCAGGTGACCATCGACGACTTCGAGATACAACCCGCATCCGCACCCGCAATATGGGCACACCGAGAGGAAGGTATCATAGTTCACCGGTTGTCACCTCCAGGGGCCCCTTGTCGAGATCGGTCAGTAGGGGTGATTTCTCATCAACACTCAGGCCCGCCTCGTAGCCGAAAAGCCTCTTCATGTCCTGGCGTATCAGTTGATGGAGTTTGGATAGTGGGATGCCCATGGGACAAGCGCGTTCGCAAACGGTGCAGCCGATGCACTTGTCGGCCAGGTGCACAGCCCTTATGAGGTGGAAAGAAGGATATTCCGGAGGTATTTCACCCACCCGCACCCAGCGGGCCTCCTCCAGCCTGCAGTCGTCGCAATTGCAGAGGGGGCAACTGTTACGGCAGCCAAAGCATTTGATGCAGCGATTGAATATTTCCGTCCAGAAGCGCCTTCGCTCCGATATGTTCATCTCAAGAAGGCTGGCCAATGCCTCGTGATCCGCGAAATCGACGTCGCCAATGGACTCGCCCGCATCGACCCTTCCAGGATAAGGCTTCACGCAGTGGCACTCTCTGGCCTCGCTCTCCGTGCACGCCAGTCCTATTATCTCGATGCGTGTGATATCGATGCTTTTCTTCTTGGCAAGCTCGATCAGGTGCCGCTCGCCGCAACCTCTAGCGACTATTCCCAGGCGATCTTCCCCGGCCATCCTCAAGAGGCGCTCGGCCACTCCGGCAACTGCATATCTGGTTGAAATATCTAGGCTTGCAAGATCATCGATTTCGGAAAAGAGGCAAGGCACTACATGATCCTGGATTCGTCTCAAAGCCAGTATGCCCCCCACGTTTCCCGATTTCAGGAGCTCGGCCGCCCTTTGTCTTACCTGTTCTTCGCGCCTCTCCTGCAGCTCCGATTCCCGCTCGCTCACTTTCTCATCTCCATCGTGTATTTAAAGGGACCGATGTCGCATAGATTTCTATAGAAAAGATCGATAGACTTTCTGATGCCTTCGGGATCGAAGGGCGAGAGCCACAAGGCGCCGAGGCGTTCCGGATATATGCCGGCAAGGGTAAAAATATCTTGTAGTAGAACGAATCTCTTTAAGGCCAGATGATTGCCCGTACGGTAATGGCATTCTCCTATCTCACAGCCTATGATTAATACTCCATCATAGCCCTCGCCCAGGGCCTTGAGCACCAGCTCCGATTCCATCCTGGCGGAGCAGTTGATGCGCGCCACCAAGGCGGATTTCTTGGCTTGATCGGGAAGCAGCGCTCGCACCCGGGCGGAATCGGGCAGGCACCAACGGCAATGAAACACGGCCAATTCTATGGTGGGTTCTTGAAGCAAGTTTTCCTTTTTCTTGGGACTAATCGAATCGGTTGCCATTTTCTAGCGCACTCCCGGTTTACGGATCTCGATATGATTGGCGATGCTCTGTTGTATCGCACCATTGGAACAAACCGCCGAACAGATGCCGCACCCCCGGCAATCGTTCGGATCTACCCTGGCGACCAAGCCCCTTGGCCCCGACTCTACCAACAGGACGGCATCGTTGGGGCAGGCATCCACGCAAGCACCACAGTGCATGCAGATCCTCTCGTTGACGCGCGCCGCAAAAGGATTGTGATTGCCGGCTTCGCTGGAAAGCCGCCTCAGCGCCTTCACCACCTCGGAGATCCGCACCTTCTGCGGACAGCTCTCCTCGCACCTCCGGCAGCCGGAACACAGCCAGATGAAATCGCTTTCCAGGAGTTGTCCGGGCTCGCCGAGAATCGCCTTATGCAGAAGGTAACGAGGGGTGATCTTCTCGGGTGATGTTGAAAACAGCGCCACTTTGCATACGGAGCTGCAGCGGGCGCAGCCATAGCAGTTGCTCAGGTCGAATTCTATATTAGATACGGCGTCCAGGTCCCTGGCCAGGTCGCCCAGGTTCAAAACCAGGGGCTCTACTTCCTTCATGCTCGCCTTACTCCCTCATTCGCCGGGCATCACATGCATTGTGCACAATTATATGAGGTTTTACCTGCTATATTTGTTAAATCTTCATTAAATCATCGGCCATAATGCAACGAAATGAAATGAGGCCGCTCAAGGTAGGGGCATAACGCCTCAGAACCTTGCCGTGGCCCGCTCAAGCCAGATCGAACAGTGCCGGAAAAGGGGAGAAACGGGGCCGGGCCACTACGACCGGAAGGACATGGCGAATTCATACATGCCCGATTCGAGATGCTTCTCGACATCGAAACCAGCTTGATCGAAAAGGTGGAGCATCGGCTTGTTTTCGGCGAGGACCGTGGCCGAAAAGCCAATGAGCCCTTGCCTCTTGGCAAGTTGCGTAAGGTAGTTCAGGAGCTCGGTTCCAATCCCCCTGTTTTGCAGGTCGTCCTTGACCATGAATGCCACTTCGGCCGTATGGTTCCTCTCGTTTATAATGTACTGCCCGACTCCGACCGCGACCTCCCGCTCCCCCTGCTGCAGGGTCGCCAGGAGCACCATCTCTTTCGAATAATCGATCACCACGTATTCCTGCAGGCGATCATGCGGAATATCCATGCGGCGGGAAATGAACCTGCGATATAGACTACTATCCGACAGGGAGTAGAAGAAATCCTTGAGCAAAGGCTCATCGCTGATCTTCACCGGCCGCAGCAAGATCTCCAACTCGCTCCGCGTGGTCCTGTAATTCTCCAGTTCCTCGGGATATTCGCCGGTCTTGCCGGGCAAGAACGCCTGATCCTGGTAGATCAAATGGTGCCTCTTGGCCTCTTCGATAAGCCAGGAACGGAATTTGGGGTGCGCGATGGCAATTAGTTCCATGGCCCTCTCACGTATGTTCTTGCCGTGAAGATAAGCGATGCCATATTCGGTTACAACGTAATGAACATCCCCTCGGTTAAGCGTCACTCCGGCGCCCTCCTGGATCAGCGGTAGTATCCTCGAGACCTTGTCCTGCTCGGCGGTCGAGGGCAGGGCGAGTATACTCTTTCCCCCCGGCGCCAGGATCGCGCCTCGCATGAAGTCCGCCTGTCCCCCGATGCCGCTGTAAAAGAGCGAGCCGATGGATTCCGCTGTTACCTGGCCAGTGAGATCTATCTCGAGTGCGGTGTTGATTGCGATCATATTTTCGTGCTGGGCAATAACCAGGGGGTCATTGGTATAATCGATCGTCCTGAACTCGATACTCGGATTATCATCCAGAAATTGGTATGTCTCCCTGGTGCCCATCGAGAAGCTGGCCACCGTTTTGCCGCGGTTGATCGTCTTCTCGCTATTGTCGATAACTCCCTTCTTAATGAGGTTGGCGATCCCGTCCGACAACAACTCGGTATGGACACCCAAGTGTTTCTTCGACTCCAGGCTGGCCATGATAGCATTGGGTATGCTGCCGTACCCTACTTGGATTGTGTCCCCGTCCTGCACCAGACGCGATACGTACTCCCCTATGCGAAAGGCCAGTTCGCCGGAGGTGGCCGGCTGGTACTCGAGCAACGGCTCTTCGTAAGGCACCATGAAATCAACCTCGTCCATATGGATGAAGCTATCGCCATGCACCCGGGGCATATTCGGATTTACCTGAGTTATCACGACTCCCGCAATCTCAACCGCTGCCTTGGTAATATCCACACTAACCCCCAGGCTCATGTAGCCGTTTCCGTCTGGCAGCGATGTCTGCACCAGGGCGACGTCGATCGGAATATATTTGCTGAGGAAAAGCTGTGGCACCTGTGATAGGAAGACCGGGGTATAGTCAGCAAGCCCCGTGTTCACGGCGGATCTCGTATTATCGCCGATGAAGAAGGAGTTGTGCCGAAAGTTGTCCTTGAGCTTCTCGTCGGCATAGGGTGCAACTCCCAAAGTCCATACGTGAAGAACCTCGGTATCAAAGAGCTTTTTAGGGTGCGACCGCACATAATCGACAAGGGAATTTATCAGGTGTTGAGGTTCACCACAGCCGGTCGCAATAAAGAGATGGTCTCCGCGGCGAATCGCCTCGAAGGCCTTCTCTTCGGTTACGGTCTTTTCCGGATACCGTTCTTTGACATCGTCAATGGTACGGCAGGCGGTCGTAAGCATATCTACCCATCCTCTCCTTCGACTTGAAGTCCTATGAAAGCTTCGGTTTCTCGACAGGCAAGCCCGCAGTCAGAATCTTGAATAAGCAAGAACCGTTAAAAATATTCTAACTCCATTATGCCCCCACTTGGCGCCATAAACGATACATCTATAGTCAATAGTTTCAGGCAATAAGAAAGGGCAAGCTCTTATCGCCTGCCCCGTCTTTGACTATTATTTCCAGATTATTTATTGGCCCTACCGGGGGCTCATGACCTTCTTGCTGCCTTCGATAAGCTGATCTACCACTTGCGGTTCGGCGAGAGTGGAAGTGTCGCCCAGGGTATCGGTAGTCCCCTCGGCGATTTTTCTCAAGATCCTTCTCATGATCTTCCCGCTGCGGGTCTTGGGTAGCGCCACCGTGAACTGTATGACGTCGGGAGTTGCGATCGGGCCGATCTCCTTGCGGGTGTGGGCCACCAGTGCCTTCCTGACTTCGTTCTCGTCCTTGTCCTCGTACTCGCTCTTGAGCGTGACGTAGGCATAGATGCCCTGGCCCTTGATGTCATGCGGCATGCCGACAACCGCCGCTTCCGACACATATTCGTGGCTGACCAGCGCGCTCTCAACCTCGGCGGTGCCGATGCGGTGGCCCGAGACGTTGATGACGTCGTCTATACGGCCCTCCAGCCAGTAGAAGCCGTCCTCGTCGGCATGGCAGCCGTCGCCGCTCACGTAATTTCCCGGGAACATGGTCCAGTAGGTGCTTATGAAAAGCTCATGATTACCATAAAGTGTCCTCATCATGCCCGGCCAGGGCTTCTGCATGCAGAGGAACCCACTCTCGTTAACGGCGCATTCCTTGCCATCGGCATTGAGGATTATGGGATCCACGCCGAAGAACGGGAAGCTGGCCGAGCCGGGCTTCATGGCTGTCGCGCCCGCGAGAGGGGTGATGAGAATTCCACCGGTCTCAGTCTGCCACCAGGTATCCATGATCGGGCAGTTGCCCTTTCCGATATGGTCGTAGTACCAGAGCCAGACTTCCGGGTTGATGGGCTCTCCCACCGTCCCCAGCACGCGGAGGGATGAGAGGTCCCGCGTTCTGGTCCAATCCTCACCGAGTCTCATCAAGGACCTGATTACAGTGGGTGCCGTGTAGAAGACGGTCACCTTGTGCTTCTCGACGACTTCCCAGAATCTGTCAGGATCGGGATAGGTCGGCACTCCCTCGAACATGACCTGCGTAAAGCCGTTCGCAAGCGGCCCGTATACGATATAGCTGTGACCCGTCACCCAGCCGATATCGGCCGTACACCACCAGATGTCGTTTTCGTGAATGTCGAAGATCCACTTGTGGGAGAGGGCGGTGTGAAGCAGATACCCCGCCGTCGTGTGCAGGACTCCCTTGGGCTTCCCGGTGCTTCCGCTTGTGTACAGGATGAACAGCGGGTCTTCAGCGTCCATCTCTTCGGGAGGGCATTCCGCCGTTATGTCTGCGGCGGCCGATTCCTCGCTCCACCAATGATCGCGGCCGTCCTGCATCGCTACCTCGGTGCCGGCATGCTTCACTACAAAGACATCCTTCACATTGGGGCACTCCTCTAGAGTGGTATCAACGGCTTTCTTGATGGGGACCGTCTTGCCTCCCCTGAAACCGGCATCGGAACAGACGACCACCTTGCAGTCGCTGTCGAGGATTCTATCCCTCAATGCTTCGGCCGAGAATCCTCCGAACACCACGCTGTGTACCGCTCCTATACGGGCGCAGGCCAGCATGGCCATCGGCAGTTCGGGAATCATGGGGAGGTAGATACAAACCCGGTCGCCTTTCTTCACGCCGTATTTCTTCAACACGTTCGCGAACCTGCTTACCTGATCGAGCAACTGGCTGTAGGTGTAGGTCCTGGCTCCTCCCGGCTCATCGGACTCCCAGATTATGGCAACCCGGTCGCCGTTACCGGCCTTGACGTGCCTGTCCAGACAGTTGTACGAAGCGTTGATCTTCCCCCCTTCGAACCATTTGCAGATGCAGTCCTCCGGGTTCCAGAAATAGACATTTTCCCATTTCTTGAACCAGTCTAGGGTCTCGGCCATCTCGCCCCAGAAAGCATCGATGTCCTCGATAGACCTGCGGTGCATATCGCGGTACTCATCCATGTTCTTGATATAGGCGTTCCGGCTGATTTCCTCGGGTGGATAAATGATGGTTCTTTTTTCCGCGGCTCCTGCTTCGTTCGTGCTTCGTTCCGTTGTCAATTTATTACTCCTTTCACCCGGGCGTTATGTTTCAAGGGTGCCGGCCATTACACTGCTGGCGTCCCTCTTCGATAGCAAAAAACCATACCTGACCAGCGAATGATTATAACATAAATGGGTTTCGGCTCCAACTATTTGTGCTGGTTCAGGCAAAAGTGGAGATGCCGGGACAAAAGACGTACTCAGAGTTCTTTCGGGTTATTCAAAGATGGCCCGAAAGGTTTTTGGGATGCTTTGCCTGCTTTTGCCCGACAGCATACAAGCAGCTATTTTTGATCTACCGATACAAAAAATATTATAATATATACATAAAAGGGCTAATTTGATCGCACACCGCAGCATGGGGGGAACTATGAACATCCTTTCCCATCGCTATTAATGAAAAGAGGTGCGGAAAATGGGTAATCATCGTAGGGGCAAATCCAGAAATCCGGCCGGCAGATGGCGCATTCGAAACCTGATGCTTCGAGCTTTCTTGATCCTCACCGTCGGCGCCTTAGCCATGGGTTTCGTCCCCATCACTCTGCAGGGAGAGGCAACGGCGGAAAGCAGTGCCGCCACTATCGCCGATCGTTTCGGAATTGCCAGCAGCCATCTGATGACCTTCGACGAACAGACCATGAATCTCGAATTTCAAGCCATGGACGAAATGCAAGCGGGCTGGGTGCGATCCACTATGGCCTGGCACGATGTGGAATACCGCGGCCGAGATCTGTGGAATCTTGAAGGGTGTGACATGGCTGTTGCCAAGGCCAATCAACACGGCGTGAAGGTACTTGGCATTCTGTGTGGTTGTCCCGCCTGGGCTAACGGCGGCCAGGCAGCCTTCTATCCTCCAACCGAAAACAATCTCGAAGACTGGAAGACATATATAAGGACCATGGCGACCCGTTACAAGGGGAAGGTGGCCGCCTGGGAGATCTGGAACGAAGAGAATATTCAATACTGGCAGCCCACTCCCGATCCCGTATATTACACGAAACTGCTCGGCCTCGCCTCGGCCGAAATCCGTGCCGCCGATCCGGCTGCGACCATCGTCATGGGGGGTACGGCTCCCGTTGACCCGGGCTTCCTGGAAACCACCTTCCAGCATGGATCGCTCAATTACGTTGACGCCATCGCCTATCATCCCTATCCCGAGATCATCGGAGAGGCAGGGCAACCTCCGGAGGCCAAGTACTGGCCCAAGGAGAAGCTGTCGGGTTGGATCCTCAATACGGTCCGCGAGCTGGTATGGAATTACAGCAAGAATCGCACGCCGCCGATTCAAGTCTGGATAACGGAGATGGGCTACAGTACCGCGGCGGTGGATTATCAGACGCAGGCAGCATATATGCTGCGCTGCTTGATCAACTACGCGAGCACTAACGTCGACAAGGTCATCTGGTACATGCTGAGAGACGAGCCCCCGGTGATCCCCGACGAAGCGGGCTTGATGACCTATGGATTCGTCAAGAAGACCGCTTTCGATTATTATGCCAACTTCAAGAAACTTTTCGGCCCCGCTTCAGGCGAGAACTTGAACCAGGTTGCGTTTTCCTGCAGCGCGCCCGCCACCCTGGAGTCGCACTGCTTCCCCCTTCCGGACGGGAGACTGATGCTCGCAGCCTGGAAATCGGACAATGTCGCCGATTCTCTCGACCTGACCATTACCGATCCGGCATTCGGAAGCGTAATGCTCGTCGATCCCGCGACAGGAGCGCGCTCTCCGGCCCCGGGCCTTGCCAGGGACGCGCAGGGGAGGCTGGCCCTGAAGGGACTGTCGATAGGCAAGATGCCGGTCATACTGGAGGTCGATAAGGTCAACTTAACGGTCACTTCCGTCAGCCCCAAGCAGGTTCCGCAATATACCTTCTGGCAGGATATGTCGATATCGGGTTCCGGATTCAAGCCGGGCGCGACCGTAAGGCTCGAAAAAGGCTCGACGATAATAAACGCCTTCAACGTCAATGTGGCTTCCGATAGCAGCATCACCTGCACAGCCGGCTTCTGGGGAGCAGAGGCCGGGCCCTATGACCTCGTAGTCAACGATGGTGCAGGTCACGAGGCCCGTATGCCGGGAGCTTTCACGGTGGCGCCGGGCTGCGGCAGCGGCAGCGGCGCAGGCGTCCTGGCCTTGGGCGTGATGCTGGGAATGATATCTCTCGCCGGTTCGGTCCGGCGCCGCAAGAAAAAGAAATAACCATATCTCCGATCAGGCAAGGGAGGCCTTTGTGCGATTGAAGGCCTCCCTCATTTTTCCCCGCAGTTCTATAATTAGAATGCGCTACGATGCCGCTCGACAACTTCCGATCGCACTACCTCCTTACGGCCTGGAGGCTATGGTATTTCTTACCAGAAAGCCGCAAGACATCAAGGCCGGTTAGAACAGCGGACAGGGAGGAAGAGATGAAAGGTTTATTGGTTTATCACAGCAAATGGGGCAACAACGGCCAGGTCGCGGAACAGATTGCGCGGGGACTACGCGATTCGGGACAGCAGGTAACCCTTCTTGACGCAAAATCGAAGGCGAATGTCGAGAACGGAGGATCTTTCGATTTTCTTATCGCCGGCTCGCCTACCCGCATCGGCAACATGACTTCGCCCATGAAACGTTTCTTGAAGAATAGGGTCAAGCACGATTGGAAAGGCAAGCCTTTTGCCGCCTTCGGGACCGGGCTCAAGCAAAGGGACGAGAACGACAAGAAATCGGCGGAGAGGATCTTTGATGTCCTGGAAGACAAGGGCCTGCGGCCGTTGGCGCCGCCCTTCAAGGCTACAGCAGAAGAGCTCAAAGGCCCGCTGTCCCCAGGCGATCTGGATATGGCATTCGAGTTCGGAAAGCAGGTGGCAGCCGCTCTTTCAGAGGATGACAATGGCCAATCCAAGAGGGTGGCAGGATGAAAGGTGCCGTAGTTTTCTACAGCAGGTGGGGAAATGGCAGGCAGGTGGCCGAGCAAATAGCCAAAGGCCTCGAGCAGTCGGGGCATGAAGTCTCGCTCTTGGATCTGAAAATATCGCCGGGCCTTCCCACGGACTACACAGAATTCCTCATCGCCGGTTCTCCAACTCGGGCGGGAAAAATGGCGGGACCCATGAAGCGCTTCATCAAGGAGCTGGACGACAACTGGAAGGGCAAGCCTTTTACCGCCTTCGGGACGGGGTATATGAGATGGCGTGATACGAGCAAACTATCATCAGATTCCATACAGGAGGAGCTGGAGGAGAAGGGCCTGCAAGCATTGGCCAAGCCCTTGAGGATCGGCGTCGAACATACCCGAGGCCCGCTTGCCGAAGGCGAACCGGAGAGAGCTCTCATATTCGGCCAGCGGATCGGAGCCGCGCTCAAGGAGCAGTGGCCTGTCCTATAAATACAGCGACGCACCGAGAGCGACGATGCGCCCCGCCCACAAGGCGCGCGACTGAGGCGTACTCGCTGAGTACGTCGCAGGGAGCGGAACGCAGAGGGCGGGGATGCAACGGCGGTCGAATGCCGGTGTATTTATGGGATAGACCACTAAGGGCAACCCTCTTGGAATAATTTTCCTTGCGGTTCAGTAAGGTGGTGCCGTGCCTTCATTCTTCACTTTTCGCCGTTGGCAGACTAATCAATCATTGAAGGAAAAGCGAAGAATGAAGGCACGGCACCATCAGCCATTGAGCTTGCGGTAGCCGAGCGCATCCTCAGCTTGCAGCATCTTGTGGATTTCGGTGGTCCCCTCGTAGAGGACCGGGGCACGGGCGTTGCGGAAGAGCCGCTCGACCGGGTACTCGGCCGAATAACCATAAGCGCCATGGATTTGCAGGGCTGCGTTGGTAGCCTGCAAAGCACATTCCGTCGCATGCCACTTGGCGAGCGAGGTTTCCCTGGTATTTCTGACCCCAAGGTTCTTGAGCCAGGCCGCCTGATAAACCAGCAGCCGCGAGGTCTCCAGCCCCCTGACCATTTCCGCGATCATGCCCTGCACCAATTGGTAACTGCCGATGGGCCGGCCGAAGGTATACCTCTGGTTTGCGTATCGCACCGAGGCCTCCAGGGCGGCTCTTATGGTGCCCACAGCCCCAGCCGCGACGGTGAATCTTCCCATGTCGAGCGCATACATGGCTATCTTGAACCCTTCGCCCTCACGGCCCAGGCGGTTGGCCTCCGGCAC
>Ga0209745_1000217_pt1 | contig 33411 bp, 37 predicted proteins | sample BarGraNGADG00312_FD_184495 | JGI IMG/M metagenome (GOLD analysis project Ga0209745, IMG submission 184495) | Arctic peat soil microbial communities from Barrow, Alaska - Barrow Graham LP Ref core NGADG0004-312 (SPAdes) (version 2) | ecosystem: Environmental > Terrestrial > Soil > Wetlands > Peat... | reverse complement strand
CCGGACTTCTCATTTCAGGAATTATTTTCATTCTGGTCCTGAAAATAATTTTCAAGTGGAAGGATTTTTCTCTGGTGTTTAAAAAAATACCGGTTACGACTCAAATATTGTAGACAGAAGTTTTATCATCTGACCTGAAGTCTCCCCACTTTTCTTTTATCTCATTGATAATGATTTTTATCTCATCAACCTCAAGTGCTGTGAGCAGCTTAAGGCGTGTTTCTTTAAAGTGAGGCAGTCCTTTAAAGTAATTTGAAAGATGGCGCCGCATTTCAAACAGGGCTCTTTTCCCCGCTTTATACTCAAGAGATTTTTCGAGATGGAAAAGGGCAAGTCCGGCTTTTTCATTTACTGATGGTTCCGGTAACAGGTCGCCGGTTTTCAGATAATGTTTAATGTCTCTAAAAATCCAGGGTCGACCAACAGTTCCACGGCCTATCATAATGCCATCGACACCATATTTATCAAACATCTCTTTTGCCCTTACGGGCCCATCAATATCACCATTCCCGATAATTGGAATTCTCATTCTTGGATTATTTTTCACATCACCTATGAGAGTCCAGTCGGCGCAGCCTTTATACATCTGGTTACGGGTTCTTCCATGAATTGTCAATGCTTTAATGCCTGCATCCTGCAACCGCTCTGCTACTTCAACTATGTCTTTACTGTCATCATCCCAGCCAAGACGGGTCTTAACTGTTACAGGCAGTTTTACGGCTTTTACAATGGCTTCTGTCATGCTGACCATGAGAGGTATATTTCGCAGCATACCTGCTCCGGCTCCTCTGTTGGCAATCTTTTTTACAGGGCAGCCAAAGTTTATGTCGATCAACTCAGGCTTTGCCTGTTCGGCAATCAGTGCTGCCTCAATCATTGCTTCTGTGAGATGTCCATAGAGCTGAATGCCTATTGGTCTTTCAAAATCATAGATGTCCAGCTTCTTAACACTTTTCTGTCCATCGCGTATCAGTCCGTCAGAGGATATGAATTCAGTATACATGACATCTGCACCATTCATCTTGCATACGATTCTGAATGAAGGATCTGTGATGTCCTCCATAGGAGCAAGGAATAAAGGGAAGTCACCTAAAGATATATTGTCTATTTTCAAGAGAATTTAATTTTGAAGGGTAATTTATTAACTTTAATTTTCCATAATTAACCTTTGTGAACCTTGTTGAAATACTTTGTGTTCCTTCGTGGTTAATTTTTTTAACACAAAGGACACAAAATTCACCACAAAGGAACACTAAGTAATATATATAATTCCGCTGCAAAATTAGCAAAATGGGTGATAACAATACCGATGTTTCGATTTATGAGAGATCTACACTTGTTCAGTTGTATATTTCTGTACTGACAATTCTTGTGGTGGGGATGTTTCTTTTTTTTGTTTTTGTTGCAGCAGGCATGATATTCTTTGGTATTGATATCAGTAAGATTGGTGACATTTATTCAAATCATGGAGAAAGCAACATTGCATTTTTGCGATACCTGTTAATTACACAGCAAATCTCCTTTTTTATAATACCCTCAGTAATTCTCTTTAGGATTCTGAAACCATCATGCAATTCGTTCTTTATGGATTTCAAAACACCGGAAAGAACAGAGATTGTCCTTGTAGTAATTCTGGTTATTTGCATCTTCCCGGTAACATACTTTACCGGACAAATCAATTCAGGAATGCATCTGCCTGATTGGTTGTCGGGGATTGAGAAATGGATGCTTGAGAAAGAAAATGATGCAAATGGGTTAATAGAATCAATAATTTCATCTGATTCCTTCTGGATTCTCTTGTTGAATATTTTAATAATTGCAGTATTGCCGGCGATAGGAGAGGAGTTGATTTTCAGAGGTATATTTCAAAAAATATTTTATAAACTTTTCAAATCGGATCATCTGGCAATATGGTTCACAGCGTTTTTATTCAGCACTCTCCATCTTCAATTTTATGGTTTTCTTCCAAGACTTATACTGGGCTTGGTTTTCGGCTATCTCTTTTACTTTAGTGGAAATTTATGGCTTCCGATGCTTGCCCATTTTCTAAACAATGCAGTTCCCACAATCGCATCCTACTTCCAAAGAGCTGATAAGGCAGATATGTTTGAGAATATTTCGCTCTGGAAACAGTTACTCGGGCTCTTGCTGCCAATAATTGTAATAATTATAATTTTTAATTATTTCCGCGAGAAGGTTGGGAAGGGGGTTCTAACAGGTAAGAAAAAATAACTTGTCTTGAAGTAACTTGAATATTAAAATGCAGCATCACTTTTAAGTTCGCTCTTTCTGTAAAAGTAAACTAGCCCGTAATCCTCGTTCAGATTCTTTCTAATCTCTTCGGCCTGACCAATATTTGTAGCTTCAATTTCATTCCATAAATGAAAAATTATTTCATCAGCTTCTTTTCGGAGGAGATTGTTTTTCTCAGAGTAATCGAAAGTTTTTTTTACAAGAGCAGTATGATAATTCAATGCCTCTACAAAATTTTCAAATCTGACTTTTACGATCGCAATCGTTGGATTATTTATCGGATTTCCACATTTTCTTATTCTGAACTCCTCTCCATCAATAACCCTTCTACCATAACTCAGTAACTCGTTTTCTGTATTCAGGGAAGGAACTGTGGATTCGTTTATTTCAAGGCCATAATAAACTCTGGTTTCTAAAGGAAGATCACCGCGGACTACTGCCATATTCATTACCCTTATAAAGTGTGTAAGATAAATCTTTGCCTTTTTTAGAATATCGTTATAGTCTTTGTTTTTCTTGTTCTGCGAAGCCAGCGATTGCCTGTACAACTTTATATTCAGTTCAAACTTGGGAAGATTATTCTGCAATCTTACCAATGTTTTTGAAGAAAATGCCAGTTTATGAGGAGGGATTTCTTTCCCTTTTTCAAGTGCGATCCGCATTGCCTTTATCCGGGCTGTGTCGGTATTTGGTAATCGTCGATATGGCATAGCAGCTTAAAGTTGTTAATAAACTGATGATCATAATTGCGAATATATCTATAATAAATTAATTTCCAAAACCATTCGCAAATAAATGTGTTTCACTTCGGTTCTTCGTTTACCCCGACCCCAGGGGGAGCGAAGAACCGAGCTCCGCTTCGCTCCGGTTCAAGCTATTTACGATTCTGTATGCCTGATTCCCGACAACCATTTTTTAAAAATAAGAAAGCTGGATAAAAACAAAATTTTATTGAATGATTTTTATTGGAAGTTAGCCTTCTGAATTGTAATTTGGTAGATTCAATAAACTCATTAATCGTGTCTGTTATGTTTAAAAGTGAAGTATATAATAAAAGGAGAGAAGAACTCCATAAAAAAATAAAGTCCGGATTGGCTCTGTTCATCGGTAATGGTGAAGCACCCATGAATTATCCTGACAATACATACCATTTCAGACAGGACAGCGATTTTCTCTATTTCTTCGGACTTGACCTACCCGGATTTGCCGGATTGATGGATTTCGATTCGGGAAAAGATTGGATATATGGCAATGATGCCGACATGGATGATATTATCTGGATGGGCCCTCAGCCAACAGTGAAAGACCTGGCCCTTAAATGCGGGGTTGAAGATACATCAACAATGTTGAAACTTGAAGAGACGATTAAAAATGCACTATCGAAAAAGAGAAGGCTGCATTTTCTTCCTCCTTACAGAGGAGAGTCAAAGATGATATTAGGTTCTCTGCTGAAGGAAAACCCGTGCCAGATGAAGACACTTTCCTCAGTCGATCTGATTAAAGCGGTTATTTCAATGAGATCTATTAAAGAGAAAGTTGAGGTTGATGAGATTGAAAAAGCTGTTGATGTTGCATATGAGATGCATATAACAGCAATGAAAATGTGTAAACAGGGTGTCAGAGAACAGGATATTTTCGGAGCAATTGAAGGAATAGCTCTGGCAAAAGGAGGAGGAACCTCATTCCCGATAATTTTAAGTGTAAATGGACAAACTCTTCACAATCATTCACATGGAAATATTCTGAAGAAAGGTAAGATGATGGTTACGGATGCGGGTGCGGAAACAAATCTTCACTATGCCTCCGATATAACAAGGACAACTCCGGTTGGCGGGAAATTCAGCCAGCAACAAAAAGAGATTTATGAAATTGTTCTGAAAGCAAATACAGAATCGATAATTGCAACTAAACCCGGTTTCTCTAACCGCGACCTTCATTTTCTTGCCTGCAGGATAATAGCTTCCGAAATGAAAGAATTAGGATTGATGAAAGGTGATGTTGACGAGGCGGTAGCTGCAGGAGCTCATGCACTCTTTATGCCACACGGACTTGGTCATATGATGGGTCTCGATGTTCACGATATGGAAGCTTTGGGTGAAAATTTTATCGGATATAACGAAGATGTAAAGCGCAGCGACCAGTTTGGTACGGCATTTTTACGGTTTGCACTACCCTACAAACCCGGACATGTTTTTACAGTTGAGCCCGGATGCTATTTCATTCCTGAGCTTATAGAAAAATGGAAAGCTGAGGGGAAATTCAAAGATTTTATTAATTACACCAAGATTGAGAGTTATATGTCTATTGGCGGGATAAGAATTGAAGACGATGTTCTTATTACTGAAAAGGGACATAAAGTTCTGGGTAAACCTATCCCAAAAACAGTTAAAGAGGTAGAGGCAATTTGCTCCTGATCGCCCACTACGTGTAACTCTTTGTCTCTTTATCTCCCCATTTTCCCCTCCTTTTGAAGGAGGGGTGGCCGCTGCACAATGTTCGCAAAGTACTGCAAAGCCAGGTTGCGGCCGGGGTGGTTGATTTTGACATCTCCCATAATGCTGGCTCAGCCGAAGAGGACCTGTTCCTGAGAGATGATCTGAAAGATTTAAGACTTTTCTGTTGAAGGGGTTTTGTTATTAATAGATATATAGGTAAAAAGAAACGAATAAATCAACCACCCCGGCCGGGGAATGAACTTTGTAAAAATATGATAATCAATTCTCCCGGCCACCCCTCCTTCAAAAGGAGGGGAAACTTTTTCTAATCCCTGTATTTCAACTCTACCCTTTGGTTATGGGGGCAAAAAAGATTGCAGTGGTGGTGCTTATTTTTAGTTCCCCGATGACCTTCTGGCTTGACCGGGGAAGACCGCAAGGCTTTCGTGACCCGTAACATCAACAGATTGGATTCCAAAGAAATAGTTGTCTTTTGAATATGGTAACGTTACCTCATTTCCTGTAACAAATATTTTCTTTTCCCAAAGTGGCTGATATGTCTCACGCATAAGAATATAATATCCGGCAGGTTTTGCCCCTTTTACAGGAGCCTCCCATTTTAGAGTTGTATTATTGGTCAATCCGCTGGTTACTATACCACAATTTGAGGGTTCGAACGGAGCGAGAGCCAGGTTGGCAATTGCTGCAAGATTCACTCCGGCATTTTTTCTTACGTATTCATAATCAACAAAATCAGGCATATCGCCATACTGGATTCCGTTTTCAACGACAGGAATTTTATGTGTCCTGTCATAATTTTCGTTGTACTCGGTCATTCTGACTGCCGTAAATCCAGCCTGACAAAATGGAGTATGATCGCCACCTCTTCCGAACCTGTCGTTGCGGAAAACGAGGGTCACATTTAGCTGATCCACATAGCGTTCTCCTGTCTCTTTTATATATCGGGCAAGCTGCCTCGATTTACTGTCATTTTCCCCAGAAGTATATTTTCTGAGCGCTGTCATCTGTTCTGTTTCAAGAGCCGGAACTCCTTCACTGAAAATTCGGACTCTCATATTATCATTCAAAAGGGTTTCGCTTGAACCGCTGTTCCCGATCATGTCGTTGTTAAGCATTGCAATGATATTCCAGTTTTCCTTCTTTGCTTTTTCAGCCATATATTTTGCCCCATAGAGTCCATGCTCTTCCCCAGAAACGGTCATAAAAACGATTGTTGCTGAAAATTTCCTGACCGACATTATTCTTATAAGTTCCAGTATCGCAGCTACGCCAGATCCATCATCATTGGCCCCAGGAGCAATACCGGTACTATCATTATCGAGTGCTGCACGGGAATCGAGATGAGCGCTTATCAAAATCTTTCTGTCGTCGTTTGGATCTGTACCTTTGAGCGTAGCAACAACATTCTTCAGCTTTAATATATGAGGAATTCTTTGCCCTGCGCCACCTACGGTGTATTCTTCAAATTTAACCTCAAGTCTCCCGCCGGATGCCGGGATACTCTTCTCCATTTCTGATTTAATCCAATTCCAGGCTGCACCAATTCCTATGGCGGGATCATTTTGCATGCTCATGTTGTGACGTGTCTGGAAGGTTACCATCTTTCTGACATGCTGCTCTATCTTCTCTTTGGAGATCTCATCAACCATCTTTTTTATATCCGGATCGCGATTAATAATCGTTTGTGCAGCACAAAATAAAGTAAATGAGATAAGTATCAAAAAGGTAATTGTCTTTTGCATATAGCTTTTAAGTTTACGATAAAGGTATTGTTTATCTTGAAATAATTAAGTGCAGGAATGTTTTTAACCGCAAAGAACCGCAGAGAAAGAGCGCAAGCTCAAATAAATAACTCAGCGGGCTATTTTAGCAAGGAGCTCGTATGCAGAGGTGTACATTGCCCCCTTGGGGGAAATTTGAAAGGGGGTAATAATAACAAATAGAGAGGTTTGGGTTTATTATTAAAAGCTGATGGTCATTAATATTTAGTATGCTTTGAAGTATTCCCAGTTGAGGCGGGCAATATTTGTAAGTTTAATTTGTTTTGGGCATTCAGCTTCACAAGCGCCTGTATTTGAGCAGTTTCCAAAACCAATTTCATCCATTTTTTCAACCATGGCTTTCACTCTTTCTTTGGCTTCAACGCGTCCCTGGGGTAACAGGGCAAACTGTGAGATCTTTGCAGATACAAATAACATTGCTGAAGCATTTTTACAAGCAGCTACACAAGCACCGCAACCGATACAAATTGCCGAATTGAATGCCTCATCTGATTTGTTTTTTGGCACAAGAATAGAATTTGCTTCAGGCGCCGCACCAGTATTGACAGAAATGAATCCCCCGGCTATCTGTATCTTATCAAACGCTGCACGGTCAACAATAAGATCCTTAATTACCGGGAAAGGTTTTGCTCTCCATGGTTCAACCCAGATGGTATCTCCTTCTTTAAAATATCTCATCGAGAGATGGCATGTGGTTATTGCCGGTACCGGTCCATGAGGATGTCCATTAATATACATTCCGCACGATCCGCATATTCCCTCCCTGCAGTCATGGTCAAATGCGACCGGATCCTTATCTTCTTCAACAAGTCTTTTATTAAGAGAATCAAGCATTTCAAGAAATGCCATCTCAGGCGACACATTATCCATCTGGTAGGTAACAAAACTACCTTTTGTTTTTGCATTTTTCTGACGCCAAATTTTAAGAGTTAGCTTCATGTTTTGTATATTTTGTTTTGTCGTTAAGTCGTTATGTTGTTATGCTGTTATTTATAACTGCGGACTTTCATTTCAACGTCTTCAAACTTAAGTTCTTCCTTATGCATAACTTCAGGTTTTCCTTCACCGGCATATTCCCATGCTGCTACATAAGTAAACTCTTCATCATTTCTGAGAGCTTCACCGTCAGGGGTCTGGTACTCTTCCCGGAAATGTGCACCACAAGACTCTTTTCTATTAAGTGCATCAGTTACCAGCAGTTCTGTCAGTTCAAAATAGTCGGCAACTCTGCCTGCTTTTTCAAGTTCCATATTTAACTCGAGCGATGTTCCGGGAATATTAAGATCTTTCCAGAATTCTTCTTCAAGTTCCTGGATAAGGACAAGGGCTTTTTTCAAACCTTCTTCATTTCTTACCATTCCACAGTAGTCCCACATAATCTTACCAAGTCGTTTATGGAAAGTTGCGGCAGTTTGTTTCCCTTTTATTGACATAAGTTTGTCAAGTCTGGCAACTACCTCTTTTTCAGTAGTTTCGAATTCAGGCCTGTCGGTCGAAATTTTCGGAACGCGTATTTCATCGGCCAGGTAATTACTTATGGTATTTGGAAGTATAAAATATCCGTCACCGGACGCTTGCATCAGAGAGCTTGCACCGAGACGGTTTGCTCCATGATCGGAAAAATTAGCTTCCCCTATTGCATAAAGACCCGGAATGGTAGTCATAAGTTCATAATCGACCCATAAACCACCCATCGTGTAATGTCCTGCAGGATAAATGCGCATTGGTTCCTCATATGGGTCTATCCCGGTTATAGTATGGTACATCTCAAAGAGGTTCCCGTATTTATTTTCAATTGTTTTCTTTCCTTGTTTATTTATTGAATCCCTGAAGTCGAGATTTACAGCCAGCCCGGTTTCTCCTACACCAAAACCAGCGTCGCATCGCTCTTTTGCTGCTCTTGAAGCTACATCTCTTGGTACCAGATTGCCGAATGCCGGATATCTTCTTTCGAGATAATAATCTCTGTCTTCCTCAGGGATGCTGTTTGCCGGTCTTGAATCTCCTTTGGTTTTAGGAACCCAAACGCGTCCGTCATTCCGGAGCGATTCCGACATTAAAGTCAGTTTTGATTGAAACTCGTTCAATTGTGGAACACATGTAGGATGTATCTGAACAAAACTGGGATTTGCAAAAAACGCACCTTTTTTATGAGCTTTCCAGGCAGCAGATGCGTTTGAATTCACTGCAAGTGTTGAGAGGAAATAAATTGTTCCATAACCTCCGGTTGCCAGAACAACTGCATGTGCCGCATGTCTTTCAATCTCACCTGTGATAAGGTTACGTGCGATTATCCCTCTTGCTTTTCCATCGATCAGAACAAGATCCAGCATCTCACGACGGGGGTACATGGTAACGTTACCTTTTTTGATCTGCCGGTTCAATGATGAATATACTCCAAGAAGGCATTGCTGGCCGGTTTGTCCGCTTGAATAGAAAGTTCTTGAAACCTGCACCCCTCCGAAAGACCGGGTGTCGAGGGTGCCTCCATAATCGCGGGCAAATGGTACGCCCAGTGCAGTGTAATGGTCTATTACCTGATTACTTACTTCAGCTGCTCTGTAAACATTTCCTTCGCGGGCCCTGAAATCACCACCCTTTATCATATCGTAGAATAACCGATAAGTGCTGTCACCGTCGCTCTGATAGTTTTTCGCAGCATTTATTCCCCCCTGAGCTGCTACTGAATGTGCTCTTCGGGGTGAGTCCTGATAACAAAAGGTTTTTACACTGTATCCCAGTTCTCCAAGCGCTGAAGATGCACCAGCTCCAGATAATCCTGTACCAATTACAATTATTTCAAGCTTCTTTTTGTTGGCAGGGTTTACCAGTTTTACAGAAGCTTTATATTTTGTCCATTTCTGTGCGAGAGGACCGTCGGGTATCTTTGAAATTAATTTTGTCATGATCGTATTTTTTTCTTTTCTGACTTATCGGAAAAGCCAGAGTGAGATTGATATAGAAGCAAACCCTGCCGGGAGAACAATTGCATAAATAATTGCAATCACTTTGATTATCGGTGTCCAGATTCTGTGATTCAGTCCGAGTGTCTGAAAGGCGGAGGAGAAAGCATGGTAAAGATGAAATCCAAGGAGTGTGAAACAAGTAAGATAAATATAATTGTAAGCCGGGATCTTAAACAGATTATGGGCCATGTTATAGAAATCTTCAGGATCTCCCTTTACCAGTCCCAGTTTAACGAAGAAAAAGTTGAAGAAATGCAGGACAAGAAAAGTGAGCACAATTGCTCCGGTCCAGATCATAAACTTCGAGAAAAATGAAGTTTCTGACTTATTCCCGCTTACATACCCGACAGGCCTGGCCAGCCAGTTTTGAATCTGAATAAAAATACCCCAGCCAATATGGATGAGTATTGCTGCTATCAGAACAACTTCCATAATTTTTATTAATGGAAATGTTGCCATGAAATGTGCGGCTTCATTAAATGGAACAGGATCGTTTTTAAGCAACATCAGATTAATAATAAGATGTACCGGTAAAAAGGTAAGTAAGAACAGCCCGGCCAATGCCATAACGAATTTTTTGGAAATAGAGGAAAATAAAACTTTGCTCATCGAGTATGAAATAGTTTTAAGTTTATTTTTTATGAAGAAAAGGACGATTAACAAAATTAACTGTAATTAATATTAATACAATTTATAATGCTAATTATCACAAATGACCAGATGTTTTTTTGAAACAACCTGTATCTGATAATTGGTTAACTTTACAAAATTAATTAATTATTCGATATGATATTTTCATTCAAAGGAGGAGAAATTCACTATTCTGACTCGGGAAATGGTATTCCTATTGTTCTGCTTCATGGTTATCTTGAATCATCAGAAGTATGGAATGGGTTTGAAGAGAAACTTATTAAACAATTCAGGGTTATCTCAATAGACCTTCCCGGTCATGGTCTTTCATCCGTTTATGGCGAAGTTCATACCATGGAGTTTATGGCAAATGCTGTAAAAGAGCTTATCGATAGTCTCAATATTAAAAAGATTTTCCTGACAGGCCATTCTTTGGGTGGTTATGTTACTCTTGCCTTTCTTGAGCTTTACCCTGAGAATTTGTCAGGATATTGTCTGTTTCACTCTCAGCCTTTTGGAGACTCTCCTGAGGCAATTGAAAAAAGGGAAAGGGAAATATCGGTTGTAAATGCAGGGAAAAAAGACTTGATGTACCCCGATAATGTTTTAAGGATGTTTGCCCCGTCAAATCTTGAAATATTCGCAACATCACTTCAGCGATCGAAAGATATTGCGTCACGCTTACCCGGAGAAGGTATTATTGCCATGCTGAACGGAATGATTATAAGACCTTCCAGATTGTCTTTTATGGAGTCGGGGAGAGTCCCTTGTCTTTGGATTTTGGGTTCAATGGATAGTTATATTCCCTGCGAGTTAATTCAGTCAAAAGTGAAACTGCCGGCAAATGCCAGAGTTGTAGTGCTCAAAAACTCAGGGCATTTGGGGTTTGTTGAAGAGGAAGAGAGGGCAGTAACTGTTGTTACAGAGTTTGTTAGCGAATTATTATAATTCACTAATCCCACTTTTTGCCCCCTACTTCTTCAGAAACTCAATTGCATACTTAAGTGTAGTATCGATCTCTTCCCAGATTGGATAAAACCCTTTATTATCCAGTATGTTACGGGCAATATATGCTTTAATCTGAGTATGAATTATATCTCCCGAAATTTTTAAACCTGCCGGGTCTTTCTTAACCCCGTTTGCTGAGGCATATTGTGTAAACTGATCAAGCAGTGACTGTTTGTCGAGGAATTTTTCCAATTCACCTGCTTCGGAATATTTCTTTAGCGACTCCCTGTTGTTTTCGGTGTACTTAAGAGAATACCTGTAAATAAGAGACCTGACCTTTATAAAATATGGTGAAATACCTGAAGTGTCAACAGGGACAAACTTGTCTGGCATAATTCCGCCTCCGCCATATACAACTCTTCCTCCCGGAGTAGTAAATTTAAGCGAGTCGGAAAAATGAATGCTGTCGGAAACTTCAAATTCTCCATGAGTAAATCTGGTATTCAGATCATCGTAATATTTTTCCAGATCAGTATATGGTTTTTGGATCGACCTTCCTGTCGGAGTGTAATAACGGGCAATTGTAAGCCGCATACCTGATCCATCAGCAAACGGAATTGGTTCCTGAACCAATCCTTTCCCGAACGATCGTCGTCCAATAAGGGTTCCCCTGTCATTGTCCTGAATTGCTCCTGCAAGAATCTCACTGGCAGAAGCGCTCCATTCGTCAATAAGAACTACAAGCTCTCCTGTTTCAAACTCCCCCTTACCGGTAGCTCTTGCATCACTTCGTGGCTGTGCACGTCCTTTTGTATAAACGATTAACTGACCTTCTTTCAGAAATTGATTTGCAATCTGAATGGCAGCTTCCATTATTCCGCCGGAGTTGCCACGCAAGTCGAGGATCAGTTTAGTCATTCCTTTACTCTTAAGTTCCCTGAGACCTTTCATAAACTCATCAAAGGTTGTCATGGCAAAGGTGTTGATCTTTATATACCCGGTATTCTCATTTACCATATAATCTACATCTACACTATACATTGGAATCTTATCGCGGGTAATTTCGAAGGGTAATAGCTGAGCTTGTCCGAACCGAAGGATTTTTATTTTAACAACGGTTCCTCTCGGACCCTTAAGCATTCCCATCACTTTTTCATCACTTATATGTTTCCCGGCAACCAGTGAATCATTTACATACAAGATCTTATCGCCGGGAAGTAAACCAAGTTTTTCAGAAGGACCGCCGGGAATTGTGCTTATAACAAGAATTGTATCGGTAAGCATATTGAATGAGATCCCAATCCCATCAAAGTTTCCTTGTAATGGTTCATTTACCCGAACAAGATCTTTCGCAGGGATATACACAGAATGCGGATCGAGCTTTTTAAGAATAGCAGGAATGGCGGCTTCAACCAGATCGTTTCTGTTTACGGAATCAACATAGTTAGTCTCAATTATATTAAGGATGTTGGTTAACTTATCATTCCTGGTTCTGATATTTGAATGCGGTGGAAGGTTATTATCCCCCGGAAGATATTTTCCAATTAAAATACCGAGGGCAAGCGCAATCGCAAGCATCACAGGAAGAAAAACACTCCTTTTTGGGTTACTGTAATTCATAAATATCTTTTTCAGGGTCAATATATACTAATTCAATTCCGGCACGTTTCAAAAGTTCCAGACCATCAGTTTTATGGTACCGGTTGCAATAGACAACTCTGTTGATACCTGACTGGATAATAAGTTTTGAGCACTCCATACATGGTGACGTTGTAACATATAGTGTTGAATCTTCACTTGAATTGTTCGATTTAGCTACCTTGGTAATTGCATTTGCTTCGGCATGCAGAACATAAGGCTTTGTTACATTCGATTCATCCTCACAAACATTTTCAAAACCTGACGGAGTTCCGTTATAACCGTCTGAAATAATCATTTTCCCCTTAACGATCAGAGCTCCAACCTGTCGTCTTTTACAATACGAGTTCTGTGCCCAGATAAGAGCCATCTCAAGATAGCGCTTGTCGAATGTAATCTGCTTTTCGCCATAGGGTTTCAGATCAGTGTTGTCTGACATTGTTTCCTGATTTTTACCGGGTTTAAAAGGTTTCAAAGTTAATTATTTTTATTTACCCGGAATGATTATATTTGAGATGCATTAGAAACGCTATACTATTAACTATGTTCAATACTGCCCATTTTCATCCCATGATTGTTCACTTCCCGGTTGCAATAATAATTGTTGGATTCCTGGCCGAGGTTTTCTCTCTCTTTTTTAAAAGTGAAAAATGTCTTTCAAAGACAGGTTTCTACCTGATGGTACTAGGAGCATTGGCAGCTATTGCTGCCTGGTCTACCGGACATTTATTTGCCGGCGAACCAACTCAGGGTGAGATTTTAAAGATATTTACCAAGCATGAGGCAGGTGGGTTTTTTACAATGATAATAATGATTTTAGGATCGGCGTTCAGGATCTGGCTGGTTGTAAAAAAGAAGGAGGAGACCCAACTAAAATGGGTAGCTTTTGGATTTTATCTGTTGGCTTTTTGTGCAGTAAGCTTTACCGGATACCTCGGAGGAACAATGGTCTACGATTACATGATGGCTCTTTGATATTCATTTTTATTGATTAAAAGTTAATCTGATTTTAAGCTAAACTTAATTGAATCTTAATTCCCGAAGCAATTCAAATAAATATTTTTACAGCAATTCATTTCTTTAAAATTAAAATTAGATATTATGAAAACAGTTATCAGATTAATTACGTTTACATTAACTCTTGTGTTAATCGTCAGTTGTACTTCCAAGCCCGTTAAAACTATCGGGAACCTTAAAGATGCATATAATGGAGAATCAACAGCAAGCGTCAAGTATGCTGCATATGCTGAAAAAGCCAAGGCAGATGGATTAGAAAATATCGCTGTTATGTTTCATGCAATTTCAAAGTCCGAATCCATCCACGCAGAAAATCACAAGAAAGTATTGGAAAAACTTGGAGAAAAAGTCGAAGCTCCCACGATTGCACCCTTTACTGTACTTTCAACTGCTGAAAATCTTACAGATGCCATAAAGGGCGAAACTTATGAGGTTCATGTAATGTACCCGGAGTTTATAATGGAAGCAAAAACAGCTAAAGCCAATGATGCTGTAAAATCATTTACATGGGCCGTTGATACAGAAAAAAAGCATCTGGCTTTTTACACAACCGCGCTTGAAGGCCTAAATAGTGGTGCCGAAAAAACCCTGCCGTTAAATTGGTTTGTATGTCCGGTTTGTGGCAACACCTTCGACGCAGCGAGTGTTACTGCAAAATGTGATTTCTGTTTGACTCCGAAAGAAAAGTTTCTTGCTTTTTAGTACGAGTTTTAACTGCTCATCACTTTTGGTGTTCAGATATTGATTCAAAGCAATTAAGCACTTTGATCCTAATCTGGAAATAATTCAAATCAAGAGATTAAATTCTTCCAGGGTTTATTAATTAAAAAGTTGATTGGTTAATAATAAATTAACCTTTCAACTGTTTTATTAAGCCTATAGTCTAATTTTACAGTCGATTATTTGGAATTTGATGTAATTTGGTTATTTGGAACCAGTAATTCATTTATAATATTTTGAAATCGAGAGGAATATGAAGAAAACGTTATCAGTTTTTATACTTGTTATGATTTTTGAAGGTTTATCAGCTCAGGATAAATTGACCGACAAGAGGGATGGGAATGTTTACCGCACAGTTACTGTTTCCGGAGTTTCCTGGATGGCAGAAAACCTCAGGTATAAAACAAAAGAAGGAGCATCTTATTTCGATAACAATTCAAATAACATTCCAGATTATGGAGTTCTGTATGACTGGAAAACTGCAATGACTGTTTGTCCTGCCGGCTGGCGTCTTCCATCAGGAGCTGAATTCAGAACTCTTGCCAATCATTTTGAACAAAAGGAAGCCTGGCGGAAAATTGCGTCAGATTCTATCTCTTTTGGTCTTCAGCTTGGTGGCATGCTTGATTATGAGGGGACCTTTTCTGAAGTGGGCGAGAGTTGTTACTTCTGGACCTCAAAGGAATATGATAATTTAAATGCAGAATACTTTAGTTATGTCCTGATAGATCAGATGCCTGTAATCGATATATCCAGGCCAGAAGATATTGCAGACATGCATGGTACAGAAAAGGCAAATAAATATTCGGTACGCTGTGTAAAATAGAGCAGTATTTTTTAGAAGGGTTTCCTCTGATTATTTAAGTTGGACGAAGCCATAAGAATTTAAAATTTTCCGAAAGATATCAGTGTTATCGTATGTGCCGGTAAATTCTTCAGCCCCAGGTCCATAAGCATAAACTGGCACCATAACAGCTGTGTGGCCTGTAGTAGAAAAACTCAGTGTTACTTTGTGAGTTTCTCTGCTACCTCCGGTTATCGTTACTCCTCCTGTTTCATGGTCAGCAGTAATCACAACCAGGGTGTGACCATCTTTTTTAGCAAAATCGAGTGCCACTCCAATAGCTTTGTCAAAATCGAGAGTTTCGTCAACTAGTGTGTCGGCAGAATTAGCGTGACCTGCCCAGTCAATCTCAGATCCTTCAATCATAAGAAAAAATCCCTTTGAGTTTTTACTCAATATTTCTATTGCCTTACCTGATGAGGCAGGAAGCATATTCCCTCTTCCTTTTAGCCGATAAGGATTTTGAAGTTGTGCAGTAAATCCGGCAAGCTTCAGAGAAGTGGAATTAATTATTGAATTCATTGAGGTGTCTACCTCGTAGCCTCTTATTTTAAGACTGTCAATCAGGTCTAATTTGTCATTCCTTTTTGCAAAATGATCATACCCTCCACCAATAAAAACATCTATATCGGTTTTCAGAAAATCTGAAGCAATATCCTCATAACTGCCTCTGCTGGATTGGTGAGCAATAAATGAAGCAGGAGTGGCATGTGTTACTGCAGATGTAGAAACGAGGCCTGTTGCAAGTCCATTTTGTTCAGCAATTTCCAGGATCGATTTTACCCGGTTGCCCTGAGAATCAACTCCAATTGCTCCGTTTTTTGTTTTAGTCCCGGTTGCAAGTGCAGTCCCGCCAGCAGCAGAATCAGTAATGTAATTGTCTGATGAAAAAGTTGTTTGCAACCCTGTTACCGGGCATCTTTCTATATTCAGGGGTTGATCTGAAACTGTCATTGCTGAATATACTGCCGGAACGCCCATCCCATCGCCAATCATAAAAATTACATTTCTGATTTCAGGATTTGTTTTGCTTCCCTGTTTTTCACATGAAAAGCATATTGTTAACGAGGTACAAAGAATAATCAGGAGCAAAATGGCTGGTCGGTTCTCCATATATGATTCAAATTAATTTTTATCGGGTTTCTGTAAAAGTAAATAATTATGAAAAGTCTCCAAACAAATTGGCAGACAAATAACTTTTTTATAAAGATATTGAATTTTTAAAATATATGTCGTATGTTTGCGTCATTAAATATAGTTAGATGAACAAAGCTGAAAAATTTGACGAAACACTACAGGAACTGGCCAGATTTGCAAAGGTAATTTCACATCCTGCCAGACTGGCAATTCTAAAATACCTTGCTGAATCAAAATCGTGCATCTCAGGTGATATCTCAGATAGCCTGCCACTCAGTCGCACTACTGTTTCACAACATCTCAAAGAACTTAGAGATATGGGACTTATAAATGGAGAAATTAACGGGCTGAAGATTAATTATTGTTTATGCTCAAAAGAGATTAAAAGGTCACTTAAAATATTTGAAGATTTCTTTGAACCAGTTAAGAATTCGAAAGTAATCTGCTAAAAAATATTCCTTTAAAAACATTCAAAAGATTAAACACTTTTATATGGAGCAGTTTTTTATAACAGGAAATATAACAACATCGTTAACCTCGGTCCCAATAGTCTCTACTGAACTTAATATGAGAGATTTTCTGGGAGCGGTTATGGTACGCTGGGGAATTAACCGGAATAACTTCAGGGTTAGTCCGGGGCTTTATGCTGTAGGTACACCTGGCCCTGACTCCGATGTTTTTGTTACAGCGAATTATAAGCTTTCGTTTGATTCTGTCCGTAAAAATCTATCAGACCTGAATGCCTGGATTCTGGTGTTGGATACCAAAGGAGTAAATGTCTGGTGTGCTGCAGGGAAAGGTACTTTCAGTTCCAGTGAACTTATTAAAAGGATTCAGGAAGCAGCTCTCGATAAAATATTAAATCATAAAAGAATAATCCTTCCTCAACTTGGTGCAACCGGTGTAGCTGCGCATAAAGTAAGGGAAGAAACAGGTTTTAATGTTCATTATGGACCTGTCCGTGCTTCTGATATTAAAAAGTTTGTAAATGATGGTTATAGGGCCGACAAGGAGATGAGGAGAGTCACATTTACTTTTCAGGATCGTATAAAGCTTATTCCCAATGATCTTATATATGGTAAGTTTTACCTTTTGGGTGCGATGGCTGTAATCTTATTAATTTCCGGACTTAGTGGTAACGGATTCTCTTACATTAATTTTTCAGAAATTAGTGTTCCGGCATTATTAAATATATTTCTGGCATATTTGTCGGGGATTGCAATTACACCAATGTTTCTCCCCTATATTCCTGCCAGACGGTTTTCTCTGAAAGGCTTTTATAGTGGATCATTGTTATTTTTGGTTCTTTTATATCTGGGTAAGGTGGGTAATAATATCTTTGAAATTGTTTCATGGTTTCTTTTAATAACATCGGTTTCATCCTTCCTTGCAATGAATTTTACAGGATCATCAACTTATACTTCGTTGTCGGGAGTTAAAAAAGAAATGAAGGTTTCATTACCCTTGCAGATAGTGTTTGCCATATCCGGAATCTTTTTACAGATAGTCGGGAAATTGAATTAATTTTGAATTATGAAAGATCAGGTATATCTGTCGGATGTTGTTACACTAAAATTATGTGAAGAAACCTGCAATGGGTGCGGAATGTGCATAAAGGTGTGCCCACATGAAGTTTTTGAACTTTCTTTCAAAAAGGCTCACATAGTAAGAAAAGATAGCTGTATGGAATGTGGTGCGTGTGAATTAAACTGCCCGGTTCAGGCAATTAAAGTTAATTCAGGTGTAGGTTGTGCTGCCGGAATTATAAATGGTATTCTGAAAAATTCAGAACCAACATGTGGCTGTTCTGACGGAAAATCGAACTGTTGTTAAAAATTTAAAAATGAAAATATTGATTTTATGCACAGGAAACAGTTGCCGGAGCCAGATGGCACAGGGATTTCTGCAATCATTCGACAAACGGTTAAATGTCTTTTCGGCAGGTACTGAACCCGTTTCCAGAATAAACCCTATGGCAGTGGATGTGATGAAAAAGGCCGGGGTAGACATAAGTAAGAATAAACCCAAAAATGTTGACCTTTATTTGAATGAAGAGTGGGACTATGTAATTACTGTTTGTGACGAAGCAAATGAAGTTTGTCCGTTCTTCCCGGGAAAAGTAAGAAATAGACTGCATATTGGATTTGAGGATCCATCGAAGGTAAAGGGTTCATACACTGAAATAATTAATGAGTTTTACCGGGTAAGAAATGAAATCCGAGACGAGTTTTATGAACTGTATGAATCGGAGATTAGTAAAAAACTTTGACTCCGGCGAAAAGTACTAAACTATTTGAATATGGCTCCCCGACTTAAATTTTTTGACAGGTATCTGACACTCTGGATTTTTCTGGCAATGTTTATCGGAGTCTTTTCAGGATTTTTCTTCCCGGCAATAGCAACATTCTGGGATTCAATGAAATCTTCGCCCGAAAGTACGACTAATATACCGATTGCAATTGGCCTTATCCTGATGATGTATCCGCCTCTGGCAAAAGTAAAATATGAAGAATTGGGAAAAGTATTCCGGAATTTTAAAATTCTTAGCCTTTCTCTCATCCAAAACTGGATAGTCGGTCCTGTTTTGATGTTTGCTCTGGCAATTATCTTCTTTAAACTTTTTCCCGGGAAAGACAATGCCAATCTTCCTTATATGTATGGTATTATTATGATAGGTCTGGCCCGTTGCATAGCTATGGTAATTGTGTGGAATGACCTGGCAAAAGGAGATTGTGAATATTGTGCTGGGTTGGTGGCTTTTAATTCAATCTTTCAGGTTTTGCTTTTCTCAGTATACGCATGGATCTTTATTTCAGTTTTACCCGGATGGTTTGGAGTACCAACAAATTCCGTCGTAGAAAATATCACTATCGGGCAAATAGCCAAAAGTGTTTTTATTTATCTCGGAATACCTTTTGTTGCCGGGTTTCTTACACGGTTCATCTTAATAAGGGTAAAAAGTAAAGAGTGGTATCATACCAGGTTTATTCCAAAAATAAGCCCAATAACTCTTATGGCGCTTATATTCACCATATTAGTAATGTTCTCATTGAAAGGAGAGTACATTGTAAAATTACCTTTGGATGTTTTATTGATATCTATTCCTCTGATAATTTATTTCTTAATTATGTTCCTGTTCTCATTCTTTATGAGCAGGAGGGCCGGAGCAAATTATGAACAAACAATTACCCTTTCTTTTACTGCTGCAAGCAATAATTTTGAGCTTGCCATAGCTGTTGCCATTGCTGTTTTCGGAATTAACTCCGGAGAAGCATTTACTGCTGTTATCGGGCCATTGGTTGAGGTACCTGTAATGATCGGACTTGTGAACGTAGCCTTATATTTTAAAAGAAAGTTTTCATGGGAGAGAGCATATTAACTATTTCTATTGCTGGTTTTTTGGCGGGATTCATATTCTCAATGCCGATTGCTGGTCCTATAAGCATCCTCATTACTTCAAATGCACTTAAAGGAAGATTACGGTATTGCAACCTGATAAGTATAGGAGCTTCAATTGCTGACTTTGCTTATGTATTTGTCGCAGTATATGGTTTGACAAGACTTTATTCTTTATACAAACCGGCAATCCCCTATATTTTTTTAATTGGAGCTGTATTCTTCTTCTACCTGGCAAATAAAATAATAAAGACAAAAATAGATATTGAACACCTTGAAGATAAAACCCATCTTTCTGAAAAGATTGAAAAGCGTGAAAAGGGAGCTTTTTATACAGGTTTCATGATAAACTTCCTTAATCCGACATTATTCATCGGAGTCCTTACTTCATCTTTTTTCGTAATTTCTTTAGTGGCATCTATGGGCTTTCATACAGGAGGCCTTGCAGGAAGAATAGATAAGAATATTGAGGAAATAAGTAGCATTGAAGGGGCTAGAATTGAAAAGCCGCAAGGTTTGTCCCTTGCCCAATTTGACAAAATACAGATAGGTAAAAATAAAGAGCTTAAGCCGGACCAGACTGCATATCCAGCTTACTTTCATATGGTAATAAGCATCTGTTATGCATTATTCCTTTCTCTGGGCAGTGTAGCCTGGTTCTTCCTGATGGCCTTCCTCGTTGTCAGATTCCGGAAGAGAATAAACATTAAAGTAATATCTGTTTTTATTAAAAGCCTTGGAGTTTTGCTCGGGATATTTGGGTTATACTTTGGATATCAGGCTGTAAGAATGTTTATATGAGGAATAAAGAAAGATTTTTACGGTTTATTTTCTTACTCCAGTCTTATGGAATAGCACAGTAGTATCATCAACAGTTATGATATGCCCTTTCCCGATATCTTCGAAAAATGGCTTTACCGATTCAATGTAGGCATCTATTTTATGGGGTTCATCAATCATTTCAACTACTAAAGGAATTTTTTCTGAGATCTCCCACAATTTGTTAGTGTAAACCTCGCTGCTGGCTCCATAACCCATAATTCCTTTTAGCACAGTTGCACCTGTTATTCCAAAATTCCGGGCTGAATATACAATAACCTCATACAGAGGTTTGTGCTCGAACCTGTCAGTTGAACTGATATAGATCCTTAACCGTTTTGCTTTTTGATTGGGGTTCATGATGTTAAAATATTTTTGTAATTAATACTCCCAGAAACGTTGCTGCTATTCCCAGGAATACACTCAGTCCGGTGTAAAGCAGAAAATTAATGAATTCACCATCTCTGAGAAGTGCAAGATTCTCATTTGCAAAAGTGGAAAATGTTGTGAACCCTCCGCAAAAGCCTACAGCAAGGAACATTTTCCAACCCGGAGTTAACAAGGAACTTCTTTCCGAAAAACCAAAAATCAGACCTATTAAAAAACATCCTGAAATATTTACCGCGAAAGTTCCAAACGGAAATGAGGAAGGGAAGTAGCTCTGCATAAATCGTGATGCCATAAATCTGGATATACTCCCCAGAAATCCACCAGTGCCTACCAGAAGTAATGTTTTTATCATAATAAACTTAACCCTTTAAAATTTCGACATAGGCTTTTAAAGTTCATCACAAAGTAACATAAAGAAATCAAACACTATAAGTAGATTTGCAAAAAAATTCCTTTAAAGTCTTTAAAATTAAGTAAGGAAGGTTTCCTGACGATATGTTGAAAACGGGATTTTATATATTAATGATTTTCAATTTTTCTGTATGCTGTGCACAGGCGGACTCAACAGCTAAGTCGCCTTTTAAAAACTTTGATTTTAAACTGACATATCTTAGTTCAGTGATCTATCCCGGAGTAAGTACAGGAATAGAGTATTTCATTAAACAGAAAAGTCTTGACAAATCAAAATTGAAACCGGGGAACAAAATTCTAAAAAAAGAAAGATTTATTTCAGGAAATTTAAACTGGTACCATCACCCTGATTTTCACGATAATCTTTACCTTACTCTGGAATGGGTAAAGAGAAAGACAAAATCAACCGGATTTATTTCTGAATTTACCTTCGGGCCCGGTTTTAGCAGAACATTTAATGGTGGAACTACCTACAGTGTGAACGATGCAGGTGATATCTCTGTTATAAAGATGGCAGGATATAATTATGCTCTCATAACTGCAGGTGGAGGTTTTGGGTACGACTATTCTGTCAGGAAGAATTTCTCCTGTTTAATCTTAGCGAAAATGAATATTATTTCAATGTTTCCATATAACAGCACGATTTACTTCAGACCTGTAATGGAACTCGGAATTCGATATATACCTGCCAGACGAACAAGCAGTGTACTAAAGCAGCACGATTCAAATTCAAATAAATAATGAGATTAGGAATTTTCTTTGTCATTATACTCTTGTTATCCGGATGTCAGAAGGAGAAAATAACATTTTCTGAAAACGTTTCCGAAGCGTTCTATATTGAAAATGCCGGAGCTTCGATGCGTGTTCTTGTTCAGGGAAACACTGCCAACAACACCTTCATTATGATTATTCATGGCGGCCCTGGTGCCAGCTCATATTTATACGACACAAAATATATCAGCAAGAATCTTGGAGATAAGTATGCAATGGTTTATTGGGATCAAAGAAATGCTGGTGGTTCACAGGGGACAACCAATAGCGAATATCTGCATCTCGATCAAATGGTTGATGATCTTAAAAAAGTGATACAGGTGCTTAAATACAGATATGGACAGGATATGAGCTTGTTTTTAGTGGGGCATAGTTTTGGAGGCCTTCTGGCAACTGATTTTATTACAAAAACAGATCTTCAGCTAATGATAAAAGGCCTTATAAATGTTGATGGCAGTCATAATTATCCTTTGAACGATACCCTAACAAGAATTAAGTTACAGTCGGAAGGAAAATACCAGGTGTCGCAAAACAGAAATGTGGAGAAATGGGAGCCAATTATTAACTATTGTAATACCCATACCGGCAATTTTACTTTCGAAGAATCACAACAGCTGGAATCTTACGCTGCAGATGCAGAATCATACATTGACAGTGTCAAATATTATAGTATTGTTTCACAGGTTCTGAAATATGCAATTCCAAATAAATATCCTGTAACTTCAATGATTAGTAACATAATCTTTTCCGAAGACTCAAATTTTAATAAAGAGCTGGCTGTAACCAGTTTTTCCGAATCACTGCACAACGTTACAATTCCCGTGCTGCTTTTGTGGGGGAAATATGATTTCATTTGCCCAACGGCATTGGGAGTGGATTTTTATAATCGTATAACTTCAATTGAAAAGCGAATGGTTATCTCACCTGTAAGCGGACATAATTTGATTCTTCAGGATAAAAAACTATTCTGCGATGAAGTGAATTCATTTGTTTTAAAATACAGATGATGAAATGGAGGGTGTCTCAAAATCTGCTTTTTGCCCCCTGCCCCCTAAAGGGGGTTCATTAAGATGCTGATTATCAAAAAGTCCCCTTTATGGGATTTAGGGGCTTAAAAAAAAAGTACATTTGAGGCAGACTCAACTGAACAACAACACAATTACTAAGGGAGGAAAATTATGTTTACAAAACTTTCACTTCTTGCCGTTTTCGGAATTGCGATGGCTCACCTTGAAGGAGTAGTCGTCGTTTATCTACGAAAAGCTCTCGGAATGCTTGATTCAGAGTCGAATAAGGAATCTATTGAAAAATTCCCTAAAAGATATCTGAACATTGAAATGACAAGAGAGGCGGCTACAATAATTATGCTCGTAATTATTGCTTTCCTTGTTGGCTCAACATGGCTTGAAAAGGGAGTTTTTTTCCTCTGGACGTTTGCTTTCTGGGACCTGTTTTACTACTTATCCCTTTACATATTATTAAAATGGCCCCCAAAACTTACCACTATCGATGTGTTGTTTCTCATACCAAAACCCTGGATTGCTCCGGTCTGGTTTCCTCTGGGAGTTTCCGGACTGACAATCATTATCATAACCATCCTTGCCTTAATGAAAGTATTTTAGATAAGCAGGAATATTCGTGCTGATCAGACTGTCTATTATGATGGGATTCTGATTTTTAAACCAATATTTATAAAAATGAAAAATAGAGTTGTTTCTTTTAGTTGCTTGCTTATCCTTTTTACAGGATTAAATCTTCGGGGACAGAATGCAGCTTCTGAGTACAGTATTGTAAATAAAATCCATCTGCCTGGCGACGGTGGTTGGGATTATCTCTCTGTGGATGAGGCGGGAGCAAGGCTATTTGTTTCACATTCTACAATGGTGGTGGTAGCGGATCTTAAAACCAGTCAGCTAATCGGAACAATAAATGATACTCCGGGGGTACATGGTATTGCATTGGCCGCCGATCAGAACAAAGCTTTCATAAGTGTTGGAAGAAATGCCTCAGTTAAAGTTATTAATTTCAAGACTCTTGAATTGATTGCTGATGTGAAGGTTACGGGCCAAAACCCCGACGCTATTATTTACGATAAGTTTTCTAAAAGAGTATTTACATTTAATGGTGGTTCTGCTAATTCGACTGTACTCGATGCAGTAACTAATGAAGTTATCGGAACGATAGCGCTTGAAGGCAAACCGGAATTTCCGGCTACAGATGGTAAAGGAAAAATATTTGTAAATATTGAGGACAAGAACCTGATATCGGTAATTGATGTAAAAACCATGAAAGTTGATAAATCATGGCCAATAGCTCCGGGAGAAGGTGCCAGCGGCCTTGCACTTGATAATGAGACCCACCGTCTTTTCGCAGTTTGTGGAAATAAACTGATGGTAGTTGTAGATGCAACTGATGGTCATGTTGTTACCAGTCTGCCTATTGGAGATGGTTGCGACGGTGTAAAATTTGATGATGGATTGAAAAGAGCGTATAGTTCAAACGGTGAAGGTACCGTGACGGTTGTTCAGGAAGTAAATAAAGATAGTTTCAAAGTTCTTGAAAATATTAAAACTATGTCGGGTTCCCGTACTCTGGCATTAGATAATACTACCCATCATATTTACCTACCTTCAGTAGAGTATAATCCTGCTCCTCCTGCAACTACAGATAATGCCCGGCCGAGAAGAACAGCAGTGCCTGGTTCATTTGCCGTATTGGATATTGCACCTGTCAAAAAATAGAGCAAAGTCAGAACATATAGCTTTCAAGAAATTCAGAAACTGTAACAAATTCGCCTTTTTTACTTAAATAGAATAGTAACTCGTCGAATTTCTTAATGTATTTCTTACCGCTGGGCTTTTTGATATAGCCGGGTATTTTAAATGAATCCAGGTCGGCAAATTCCCATGGATGGAAATACAGATGAAGATACTCATCGTGTCTTATTACGGAGTTACAAAAAAGCCGAAAGATGATTAAAGGCAGATTTTTAAAACTAAACCATGAAAGTGGAAACCGGATAACCGGGCTAACTGACAGTGGGAGTTCTATTATTTCTGAACTCGTAATTTTATAAGGTGTTCGTGACACATTGAAATTATTATATCTTCCGGGAAGAAATGTGGGGTTGACAGAAGAATCGTAACGATACCCTGCTTCCCTGAGGTTTTCATAATCAACTTTTTGGAACAAAGGCATGCGAAATCCTTTTACCTGTTTCCCGGAAGTTGCTTCAAGTATTTGTTTAGATCTGATAATATATTCTGTATCAAATTGTGAATGATAATATGCATGTGAAGCAATTTCATGATTTTCAGAAAGAGATTTAATGGTTCCCGGATATTTCTCACAAAAATTTCCGGTTGTAAAAAATGTTGCCCTGACTTTATGTTGAGCCAGAAGTTGAATTAATTTATGTAAGCCTTCATTGGACGTTTCAAACTGAAGTTCCTCAGATATGGGGCAATTATATTCCAGCGGAAGATCAAATTCCTCAAGATCAAATGTAAGAATGATTTTAGGTTTCAATATCGGAGGATGATTTTTACAAAGTTTTTTAATTCTCGTATAATTACATTTGCCGTAAAATTGGAAAACTTTATTTTGTGCCGGGGATGAACTTTTATTGATAAATATTTCAACTTCTTCCTTAAACACATGTGTATAAACTCAAGATCAAAAAGAAATCCGTTTGTTTTAGTAGCCAGAAACACCTTCTTTCCTTCATTATCAAATCCTTTTATTCCGGCTTGTGTATCGTGCACTTTAAACCCGGTTAAGATGTAATTTATATAGTGAAGTGTTACTGAGAGCATTTTGCGCTTAAAAGGCAGCATTTTAAAGTATTCTTTATCACGAAGGCCGATAATCAGATTTGTTTTAGAACTAACGTAAATCTGATACATTTCTTTAATAACATTGAACCCAAAAGGGAAATCGATATCAGTATATACATAAAAGTCAGCCTGCACTTTGCTCAACCCATAACGAATTGCATAGCCTTTTCCCTGGTTTGAAGAGTATGAAATATATTTAATCTTGTTCGATCCGGTCAACAGCTTTTCAATATAGGATTCATCGAAAACGGATGAGCCATCATTCACCATAATTATAGTATATTCAACATCATTCAGAATCGAATCCAGCCCCGATAATGAATCGCAAATATTGTCGAACCAGTCGTTATGAGGATTGTAAAGCGGGACTATTATGGCCAGATTTGACATAAGTATATACTAAGTAGACTTGAATTTTAATAAAAATCAGCATCGGCCCCAACACTTTAAGTTTGTACGGATCAACAAAATTCCTCTTAATAATAGCGGGAAATAAATCAGATGGTGAAATAACAGTAAGAATAAAAGTAGTGATTACGAGTACTTTGTCGAGAATTGTTTTTTTAGAATTAACATACCAGATTGCAACTCCGGTACTTGCAATAATGTAAGTAGAGCTCTCCGCAGCCTGGTTAAAAATTACCACCCAGATCATGATGTAGGCCAGAAACATAAATTTTACCTCTTCATATGATTTCTTCACTGCTATAAAAATCATCGTAGCCAACAACATGAATACTCCAAAAAGCTGAGTGTAATAAACCGGTCCATAATAATTAAAAGCTTTGGACATAATTCCCATAACCGACAAACCAATGTTATTATCATGATCATTTGAAATGGTGAGAAACCACTGTTTATAAAGTACTATAAACTGATCGGGAGTGTAGAACAACAGAGGCAGGCAAATTAAAACCAGAAACCACATTAGGAGATGAAACAAACTTTTTAATCGAGGGGTTTTAAGAAGATAAAATGAACCTGAGACAGCTCCATAACCCTTTATAAAGAAGCCCAGATTAACGAATAAGGATGACTTAAATGTTGATTTTCTTTCAAGAAAGATGAAGGTAAACAAAATGGTTGCCGCTATCAAAGAATTGGTTTGCAGATTTTGAACCGACGTAATTAATTCAAAAAAAGTAAAATAGAGTATAAACAGATTTGATTTTTTATCCAATGGCAACAGACGAACTGCAAAATAATATCCGACTCCTATTAATATCACCCATATAAACATTCCCAAAAAGGTCGGAAGGTACGCAATAGGAGCAAAAAGTATAGAAAATGTTGGATTATACAAAAACACATCATAATATTCCTTAGGATATTCCAGATATAGATTTACTTTTTGAAAGAAATGGAATGAAGAATGCTGAAATATTGTAAAATTGTTATAGCTAGTGATGAAATAATGCTGAATGGGGACAATTATAACAGCGAAGGCAAATAATACCGTAATTATCAGATAATCACCTAAAATCTTCTTCCTGATTTTATTAAGCATAATTATTGAATTGAACCCCCCATACAAATATAAAAGAAATTCCAATAGTTATGCAGTCGTCTGATAATTTTCAATAGTTCTTTGTTTGTGCGAATTAGGTATATGGATTAATCTAAGAACCCCTCCCGTTTAAAAATAAAAAAAGAGATTATATTTATGAAAAAATGTGATGAGCAAGGGTGAGTTGGGAAAAAGCGCTTACAGTACTAAAATAATATTCCGTTCGCTCCAATACAGAAACTACAAACTGTTTTTTAGCGGGCAAAGTATTTCCCTTATTGGAACCTGGATGCAACGAATTGCAATGCCCTGGCTCGTATATCATATGACGGGTTCTGCATTTCTTCTGGGACTTGTAGGATTTGCCGGCCAGATACCAACATTTTTGCTGTCTCCCGTAGCAGGAGTTCTTACTGACAGGTGGAATAGATACAGGGTCTTATTGATTACTCAGATAATTTCAATGATACAGGCCTCCATTCTTACATGGCTCTGTCTGGCCGGAACAATTCAGGTGTGGCATATTGTCATATTAAGTATTGTGATGGGATGTATTAATGCCTTTGATGTCCCGGCACGACAATCATTTGTAATAGACATGGTTGAAAAGAAGGCAGATCTTGGTAATGCAATTGCCCTTAATTCCCTGATGTTTAATGGCGCCCGGCTAATCGGACCATCAGTTGCAGGGATAATCCTGGCTTCAACAAGTGAAGGTATCTGTTTTCTCATTAATGCAATCAGCTATATCTTTGTAATTATTTCCTTACTTATGATGAAACTAAAGGTGAGAGACGTAAAAGAGAAAGGCAAAAAGATTCTAACAGAGCTTAAGGAAGGATTAGATTATACATTTGGTTTTGCACCTATAAAACATCTCATCATTTTGCTAAGTATTTCAAGTTTAATGGGAATGTCGTATTCAGTTCTGATGCCCGTTTTTGCAAAGGAAGTTTTAAGAGGTGGATCGCAAACTTTTGGGTTTCTTATGGGCGCTGCAGGTTTTGGTGCATTACTGGGAGCACTCTATCTTGCTTCGCGGAAATCGGTACTTAAGCTTGGTAGAATTGTACCAGCTTCTTCGCTCCTTTTCGGCTGCGGATTAATTATTTTATCATTTTCAAGAGTTTTTTCACTGTCAATGATACTTATGGTATTTATCGGACTAGGAATGATGATGCAAACTTCAGCCAGTAATATTATCATTCAGACAATAACTGATGATAATAAGCGTGGCAGAGTTATGAGCTTTTATTCTATGGCGATTATGGGTACAGCTCCCTTTGGCAGTCTGATTGCCGGTTGGCTGGCAAAAGTAATCGGTACGCCGGGAACAATATTAACAGGAGGCGTAGCAACCATTATTGGCGCTTTATTTTTTTTAAGAAAACTCCCGGAACTAAGAACAATTGTCAGACCGATTTATGTTGAAATGGGAATTATTCCTGAGACTGAGTTGTAGTATTTGTAATACCCCTAAATCCCCCAAGGGGGACTTATTGATTTATAGAAAGTTTAAAGCCCTCCATGGGGGGTTTAGGGTAAAAAATGACTTTATCAACACCGTGGTTGGGAAGGGGGTCATTTATAACAAAATAGAAGTAATTGGCTATGGATATAACATTTAGAAAAATTGAAAAAAAGGATAACAAGGAGCTGGCGGAAGTTATAAGGAAAGTCTTCAGGGAATTTAAGATAGACAGGCCGGGCACTGTATATTTCGATCCGACCACCGATAACCTTTATCAGCTTTTTAATATTCCCGGATGTGAGTACTGGATTGCTGAAGAGAGTGGTGTGATAATTGGTGGCTGTGGTGTTTATCCCACACCTGGGCTGCCGAAAGGTTGTGCCGAGCTTGTAAAGTTATACCTTTCCGCAACACATAGAGGCTGGGGAACGGGTTGGCGTCTGATGGAGAAAACTTTTGATTCAGCTAAAAGACTTGGCTACAGGCAGTTATATCTCGAGTCTCTTCCTGAACTGAAAAAGGCATTAAGTTTATATGAAAAGGCGGGATTTAAATATATCCCTGCGGCAATAGGTAACTCAGGGCATTTCGGATGTAACATCTGGATGCTGAAAGATCTATTGTAAGAGGCCCGGTCTGATTTCGGATATTTGCCAATATCTTAAAGTATGTTAAAAAATTGATACTAAAGTCAGTCCGGATAAAGTTCAATTAATCCTATGTTGATTTTAATATCGGACAATCAGGTGAGTCTGTAAGTTGTCTATTATATTTGAAAATCAATTAGTTGAATCATATGAGGTAGATTAATTAATATGAATGTTCAGATATATTTATTTTATCTATGGAATATTGAAGGTGTGGTAATTGTCAATTAGTTGGTTTCCTATCGCGTTGGTATGTGTGGTTAAGTATATTAATTATTTTTATACTTTCGTGACGGGATATTTTTGGAATATTTGGAATATAAATAAGTGGATATAAAATGAAAAGATTTTTTATTATTGCGGGAGTTGTTGTTGCAATCGCAGCTTTGATTGTCTTCAACAAAATGACCTCAAAAAGTGTTGTATCGAATACTTATACTGAGGTTAAGAAGGGGACATTTGAAATAGCAGTAACAAATTCAGGTGAACTATTAGCTGAAAAATCACTTGATATCAGAGGTCCGGAAATGGGAGTGCAAAACAATCAACAACAAGGTCCGGGCCAGGGTGGTCAGAATCGTCAGGGTGGTGGTGGCCAGGGTGGTGGTGGCCAGGGTGGCGGTGGCGGACAAGGCGGTGGGGGTGGCCAAAGAGGCGGCGGCGGAGGAGGTGGGCAAGGCTCAGATATTCATGCTGCTGATCTTAAGATTCTTGACATGGTGCCAGAAGGAACAATAGTTAAGAAAGGTGACTATATTGCACAACTTGACAAATCATCTTTCGAAAACTCATATAAGGATGAACTTACGAATCTTACTACTCTGCAAACCGCTCTGGAAATGAAAATTCTCGATACTGCAGTTGCACTCTCCGGTGCGAGGGATGATATCAAGAACCAAAAATTTGTTGTAGAAGAGGCTGTCATTACACTTTCACAATCAAAATATGAATCACCATCTACGATACGTCAGGCTGAGATTGCTGTTGATAGAGAACAAAGGACACTTGAGCAGAAAGGAAAAGGTTATACACTGAAAATTGCCCAGCTGAACTCAGATTTAAACCGGCAGAAAATATACCTGGCCAGGCGTCAGCGGCTGGCGGATGATCTTAGAGACTATATTTCAAAGTTTACCGTACTAGCACCTTCCGATGGTATGGTCATTTACAAAAAAGAGAGAAACGGTTCAAAAAGAAAAGCCGGATCTTCGCTGAATGCCTGGGATCTGGTGATTGCAACACTTCCTGATCTTAATTCAATGGTTTCAAGGACTTATGTAAACGAAATAGAGGTAAGTAAAATCCAAAAGGGGCAGAAGGTTATTATTAACGTTGATGCCTTTCCTGCAAAAACATTCACAGGTAGTGTGATAACTATAGCAAATATAGGTGAGGTGTTGCCAAATTCCGATTCAAAAATGTTTGAGGTACAGATCCGAGTTGATGGCTCAGACCCGTCTCTAAGACCAACAATGACTACGGGGAATAAGATAATTTTAAAAACATTCAATAATGTGATGTATGTTCCAACTGAATGTGTTCAGGCAGGAATAGATAGTATTACATTTGTTTATGAGAAAAAAGGAACGAAACAGGTCGTATTGCTGGGTGAATCGAACGAGAAAAATGTAATCATTGAACAGGGACTTGAACCCGGGACAAGTATTTACATTACGACACCGGCACAACCTGAGAAGTTCAAAATGGTTGGGGAAAACCTAATACCTATGATAAAAGAACGCTAGTAGCTTTTTTGTTTGCCTTCTTTAAACTAAATTCATAAGTTAAAAGTATCTGACATTTAAAAGGCCCTCAACTTAATCAGGTTGGGGGCTTTCTTGGTTGCTAAGATTGTAAGGAAGAGATGAGTAGAAAAACATTCGTGGTATTAATTATATTGGTAGGCATTGTAAACTTAACAGGTCTTTTTAGTGATATTTTTACCGCGGACTCTTCATTATACGCTACAATTTCAAAATCACTAAGTCAGTCAGGCGATTATCTTAACATTTATGTACAAGGGCAAGATTGGCTTGACAAACCGCATTTCCCATTCTGGATATGCGCTCTTTCAATAAAAGCATTCGGGGTAAACACATTTGCCTATAAATTTCCTTCTATACTCTTCTTTTTTATCGGATTAGTATATACATATAAATTGGCTAAGCTATTGTATGATAAAGAGACTGCATATTTAGCCACATTGATTTTAGGATCATCTATTCATATTATTGTTTCAAATAATGATACACGTGCAGAAGCAATACTATTATGTCTGGTAGTGGCGGCGGTTTACCACATGTATAAATTAACCCTCAAATTTACAATTCGCGATATTATTTTCACCTCGTTATATTGTGCAGCCGCAATAATGACAAAAGGTATTTTTGTTTTAATAATTGTCTATTCTGCCATATTCGGGAATCTGATCTTCAGGAAAGAGTTTAAAAAGCTATTTAATTACAAATGGATAATAGTATTTGTTCTGACATTTATCTTAATCATTCCAGAACTCTATGCACTCTATATTCAGTTTGATTTGCATCCTGAAAAAGTGGTTTTCAACAGAACCGGGGTTTCAGGGATAAAATTCTTTTTGTGGGATTGTCAGTTTGGAAGGTTTTTCAACACTGGCCCTATAAAGGGTACAGGTAATATTACTTTTTTCCTTGGCACTATGATGTGGGCTTTTGCACCTTGGGCTATAGTTGGATTTTCTTCTCTTTTCATATTCGGAAAAAACATGTTAAAGAACATAAATAGTAAAGAATTCGTTACCTTTTTCGGGTTTACAATTATGTTCATTGTATTCTCTGTTTCAAAATTTCAGCTGCCGCATTACTTAAATATTTTATATCCATTTTTAGCAATCCTTTTAGCACACCAGTTTATAATATATAAAGGTGAGAGGAAGTTCGACCTGATAGCTAAAATATCTATCAATATATATGCTGTTTTTTACTTACTGGTTATGATTTTACTGGGATATTTTTTCCGGCCTGATTTAATTTACATTGGCATTTTCCTTTCTTCCTGCTTATTATTGTTGATCGTACTTTTTAACTTTTCAAACATTACCCTTAAATACAAATCAATAATTTATGGAGTTCTGTCTACTATGCTCTTCGGCCTGTTTCTAAATCTTAATTTCTATCCTACACTTCTTAAATACCAGGCTGGAGCAAAATCGGCTTTATACATTAACAAAGAGTATCCTGAATTCAGGGTAATAGCAACTGGTCTCGACGATTGGCTATTGGATTATTATCTTAAAAGCAAATTGATACGGGTGGAAGAAATAAATAAAGTTAAAGAGTATATGACAGACAGAAATGCACTTATATATACTGATGAGAGTTTCTTGAAAAGCATGAAAGAAACCGGCGTGAACTATTCTGTACTTAAGACGTTCGATTATTTTCATATTACCCGCCTTAATAAGACATTTATCAATCGTTCAACCAGGGAAAAAGCAACTGGCAAACGTTACCTTGTAAAGATTGAAAGCGTAAATTGATTAAAATCAAAAATGAGCCAATGGGTTGTGAAAAATGCAACTATTTGCTGGCTGCCTTCTCCCCGGGAATTATTTTATTAACAAAAAAGCCCCGATATTATTATATATCAGGGCTTTCTATAGTTTCAAATAGTACCCGGAGCGGGATGAAAGCCCTTCCTCAACACAGCATTGACGTTTCTTCCGATTTTGCAGCTGATATTTATGCTCATTTGACTCAAGGTAAGCTTGTAATAATTGATTAGAAAACCTACTT
>Ga0209745_1000216_pt1 | contig 33538 bp, 30 predicted proteins | sample BarGraNGADG00312_FD_184495 | JGI IMG/M metagenome (GOLD analysis project Ga0209745, IMG submission 184495) | Arctic peat soil microbial communities from Barrow, Alaska - Barrow Graham LP Ref core NGADG0004-312 (SPAdes) (version 2) | ecosystem: Environmental > Terrestrial > Soil > Wetlands > Peat... | reverse complement strand
AAGGTACTCCGGGGATAACAGGCTTATCTCCCCCAAGAGTCCACATCGACGGGGAGGTTTGGCACCTCGATGTCGGCTCATCGCATCCTGGGGCTGAAGTAGGTCCCAAGGGTTGGGCTGTTCGCCCATTAAAGCGGTACGCGAGCTGGGTTTAGAACGTCGTGAGACAGTTCGGTCCCTATCTGCTGCAGGCGTAGGAGAATTGCGGGGAGTTGCCCCTAGTACGAGAGGACCGGGGTGAACAGACCTCTGGTGTGCCAGTTGTTCTGCCAAGAGCACTGCTGGTTGGCCACGTCTGGATCGGATAACCGCTGAAAGCATCTAAGCGGGAAGCTGACCCCAAGATCAGTTCTCCCACCGGGAAACCGGGTAAGACCCCTTGAAGAACACAAGGTTGATAGGCCGGAAGTGGAAGCGCGGTAACGTGTTGAGCTGACCGGTACTAATAGGTCGAGGGCTTGGTACTATATCTCAGAGATTGCTGTGCAGTTTTGAAGGTATAATCAGCTTCAAAACTTTGAAAAGCGAATAAAATGTTCTCGGTGGCCACAGCGGGGGTGATCACCTGTTCCCATTCCGAACACAGAAGTTAAGCCCTCCCGCGCCGATGGTACTGCTCGGGAGACCGTGTGGGAGAGTAGGTCGCTGCCGGAACTCTTTTAAGGGGCCGTGAAAACGGCCCCTTCCAATTTCTTCTACAAAAGAGGTCATTTATCGAAAATCGAATATTTTGGCATTATCTGTGAAATAATCCGATATTCGAGACATGTAACACCGCACGAATCACATCATTAACAACACTCTGAGCAGCATGATTGGCCAGCATTATCCGCCGTGTTCTTGCCGCACAGTTTGCATAAGGGGCAATAGCCGGAGAAGACCGAGGAAATCAGCATACCTGCATTAAAGGCTGCAATTGTCCCCAGTTTGCCGGGCTTTTTCAGGGAATAAGCCAGCAGAACAATCGCAACGATTGCGCGGCCTACCCTGTCCCGGCTGCCTACATTTTGTTCCATCCGAAGCACCTCCATAAAAATCATCTTGGCTCAGCTAAGCCTTATTCGATTATTGCCGTCTTTAAACCTTACGGCAAGAGCAGCAAGCATAACCGGGCGGCGCCAGCGGCCATTTTGCTAGAATAACACCGGATGCTTGAAGCGCATAAAATACGGGTAATTTATTAAGTACTTGGATACACATGAATACGGTAGCATTCGAACGCCGCTGCATCCCCGCCGGCTGCGTTCTGCTCCCTGCAGCGTACCCACCGGTACGCCTCAGTAGCACGCCTTGCCGGCGCGGCGCATCGACGCTCTCGGTGCTTGACCGTATTTATGAACCCAAGCACTAGACGGAGGAATGGTTACTTGAAAGTTGCTCTTTTTCAGTTTGCCACAAACGCGGTCGGGAAAGTACCGGCGGTATTTGAAAATATGCTTCTCCTCTATTTTGTCAATGGCATGGAGAGGGCTATGAAATTGGAGGCAATAGACTTAACCCCCCCTCCTAGCGGCGGTGAAATCATTTCGCTTACCCAGGTGTTGGAAGAGAATGAGGTTAAGGAGGCGACCGAACGAGCAGGAGCCGACTTTGCTGTCTGGGGAAACCTCACCTTTGAGCCGGAGGGCAAGAAAACCATCACGGGCTGCAGGATTCAAATGTTCCTGTCAGATCTCCGCAAATCCCACGCCGCTTACAAATTCTCCTTTGATGGGCTGAAGGGAGACGTGCAATCGGCGAATCTCAATGTCGATATGCCTGCTCTCGAGGATACCATCGAGGAGATGCTGCTATCGATAAGCGATTTCCTTGGACTCGACCCTGAGGAGCTGGATCATAAAAGGATCGGGGAGGGGCTGACCCATTCGGATAAGGCGATGGTTTATTTCGTTTATGCTCTAAGGGTAGCGGAGGATCCCGAATCAAAACTGCGCCTGTACTTAAAGGCCATAGCCAACGACCCTTATTTCGCTTCGGCCTACATCAACTGCGCGCAGCTGCTTCTCGGCGAAAGCAGGTATGGGGAAGCCATGAGGATGTTGCTGCGATTGGAGAGCAACTTGAAGGGCAGCCCGCTTGAGCCAGACATCCTCAATTTGCTGGGAGTGGCGACCATGAACATGGGGATGTGGGATGAAGCCGTAGGTGTCTGGGAAAGGGCGCTGCAGGCAAGGGAGGATTACGTAGAGGTTTTATGCAATCTGGGGGCGGCCTACTCGATGCAGGATCTGACGGGCGAGGCGGAGGCCTACTACCGCAAGGCCATCTCCTTTCGCGGGGATTATCCGCTGGCGTGGTTCTCGCTGGGAAGACTCCTCGCCGATGAAGCTAGATACGACGAGGTTGAAGGGATTATGAGGCGCTACATCGAGCTGTGTCCCGGAGATCCCTGGGCTTACTATATTCTGGGCAGTTGCCTGGGAATCATGGGGAAACCGGACGAGGCGGAGTTCGCCTTGGCTAAAGCTACGCAATTGGACCCGGGCGGCGAGGCGGGAAATATGGCCCGGGCCGAGCTAAAGCAACTCAAGCGATGATTCTTAAGTGCCCTTATACTCGGGCTTTCTTCCCTCCATGAAGGCGCTTACCGCTTCCTTGTGATCTTTTGAAAACAGGCACAGGGTCTGGGCTATGGCTTCGAGCTCCAACGCCGTTTCCGCATCGGAACCCCAGGACCGGTTAATAACTTGCTTGGCTACTGCTATACCCAGGATAGGACCCTTCGCAAGCCGCCGTGCCAGTTTTATGGCCGCGGGTAGCACCTCCTCCTGCGGCACCAGATGCTCGATCATGCCAATGCGATGCGCCTCCTCACCGGGAACGGTATTGCCGGTGTATATAAGCTCCTTCGCATATCCCATGCCTATGAGTCTTGCCAGGCGCCTGCATCCTCCCAGATCGGGGATTATGCCAAATTTTATTTCGAGAAGCCCGAAGCTCGCTTCCTTGCAGGCGAAACGAATATCGCAGGCGAGCACGATCTCCGTGCCTGCTCCCAGTGCGAGGCCGCTGATGGCCGCAATAACCGGCTTGTTCATCATTTCATAGGCGAGGAAGGTAGATTGCAGGCCTTTTAGCATGGTATAGAATTGCAGGGCGGATAGCTGATCGAGTCCGGCGAAGCTGCTGAGATCCAAGCCACTGGAGAAGGACTTGCCGGCTCCGGTCAAGACAATTGCCTTGACATCCTCATTGGCCTCGAGCTCGCGAGCCGTGGCATTTAATTCCGAAAACATGGTGAGGTTCATGGCATTGTGGACTTCCGGACGATTGAGGGTCAACACGCCGACACCTTCATCGATTTCTATTGACAGCGTTTCATGTGCCATGGCGGACTCCTCCCTTCTTTCTAGAAAACAGCCGGTTATACGGAGATGTCTCTTCTCTGTAAGACTACCATGGCAAGCGCTGTGAATGCGACGGAGATGAGGCCGTAATAGAAGAGGCTCGACCAGGGAAAACCGGGGGCGGTCATGGCCTGATAGGGATTGTAATAATGATAGAAGAAGACATGGTCAAGGGCCGAGAAGAATGAGAATGTGTGGGCCGCGTAGTTGACGAGGTAAGAGACGATTAGAACTCCGATTCCCAGCCCGTAAACCTGGCCTGGAGAATTTAAGGCGGCGGAGGCTAAAAGGGCAATACTGCCCAGGGCGAGCAGCATGAACCACAGTAGGATCATCACCTTGAGCTGCCCGGTAAGGGAGACGCCCAGCCCAAAGATGGGGGAGGTTATCATAACTGTGATAACCGTCACTATGCTTAGCCCCGCCAGTGCCGTCGAGAATGATATGGCGGATGTCAGCGCGTATTTCCAACGCTCTATGGGGTGGGCGAGGATGAGTTCGAGGGTGCCGTTCTCGCGGGCTTTGACGACACAGAAGGCGGTGAAGCCGAGGGCGAAGGCGGCGAGGATTATTATGAGTATCATCTGGTAATATTCCAGTGTGAGAAAGCCCTCGGGAGTCAGGATATTGACATTGCTGCCACCAAAGAGGTTCTTCAGGTTCTTGGGAAATTGCTCCCAGTACTGGGAAAAGGCCGACATCTTGGCTACCGAGGGGTAGAGGGCACCTATCAGGAAGCCGTAGACGACCACCCCGACTGAAAAATAGAGGAGACTTCTTCGCTTGCTGCGCAATTGATAGCGGAAGAGGTTAAGGTTGATGGTCTTCCTCCTCCCGATAGAACTCCAGAAATACTTCCTCCAGGCTGGCATGGCTTACTTCGAGATCGCTGACCGCAAGACGGCCTAGCTCCTTTACGAAGGAATCCATAGAGGCGAATATATCCGCCTTGAACCTGAGATTTTCAATTCGGGTTACGCGGGCGCTTGAAAAATTTAGGGCTTGGGGCGGAGGCTCCGACGCGAGACTAAATTCTGCGTGTCTCAGCTTCTTAGCGGCCAGGCCGTGTACGTCTTCGACCGTTGCCAGCTGGCCCTTGCGTATTATGCCAACCCGATCGCAAATGCTTTCCATTTCCGGAAGGATATGCGACGAGATGAAGATGGTCCGGCCCCGATCTCTGAATTGTTTCACAAGCTCATAGAAAAGGTGTCGCATGAGGGGATCGAGGGTCGCGGTCGGTTCATCCAGGATGAGCAGGTAGGGATCGTGCATAAAGGCTTGAATTATGGCGAGCTTCTGCTTGTTTCCCGATGAATACTGCTTTATCTTGCGCGTGGGATCCAGGTCAAACTTGCGGATCAGGTCTTCTTTTAAAACCGCCGGCCGATCGGGTCGAAAGGATTCAAGCAGCCGAAGGGCTTCATCGCCGGTCAACTCCTGAAAGAGACGCACTTCGCCGGGAATGTATCCTGTGTGGCGGCGAATATCGAGAGAGCTTTTCAAAAGGTCGTATCCCAGAATGCGGGCGCCTCCGGAAGTGGGATAGAGAAGCCCTATCAGCAGGCGAATCGTAGTTGTCTTGCCGGCTCCGTTCGGACCAAGAAAGCCGAATATCTCTCCCTCTTCTACCTGAAAATCAAGGTCGCGAACGCCCAGGTTTTTTCCGTAATATTTGGTGAGTCCGTGGGCTTCAATTGCTGCATGGCTCATGGTAAAGAATTATGTCATGCCAGCGCGGATAGCGGCAATCGGAAGAGGCGGCGGGGCTCTTGTTATAATATTTACAGGAGGTGAATGAGTTGCCTATATACGAGTACAAATGCCCGGAATGTGGATACCGTTTTGATGTGCTGCAGCCTATGGACGCGGAGAAGGTAGCGGATTGCGAGAAGTGCGGCGCGGCGGCGAAGAGGGTCTTCAGCGCCAGGATAGCTGTTAAGTACGAAGGCTGGGGCTTTGATGCCACCGATCGACTCCTCCCCGAATCCAGTCGCAGCAAACGTGACTTCAAAAAGCTCAAGGAAAAGGCCGACCAGATAATGGATGGAGATTACAACCCCAAACCCTGGGAATAAGCCCCGAGCAAGGTGCCGTATCTTCATTCTTCAGTTCTACATAGGAAGCCGCTCATCATTGGCCAAAATTGAAGAATGAAGATACGGCACCTTTTATATCCAGCCCATCAGGATGCGTAGTATGTTTATCCTTTTGAAACGGGCGCCGGTGAGTGGCCACATCAACTCCTCCTTCGGGAGGTAGAGTTGTTGAGCCAGCTGCTGCGATTCCTTAAGTACCTTCTCCATCTCGGTAAGCCGCAGCTTCGAATCGGCGATATTCATTATGTCATCAACCATCTTTAGCAGGGAGATTGTGTCCTTGAGGCGGCGGTCATTAAGGGCGGCGTGTTCGGGGGAAACCAGCCCGTTCTTGGCCTTGATGGTGTTAAGCGCAAGCAAGGCTTCGTAGGTAACATCGACGATATCCTGGCGGCTCAGCCAGCGGGTTTCATAACCCAGCAGATCCCGCCAATGCGGTGAATACGATGCCTGGATAAAATCATCAAGCGTCTTATGGATGAGGTGGTATCCGTATCTCTCCGGGCGGCGAAAAAAGGCGCAACCAGGGTCTATAAAGGGCGCCAAGGGCCCTATGCAGGGATTTATGCGCGGACCGAAGTTGCGCAGCAATTCGCCGCAATAATCCACCGTCTGCATGACCGAATCGCGTGTCTGGCCGGGAAGCCCTATCATGAAGAAGATATCGAACCTTTCACAGCCCGCTTCTAAAGCCCACGCTATATTGCGTTCCAGTTCTTCGTTGGAATAGGGCTTATCAATGAAGGCCCTCATCTCTTCGTCATGTGTTTCGGGCGATATTTGAAAGTCGAAATGGTCCAAGTCCGAGGCGATGCGGTCGAAATACTCACGGGGGGCGGGGCCGAACAGCTCGAATACGATGTGGTTCTTAGGGTCGAGGTGGCTGATCAGCTCGAGGGTATTCATGACATAGTCCCTACCGCCCTGAAGCAGGTCGCCCACAATGAAGATGGGAGCCGAAGTGAAGTGCGACAACAGGTCGATGTCGTAAGCGATTTTCTCGGGAGCCCTGAAGGCGACCTGTTCTCGCCCGCAGTACTGCGCCAGGGCGCTCTTGGATCCGCCGCAGAATGCACAATCGCTTGCACAACCCCGGCAGGTCGATACCATTGTGATGGGGTATTCGCGCCAATTCCAGAAGGCGTGCAGACTCTTCCAGTCCCCGTACTTCAACGCCGAGCTGATCATATATTTATAGTTATTGCCCAGGTATTCGAGGCTCGCCGGTGTATAGGTAAGGGGGTTCTCGATTGTCTCGCCGTTGACGTCTCTATAAGTCAGGTTCGGGATATTCCCCAGGGACCCTCCGAGCTCAATAGCTTCCATCAGCATGCGAAGCGGTTCTTCGGTGGAATCGCCTCGAATTACGTAATCGACTTGGCGATAATTCATCAGTTCACGATGGAAGTATGTGGACGAGTAACCTCCGAAGATAACGGGAATAGTGGGATGTATTTCCTTAATCAGCTTGGCGATCTCCAGTGCTCCCTGGGCATGCGTCAGCCAATGGAAATCAATCCCGAAAGCCTTCGGTTCCAGGTCGGCGAGGAATCGGGGGACATCTAATCTCGAATCTTCGATCATCCTCTGAGCCAGGTTGACGATGCGGGCATTAATATGATTGCGCTCGAGATATTCACCCAAGTATGTAAACCCGATGGGGTAGATCTCGAATGCGGGTGTGGATGGCACGAGGTCGCTTATCGGGCTGGGGACCGTTGTCAGTCGGCGAAAATCGTAGACGTTCGGTGGATGCAGAAGTACGATATCCGGTTTCTTAAAGAACATATATCACCTCGAGCGAATCGCTATACACATGAATGATAAACTCTCCCCGTATACCCGGCAATGAAATAGAACGGCCGCAAAAGTTCAGATGCTTTTCGGCCGTGGAGGCACTAGGAGGAAGCCGTCAAGTTATTTAGAAAGTCGCAGCGCTCTTCATCGAGTTCAACGATGCGGGCCGAGACTTCTTCGAATATTCCGTCGAGTGCGATGCAGAAAACGAATTGGCCGTCGCGGAGGGTATCCACGATGCTCTCGGCGTTATCGCAGATTTCGAAGACGGTGGAGCCGTCCGTTACCAGCTTGCAGTCGGACAGGGGCCTGGAGCGATTGGTGTGTTCGCGGAGGTAGGTGAGCGTCTTGCGGATCTTTTGAAGGCTTATCCCATTCTGTAACATTCCGACTATCGTCCTCAGCTCGACCAGGTTCCTGAAGTCGTAAAGGTCGTTTCGCCTGCCGTTCTCGCCGATCTCAACCCTATGCGGTTGTATGATTCCGGTGTCGCGCCAGTAACGCAGTTGATGCAGGGAACAGCTGGACAGGCAGGCAGCAAGCTCAGCTTTATAGTCCAAGACGACCCCCAAGCCTAAAGATTAAAGAGATTATTTTTCCTCACCCAACTACCGGTAGTCTATTTTTAATACATGATTACCCCGGGTTCAATAGCCAAACCTAAATTTCCCGACTATTTTCGGCAACATTTTGATTAGAGGCAGCCATCAAGCATAGGCCGAAACCCATTGGTTAAAAGGCCAAGAATCGAGACCCGCTTTGAAAGTCCAGGCGCGAGAGCCTTTATCATCGAAAAATATACAAGGAGCCGGGGGTTGGATATAATGTTCCAGGTAGTTCCGGGAAAAAGCCGCTTATATGGTAAATAATGGGAGACAGGAGTTGGCGGAGATCAAGCCCTTTCGGGGCACTTTTTATAATCCTGAGGCTATATCGGATCCGGCTGACGTGCTGGCTCCCCCCTACGATATTATCGATAACGATGGAAAACAAGTTCTCGCAAACCGTTCGCCGTATAATATCGTTCGCCTTATACTTCCACAGTCATCCGAGGAGCGCGAGTTTTGGAATACCTCGGCCGGGCTATTTGAAGACTGGAAAAGACAAGGCATCCTGATCAATGATCGTGCAACCTGCCTTTATGCATACCGCCAGACTTTTAATCTACCCGGTTCAGGCAGCTTCAGCCGCCTCGGCATTCTGACAGCCCTTAAATGTAAGGACTTCTCGAGCGGAGAAGTGTTGCCCCATGAAAAGACTTTTCCGCGCACGCGAGACGAAAGGCTGAAGCTCCTGAGAGCTTGCCGGGCGAACTTCAGCCAAGTTTTCATGACTTTTCGGGACCATAATGAGAAAGCGGCGGACCTCCTTCTCAAGACGACCGGCAACGATGTTTTCATGCAGTTTGATGATGACGAAGGGACGCATCATCAACTGTGGAGGATTGCCCAGCCGGATAATATTGAGGCCTTGAAGTCTCTGCTGTTCGATCAGAGCATGATCATTGCAGATGGCCACCATCGCTATGAGACGGCACTCGCCTATTCGAAAGAAATTAATCCAAACGGGCAGCGGGATTCTGCTGCCGGCTACGTTTGCGCGACGATCTTTCGATCGGAAGACCCGGGCCTTATCATCCTGCCCGTGCATCGCGTGCTCAGATGCCTTCCGCCCTCCTGGCCGGAGGAAAGAGAGAAACTTGCACATTTTTTCGAGCTCCAGGAGATGCCACAAGCTTCAGGCAGTCTCGAGGGCGCCGGAAAGATGCTCGAGGGAATAAAGCGCGCCGCCTTAATTATGGTTACTTCGCAGTCGGTGATTCGGATGATACTGAAGAAGGGAGTCGATTTAAAAGAGATCGTCAAGGGGCCCGAGAGCAAGAAATGGAAATCGCTTGATATATCGATCCTGCATTCGCTGGTTCTCGAGCAATGCTTGAATCTGGATGCCGATGACCTGGCGGAAAAAGGAGAGCTATATTTCACTCCCTGGGAGGGCGTGGCCCGTAAAGGCGTCGCAGCGGGGAAAGCCGAAGCTTGCTTTCTCGTCCGCGCGACCAGAATAGAGGATATCTGGGAGATAGCGGAAGGGGGAGAGAGGATGCCGCCCAAGAGCTCCTATTTTTATCCAAAACTTCCCTCCGGCTTGATGATCTACGATCATCGAAACGCTTTCTAGAAGAACCATAGGGCCAAGATGGCCAGTGGAAATTGTCTGAGGGGTCAAGATATATTCCCCTTTTTACAGTGTTAATTTATACTCAACGTATGCATAAGAAGGAAGGCAAGGCGCCGAAAAAACAGTACCGGGCGGCACACCTGGGATCCCTTCTGAAAGTTTCCCAGATTTCCAGAGCGACGGGTGTATCCACATCAGCAATCAATTATTATGTCCGGATCGGCCTTATCCCCCCCCCGATTAAAACCCACAAGAACATGGCCTATTATGACCCCTCATACGTGCAAATGATCAATTACATAAAGCGATTGCAGTTGCAAAAGCACCTTCCCCTCGATGAGATAAAAGAGATCATGCACAAGAAAGTCCGCATATGGGAAGAGATGGGTAACAGTACTTCCGGCAAGGTCGAAGATCTTTTCGAGAGCGAGGCGAGTTCGACTGATGCGGCTACGGATGGCAGGAAGAGAATAATAGAGGCCGGAACCTTCCTTTTTGCCCGCCAGGGTTATTTTGGAACCAGCGAAGATGACATAGTCAAGCAGGCCCGAGTGTCTATGGGAGAGTTCTACGAGCTGTATGGCGGCAAAGAAGATCTCTTATTGGCCATAGCAGAGGAGGGCGTTAAGCTTTTCCGGGACAGGGTTTCCGTCGAGATAGCGTCGATCCCCGACATGTTGGAGAGGATCCGCATTGCCATCCCGGTTGTATTTGAGATCATTCTCGAAAACCGGGAAATATACACGCTTTTCCTCGAAGGTTCGGTCCTCTCTGACGTATCCTACGACCGGCGCCTGCTTCAAATTACAGCATCCATAGCCAAGGATCTGAAGGCGACTATAGCTCGCGGTATGAAAGATGGAACCATCAGGCGGGTTAATCCGGCCATAAGCGCGAACGCCATAATCGGGCAGCTGGTGAGGCTTGCCAACTATTGGGTCGAGGACCCGATGAAACATAATATCGAAGAGATCACCCGGGAATCGGTTGAATTCGTGACCCATGCCTTGAAGCCTTGACCTGTAGTAGCAGCTACTTACGATAATCCTTAGCAAGCCTGCCGATTTATCTTCCGATCCTCCATACGCAACGATCATCTCCACGCGGCCTTGAGCGCATTATTTCAAGACGGAGCTTAGGATCTATGGCCTCCAGCCAGTGTGCGAAAATGTAATTGCTTATGTTCTCGCACGGGATGATTTTTCACGTCCTGACCGGCTCATGTTCTCCCACCATGAACAATCGTCGATGGTAAAGATAATATTGTCATCACCGAGCTTGCCGGAACAGCGTGTGCCATCTATGCGGCAAATAGTTTCTATAAAAATATTAACCATGGTAAGACCCGGCAGGCCTTCATGGCCAAGGCCTATTCCCAATATTTTGCCGAGTCTATTCGGCATCACCAGGCCATATTCCTTCCATACCTCGAGGTCCAATTCGATGGCTTTCTCGAAGCCGAGCCTCCTTTCGGCCGCCAGAAACCACAACCCGTCAAAGGCCGTAATCGCTTTCAGGCGAAGCTCATCCAGCTCTTCCCGGTTTATTTCCAAGACCGTCACTTCCCTCGAAAAACGCCTTGGCTATCCATTATAGTGGTGCTATGAAATTAACAACTTTCAGGATTATACGGCACCCAGTTTTGGGAGAGAAAACGGCCGGAAGCAAGGTGACGATCTATCTTGATGGCCTCCCCGTGGAAGCGATAGAGGGCGAGCCGATTGCAGCCGCGCTGTACGCGGCCGGTGTAAGAACAACCCGCTTATCTACACATAGGAAAGAGCCGCGAGGAGCATTCTGCATGATTGGAAGATGCACCGAGTGTTGCATGACGGTTGATGGCGAGCCTAACGTACGAACCTGCCGGATCCTCGTGCGCGATGGAATGAGGGTGGAAACCACCAAGGGATGGACGTAATGGATCTCCCTCGCGAGAAACTCGAAGTGCTCGTTATCGGAGCCGGTCCCGCCGGTCTTTGTGCTGCCATTGAAGCCGCGTCGGCCGGGTGCGAGGTGACGGTAGCAGACGAAAACGACAGGCCGGGCGGGCAGCTCTCTAAACAGATTCATCGCTTCTTCGGATCGAGCCATCATGGCGCCGGCAAACGCGGCTTCGAAATCGGCCGTGAACTTGCCGAGAATTGCCTGAAGGCGGGGGTTGAGCTGCGTCTTTCCTCAAGCGTGCTGGGGCTTTTTCCCAGCGGAGAAGCCATGATAGATTCTCCGTCCCGGCTCTATCTCGCTAACCCCGGTGCGGTCATAGTGGCCACGGGGGCGAGCGAGAAGAGCATAGCTTTTCCTGGTTGGACCTTACCTGGAGTAATGGGCGCAGGCGCCGCGCAGACGCTGATCAACATCCACCGCGTCCTGCCCGGCAAGAGGGTTCTAATGGTCGGATCCGGCAACGTGGGGTTGATCGTGGCCTATCAACTGCTGCAGGCTGGCGCCGAAGTGGCCGGAATAGTGGATGTGGCCGATTCGGTGGGCGGCTACCAGGTCCATGCCGGCAGGGTCATGAGGGAAGGCATACCTCTTTACCTACGGCATCGCCTGCTTTCCGCCCGGGGGTCGATGGGGGTAGAGGAGATCCTGGTGGAAGCACTGGAAAGCGGGAAGGTAAAACGTTTCAAAGCGGATGTCCTCTGCCTGGCTGTCGGCCTAAGCCCGCTGGCCGAACTGGCCTCCATGCGCGGTTGCAGGATGATCGAAAATTCTCGACTTGGCGGTTTCGTGCCTTGGCACGACCGAGACATGCGCACCAGCCAAACGGACATGTACATTGCCGGGGATGCCTCGGGGGTGGAGGAGGCCTCGGTAGCGATGGAGGAAGGACGCATGGCAGGGATCTCTGCAGCCGAAGACCTCGGATCGCTGGGCGCGAAGGAAGCCGCCATCCGGCGGGAGGCTGTCATGAATAGGCTACGTGAGCTGCGAGCGGGCACCTGCACCGCGGCTAAGCTCGAGGCTAAGGGCGGCTGCATGCAAATTAACTCAGACGCCAGGGATGAGTTGTTGCGCGAGGTATGGAAAAAATCCGCCAATGGCCCTCTCGCCTTGATCGACTGTCGGGAGGATATCCCCTGCAACCCGTGTGAAGAGGCCTGCCGCAGGGGAGCCATAGTATTGGATTCCGGCATTTGTTCTCTGCCGTCATTTGATCTGGATAAATGCGATGGCTGTGCGAGATGTGTCGCCCTCTGTCCCGGCATGGCTATCTTCATAATCGATCGCAGCATGGGCGAGGGGTTTGCCCGGGTAACCGTGCCCTATGAAATGAGCGATGAGATCGGGCCCGATGAGGAGGCCTGGGCGATGGACGGGGAGGGTAACTGTCTGGGAAAGGGGCGGATAACGCGGGTCGCGGGCGCCGGCAGGCCGGGACATACCATGCTGCTTACGATTGAGGTGCCAGAGGAATGGGCTCTAAAGGTAAGGGGAGTCAGCGGTCGAAGAAAGCTGGTAGAAGAGCCTGAAGAAATGGAAGATACCGAGATTGTGGAAGACTTTACGTTTTGCCGGTGCGAAGAGATAAATTACTCCAGTATGCGGGAGATAATCGCGCGGGGAGAATTCTATTCGCTCCCGGCCCTAAGGCGCTTTTCTCGTATAGGCCTCGGATATTGCCAAGGCCGATTTTGCCAGTCGATTCTCAGGGACCAATTCCTTGCTGATGGGCCGGGGGAAGGCAGGGAAGTCGAGTCTTTCAGGGTTCGAGCACCCGTAAGGCCGGTCAAGTTGAGCCGATTAGGGGGAGAAAATGGATGATGTTCTCAGCTCGGAAGTAGTAGTCATAGGCGGGGGTGTAATCGGAGCAGCGGCTGCGTACTTCCTTTGCAAGGAAGGAGCGGAGGTAATAATAGTCGAGGCGGAAGACTTGAGCGCCGGAGCTTCTGGCGCGTGCGACGGGTTCCTCTCGCTCCAGACAAAGCAGGTCGGAAGCCATCTCGACCTTGCCCTTGAAAGCATGGCACTGCTCCCCTCGATCGTAGAAGACCTCGGCATCGATCCCGAATACAATCGCTGCGGCGGTCTGATGCTTGCCAGTAATCAGGACCAGCTGAAAGACCTGAGAGCGCGGGCGAAGAAAGTGAAGACAGCGGGACTGGAGGTCGAGATTCTGGGAGCCCACGAGTTGAAGGAAATGTTGCCGGGGGTGAACAAGGAGATCAAGGGAGCGGCATATTGTGCAGCCGAGGCCCAGATAAACCCCATCACCTTCACCCTCGGTCTGGCTCAAAAGGCGCAGGAGATGGGAGCCAGGATCCTCAAGGGCTGCAAGGTAGAGAACATAGTAGTAACTAACAATCGAGTGCGGGAAGTCCATACCACGATGGGCAGCATCCACAGCCGGAGGGTGATCTGCGCGGCCGGCACCGGATCCAACGAAATAGGCAAGATGATCATCGTGGACATCCCTGTAATGCCCCAAAAGGGCCAGATCCTGGTAACGGAAGCCAGGGAGCCAATGCTCGACAAGATCGTGTCCGGCGCTGAATACCTGGGGACAAAAGCGAACCTGGAAGAATTCCTCCCCAAGGATGAAGAGGCCATAAGGCTGGGGCTGGGATTCACGGCCGAGCAGACGGCGAGCGGCAATATCCTTATCGGAAGCACACGCGAATTCGCGGGATTTGATAGAGAGACTACTCCTGAGGCCATGAACGCTATCGCCAAGAATGCCATTTTCTATCTGCCCTGGGTGAGAGATCTCGACGTCATTCGTAGTTTCGCCGGGCTTCGCCCCTACTCTCCGGATGGTCTGCCCATAATGTGTCCGGTCAAGGGGGTCAAAGGATTCTATATGGCGACGGGGCATTCGGGCGACGGAATCTGCCTGGCGGCAGTAACCGGAAGGTTGATGAGCGAGCTGGTGCTCGATGGCGAGACAAGCATTGACATCTCCCCCTTCTCACTTTACCGCTTTAAATAAAGCGAAAGCTTTTTTAAGCACACCCCTGGTCTTATGGTTGCAGTTTTGGAAGCCTTCGATTGGAACGTCTCATGAATGCCGTTGGCATTGCGAGGGCGGATGCAAAGGCCCCAAACGCCGTTGTATTAACGGGACTGTACAATATAATCTAGGGGAGTCATAGAGGAGGTATTTTGAAGATTCTCTTCATTTATCCTGATTATAAGGTAAACATGGACCCGACCAGCGGCCGCATGACCGGGGTGGATGAGGGCGGCTGGTACATGGAGGGTGTGGCCAGCCTATCGGCAGTCCTGAAAAGGGCCGGGCACGATGTTTCCCTTTATCACTTGACCGGTCCGGTCGAACGTGAGCGCTTCCAGTCGGAAATAGTGCGCGAAAGCCCGGATATAATGGGCTTTGTCACCATGACCCGCGAGTATCCGCAGGTCAAGGAATACGCTCTATGGGCGAAGGAGGCCCGGGACGTTGCGGTCATTTGTGGCAGCTACCACCCGACAACCTTGCCGGAAGAGGTAATCAATACGGACGGGGTGGATATGATCTGCCGAGGGGAAGGCGAGGCCGCAATGTTGGAACTGGTGGCTGCCATCGATGCCGGAGAGGATTATAGCCACATTGAGAACATCTGGGTAAAAAATGAGACCTCCATTCACCGCAACCCGGTGCGGCCCCTTCTCGAAGATATCGATGAGCTTCCGCTCCCCGATTTCAATATCTTCGACTTCGATAAGCTGATATCGACTCGCATCAACACGGGCGTGGTCATCCTTTCGCGCGGCTGCCCTTACAGCTGCACCTATTGCTCGAATAAGAAGATGCGCGACATCTATCCGAACAAGGGCAAGTATTCGCGCTTCCACAGTCCGGAGTTCAGTATCGAGTACCTGAAGAAGCTGTTGGAAGCGTGCCCCCGCATAGAGTACCTCAATTTCAGGGATGATATATTGCCCTGGAAGGGAGGCTGGCTGGAAAGGTTTACCAACCTATACAAGAAGGAAATCGATCTGCCCTTCATATGCAATTACCGCGCCAACCTGGTGACGCCGGAAATCGTGCGAATGTTACACCAGGCCGGCTGTTATCAGATGTTCTTCGGAGTCGAGAGCGGCAACGACTACATACGCAATGAAGTCTTAAACCGGCACATGTCACGGGAAAAGATAGTGGAGGCCTTTGCCGCCTGCCATGAGGCGGGGATCAAGACGGTAGCTTACAACATGGTCGGATTGCCATACGAGGACAAGTCCAGAGTGCTTGATACCATCAAGCTGAACGTGGAGATAAGGGCCGACCATTCCCTGAGTCCCATCTATTATCCTTACCCGGACACCGTCCTCTTCGAAAAGGCAGTTAAGGAGGGGTGGGTTCCCGCTTGTTACGATTATCGGGAAGATCGATACGTCGATCAGCCAACGCTCCCCAGAGACGAGCTCTACTTCGCCAGGCATTACTTTCGCAGCTTTGTTCGCATTTACCGGGGCCTGGAGCACTTACCCGATTCAATTCGAGTACCTCTGGAAAAACTCGTAGACCGGACATTTATTAGTCCGCATCTGCCTCATAAGGTGCTCGTATATTTTGCTTCAAAGGGGGAGAAGGCTCTGAACGGGACGAAGGAATACTTCCGCCGGCGCTTTCCAAAATTTTTCTTATCGGTAAGGGACAGGATCAGGGGGATATCCCGGCAGTAAGGGTGTTGGTTTAGAGCGATAATGTCAGCGTGGGATAAACGGAGAAGCGAATGCCCGAATGCGTGAGCTGCGGAAAAGAAATAGCGGCTGGCAGGCTCTTCTGTGATCAATGCTATAAGAGCATGAAGGGCAAGCTAGGACCCTCGAAAAAGAGAGATCCGGAATCGAAAATACCTGTCGGCGAAGCGCGAGCGGGTGTGGCAACAAGACCCTCAGGTTTGCCGCCGGAGCAGCCGGGACAAAATCCGGCAGGAACCCTGACGCCTGCCTCGAACAAAAAAATCGTTACTCTTAAGCGCGGGATTGATAAGCCTTCGGGGGGAAAAGAGACGGGAGTTAAAAAGAAGTTCAGCATCACGATCAGCCTCAGCGAGCGCGCTTATCGAACCTTCGGCCATCTGAAGAGCGGATCCAGGCGGAAGACCAAGGACGGCGCGCAAGTGAGTGATTCGACGATGCCAGACAATACCAAACGGCGGCGTCTGGGAAAAGCGGGGCCACACGGCAGGGCGAGATTGAAAGCGGTCGAGGTAGCGAAGAGAAAATCAGGTGAAACGCAGGGCTGGCTATGGACGTTGGTGGGATACAGGGAAAGGCCGATGGACAATCTCGATTGGTATGCCGCGGCTATTGGGACTATGACGGCAGTACTCATCCTCGCGTTATCCTTTCTCGGATGGGTGAGCGTGAAATCGGCGGCCGAGGGCGGGGCGGCGAACACGCAAGTAAGCGTCAAGGGGCTAGATTTCGGCCTCCTTTTCTACATATTAATCGCCGTGGTCGCCTTCTGCTGGGGATATATGGCAGCGACCCTCGCGCTGAAAAGGCCGCTTCTCAAGATCGATTTTGGCATCGTCATGCTCCACGGGGGATTGATCTGTATTGCAATCATTTTCGTGGCTCTGGGAGCGAGGAACAACCTTCTGGAAATAGCATTACGTGTGATGCGGGCAGCTGGTAAGGATATCCAGGACCCCAATGCACTCTTCGAGATGCAAACGCTGTGGCCGGCTTACCTGATGGTGGTGATGGGGGCGGCCATGTCGCTTGCCGGCTTGATGAGGCTTTCGAGCCGCAAGGAAGCCGACGGCCAATCGAAAAACGGTACGAGCGGGATCTGAAGTTGCTCAAAAACGCATACGATCTGTTTCAGGAAGCTCGGGACCTTATGGAGAAACGCTGCCCGGCACATGCCGCATCGCTGCTTGAGAAGGCGAATGCTTTGGAGCCGGGGAGAGGATCCATACTGGAGACGCTCGGCATCGCCTATTACCGCTGTGGCGATCACGAGGAGGCGATGCGGGGATTCGAAGCGGCATTGGAGGTCGATCCGACCAATCATTACGCAAGATACGGGCTGAGCCGGTGTCTGCACCTAAAGGGTATGTTGCATAAGGCGATCGGTCAGGTTAAGCTGGCGGCGGTAATGGCGCCCGAAATTGAGTTTTATGATCAGGCTTTGAGGCGCTATCAATGGGAACTGGATAACGAGGGGAACAGCGGACTTGAGAGATGATCCACCGGTCGATCGCTATAAGAGCTTCCTCATCGATATGGATGGGGTACTCTACATCAATCAGCAGCCTGTCGACTCGGCCATCGAATTTGTAAACCGGGTAAAGGCAAATCGAACGATCCTCCTCCTTACCAACAATTCCAAATATACTCGCCTTCAATATCATGAGAAGCTGGCGTCGATGGGACTGCAAATGCGCGATGACCAGATAATGACTTCGTCCGTGGCAACGGCCCGATGCCTTGCAGAAAATTACGAGACCCAGGGCGCGACCGTTTTCGCAATTGGTGGAGTAGGGCTATGCGAGGAACTCGAGGGCATCGGCATGAGGATCCTCGAAGGGGAGGCCGCAAGGCAGGCGCAGCACGTGGTCGTCGGCTGGGATACGGAATTGACCTATGAGAAGCTTAAGATCGCCTGCCTGGCGCTGCATGCCGGCGCCGTCTTCACGGCAACCAATTCCGATGCCACCTATCCTTCGACCGATGGCCTTTGGCCCGGTGCCGGAGCTATTCTTGCTTCCGTGGAGACATCAGCCGGCCGCAGTGCTACTGTCATTGGCAAGCCGCATGCTTTCATGATGCAAACGGCGCTGGCGGTAAGCGAGGGCAGGGCCGATTCGACGTTGATGATCGGGGATCGCCTGGAAACGGATATCCTGGGGGGATGGAGGGCGGGTATGGATACCTGCCTGGTGCTCACCGGGGTGTCAAAGCGAGAGGACGTCTCTGGCTATCAACCACAGCCTGATTTCGTGGTTGACAGTCTCCTGGAACTGCTCTGAAGATCCGAATCGGCAGGGGAATGGACTCGGATTGTGGGCACCATTCCGGCCGGGTGGAAATATACGGTCATTTTCCGGTAAGCATCGTCATCCACTTGTTCAGAGTGCTGCCATTGCCTGTGAGAAACTGAGCAACCATGGGGGAATAAAAGGAATGAATGGGTTTGTCGTGGCGCAGGCCAGGAAGCGTTAAGAGCAATAAATGATCCCACTCTATGACAAGAACCCGACCCGCAAGGTCCCCGTGGTCACCCTTTCCTTGATCATCATAAACTTTGCCGTCTTTATTTATATGTTGTTCCTTAAGGGAACCCAGCTCGATATCTTCATATACCGCTTCTCGGCCGTCCCCTGGGAGATTGTCCATGGCAAACAGCTGTCGCTCGCGGCTTTTCAACAACTCTTGGGTTACCAGATCGCCAGCGTACCGAGTAAATCCGTTTATCTAGGCCTCTTAACCTCTCTTTTCGTCCATGACGGCTGGCTGCACATCGGGGGAAACATGATTTTTCTCTGGGTCTTCGGGAATAACGTCGAGGATGTAATGGGGAAGTTGCCATTCGTGGTTTTCTACTTCGTATGCGGTTTTTTCGCCACCTTGGCCTACATCGCCATCTATTCCAATTCGATAGCCCCCTTGATTGGGGCGAGTGGCGCAATATCGGGAGTCCTCGGAGCATACCTGCTGCTATATCCCCGTGCATGGGTCTGGACATGGGTAATCTTCTTTATTTTTCCGATCCCTGCCTTTCTCGTGATCGGGTTGTGGATAGTCCTGCAGATTGTACAGGGGCTGTTGCCATCCACCGGTGGAGCGACAGGGGTTGCCTGGTTTGCGCACATAGGAGGCGTTGCGATCGGATTGATTATCACCGGGATTTTCTGGCCGATTTTGAAAAGACGCCGTGATGCCCTACTTGCCATGCCCGCACTGCATTGGTCCCGGCGTGGGGGTGGAGCGGCGGGGAGCCCCGAGTTTTGATAAAGGCCGCTTTCGTCGATTAACGATCGGAGGCGAGAAGGATCGGGTAGGGCGGGATAGCGGCGCCGCCTCCGGGGTGGATCTCGAAATGCAGGTGGGGAGGGCCTCCCTGAGCGTTACCGGTGTCACCAACGTATCCCACAACCGTTCCGCCCGTAACATGTCCTGTTGCCGCGAAGCGCTGTAGATGCATGTAGTAGTATACATTGCCGTCATCGCCTACCAGCCTTACGTAGTTGCCCGCATTTCCTCCTGAACCCTGATTGACCGTTCCGTTAACGCAAGCGACACTGGGTGTACCCATGGAGGCGAAGATGTCACAGCCCTGGTGCAGGTGCCCGGTTCGGGGCGCGTGCCAATCGTTCGAGAAGGAGTGAGCCCCGCGTACCGGGAAGATGAAATTCCCTATTGAAGTGAGGATAGGCGTTCCGCCTCCACCTCCGCTGCTATAGTTCTGTGCAAGCAGGGTGAGAATTTCCTTATTCACGCTATCCAGGTACGTCTGTTGCTGTTGAATCGAGGCCTCCATCGCCTGCCGCTTGGCGTTCAGGGAGCCCACCAACTGTTGTTGGTGCACCTCTTCCTCCTCCAGGCTTCTCTGCCTTTGGCTCACCTCTTCGCGGAGGCGCTTGTACTCGGTGAAGATTTGCTGGTCGCGACTTCCGATGTATTGAAAGAAATCGTATCGGTTGAGAAGATCATCGAGGCTTGTTGATTCCAGCAGCACTTCCAGTGAATTTATGTCGCCCGTCTTATATATCGAGCGCAGCCTTTCGTTCAGCACGGTGCGGGCCCTCTTGTAGTCGTTCTGCGCCCTATCCAATTGCTGGCGGTTATTCTCCACCTCGACCCTTGTAGTCTCGTATTCATCGAGAGAGGAATTATATTCCTGCGCCACACGCTGGCTCTCCGCCTTCATGCTGTCTATCTGCTGTTTTACCTTCTCGGCCTCGGCCTGTTTGTCATCCAGCGTAGCGCCGATAGATGGTGTCGGAGCAATGGCCGCAAGGAGAAGGAAGGATAGGACCATACCTATTGTCAACAGTTTTATGCCCGCTCGATGAATCATCAGCCCTCCGGGTCTTCCGGGTTTTTCCCCTCAGGTTGAAACCATTTACCCTTTAGAGAGTCGGCCACCTGAGATTGTTCATTTTTTTCTATAATAACATCTCGGAGTCAGAGCCATCCCTCTTGAATCCTCAAACATGTTCCCCTACATAATAAGACTCAAATAAATTCGATATGGACGGCCGACGGTCCTGGCATTTCTGCTAAAATTAAGCATTCAGCGGCCGGTCACAAGGGAGGGTGACGTGATATCCGTAGAGAATCTCTGCAAGGAATTCAACGGGATCAAAGCCTTGGACCGGGTTACCCTGAAGATCGAAAAAGGAGAGGCTTTCGGGCTCATCGGACCAAACGGGGCGGGCAAGACCACGCTGGTGAGGATATTGACCGGGCAGATAGCGGCCAGTTCCGGTGAGATACGGTTTGAGGGGGCAGCCATCGATCCCAGAGAGCGCAGTTACCGCCTGAGAATCGGCCTCGTTCCTCAAGAAGCGGCTTTTTACGGGCGCCTGAGGGCCAGGGAGAATCTGGAACTAATCGGCTCCCTCTATGGGATGCCGCGAAGCAGTATCTCCGACAAAGCCGGCGAACTTCTGGACTGGTCCGGCCTGATGCCGCATGCGGAGCGACAGGTGCGATTATTTTCCAAAGGAATGCAGCAGCGCTTGAGCCTGGCAATGGGATTGATGCACCAGCCGGATTTTCTTTACCTCGATGAACCAACCTCGGGTCTGGATCCCGAGGCAAGGATCTCGCTCTGGGACCTGATACTTCGCCTCTCTGCCCAAGGCACGGCGATTATGATGACCACCCACAACATGGAGGAAGCCGACCACTTATTCGGCAGGCTGGCTGTGCTTGTAGACGGTGCTATCCGGGAAGAAGGCACGCCCGAAGATATAAAAGCGCTCCTAGGGAGCGATCGGCTCGAACTAAAACTGAGGCTGCCTGACGCGGAAGTGCTGGATAGGTTATGCGGCCCTCTTGACTTGACCTGGACAATGGAGGATGAGCGGGTAGTGATAACCGGGAATCGGGTTTCGGAGAGAATTCCTCAAATCGTTATGACCCTCGGCCCGGATATTCTTAATCTGCAATACAGAGAGGTGACGCTGGAGGACGCCTTTTTGCGTTTCATGGGGCAGGTGCGCAGATGAAGGGCTGGATCGCTCTGATTTCAAAGGATTGGAAACTGATCTTTCGCAATAGACTGCTGCTGATCGTGCTCATCGTATACCCCTTCATCATAATGGGCGTCATCGGCGCCGCCTTTTACGATACCGGCAGGCCGGTTCCCCTGGGTGTGGTTAACCTCGATCATGTGGATAAGGGTGAGATCGCATGGGTAGGCGCCTGGCCTGGAGGGGGATGGCTCGAAATGCAGAGGCTGATGAGGGCGGGCGGCCCGGTCAAATCCTTCAACAACCAGGCGGAGGCGCTTTCGGCCCTGCAGGAGGAAGGGGTCAGTATGGTTGCCCTGACATCAGGGCAACAGAGCGATCGCAAATGGATAGGGGCCGACCTCTCCCGCGATGAGGTGGCCGATATCTTTTCTCAACTGCAGCCCTCGGCCTCGCTCAAGGACTACGATACGGAGCAGGAGGCCCTGAAGTCCGCGGGGGACGGGAGCGAAGTCTTACTCGGCCTGCGCACCGAGTATTATCCCTTCCTCGGAGAGACCCTGTGGTTGGATGGGCAGAACAATGATTCTTCCTCGCTGCTAAAGAGGTTCGCCGAGGACGTTACGGAAATCGTTGAGTATCAATCGCAGGCGGCCGCTGGCGAAGCGCTGAGGAAAGGGAGGGTCGACGCCGTAATCGTCCTGCCGCGGGGATTTGTTCACGATCTGAAGACGCTGGATCGCATAGCCGAGATCGAGGTGGTTCTCGATCAGTCGAACCTGGTAAAAGCGGAGTTTGCTGAGACGAATATCAGGGGCTTTCTGTCCCGAATCAACGAGGGCGTCGTAAAGAGCAAGATGGCGGCCGTGGCGGCCGGGCTCTATTCGTTGGTGGGAGGGGGCGACTTCTTCGGGACACAGATTACCGGGTTGCAGCAGATCCGGGACAATCTGGAAAATATCAGGGCGGCCCTTGCCGGGAACTCGCAGCTGCAGGAGAGCGTGGACACGGGGATAGAGCTGGCCGACACGGTTATAAACGATATCGAGGATGCCCTGGCCTACCTGCGTGGAACCGCCCTGCCCATCCAACTGGATGTTACGTCGATAGCCGGCCGTCCCCTCTCGACCAAAGATGCCGTAGTCCCTTCACTGATCGGCCTCTCCATACTGTGGACCGGCGTCCTTTGCGGAGCCATCCTCATGGTGGGCGAGGATGAGGAAGGCATGTCCCAGAGATTGCGCTTAACGGATATGGGACCGTTCGCATTGATGGGCTCAAAGCTCTTGCTCGCAACGGCCATCGTCTTCGCACAATCGATCGCCATGCTCCTGGTCGCGGTAGCAATACTAGGCGCATTCGCCTCGCACATACCCCTGGCGCTGCTGGTCATAGCCGCCGCCAGTTTTGCGTGCATAGGGATCGGTTTGCTCATAGCCGCTTTTGCGCGACAGGTGGCGGGAGCGGTTATCCTTTCCGTATTGATCAGCTTCCCCCTGATATTCATGACCGGAGCCGTATTCCCCCTCTCCCAGATGCCGGTATTCATGCAGTGGATAGCCCGGGCGGTTCCAGTCACTTATGCCATAGAAGCTCTCTCCGGAGTGATGTTGCGGGCCCAAAGCATTGCCGACGTCGGATGGGAAATTGGCGTCCTGCTGGCTTTCGGAGTTGCCCTGCTGACCGTAGGCTCCATTCTCCTCAAGCGTCGCACCGCCTGAGATGCCCGCCGCAAACGCGGCGGATGATACGCATGCCTTTCCAGAAAGAACCAGGTCTGTATGCTAAAATTACTCTAAATTTAGGCTAAGCGAGGTACCAAGGACCGAGGAGTCGAAGATGGATTATTTTAACCCTGTCGAAACTTGGGAACGAGACCGGCTGCAGAACCTGCAGTTGGAGCGGTTGCAGAGGACGGTGGATCGACTCTACGAGAAGGTACCCTTCTTCAGGGGAAAGCTCGAACAAGCGGGCTTCAAGCCGGGGGATGTCAAGAGCCTCGATGATCTGAAGGAATTGCCCTTTACCACTAAGGACGACCTTCGCGACAACTACCCCTTCGGACTTTTTGCCGTGGCCATGCGGGATATAGTGCGGATCCACGCCTCTTCCGGAACGACCGGGAAGCCCACGGTAGTAGGCTACACCGCTGAGGATATCCAGGTCTGGGCGGATCTCGTGGCACGAACCATAGTTGCGGCGGGAGGTTCACAAGACGATGTTGTGCATGTCGCCTACGGCTACGGGCTTTTCACCGGGGGATTAGGCCTGCACTATGGGGCCGAGAAACTTGGAGCGACGGCGCTTCCCATGTCGGGCGGTAACACCAAACGGCAGGTTCGCATGATGGTAGATTTTGGAAGCACGATTTTGTGCTGTACCCCTTCCTATGCCTTGAACATTGCGGAGGTTATGAGCGAACTAGGGGTGGGGCGGGCCGAGGTGCAACTGAAATCGGGCATTCTGGGAGCGGAGCCCTGGTCGAACGAAATGCGCGATGAAATCGAGAGGGAGCTCGAGATTTCGGCCCACGATATCTATGGGCTCTCGGAGGTCGTAGGTCCGGGCGTTTCCATAGAGTGCGGCGAGAAAAAGGGCCTGCATGTCTTCGAAGATTCTTTTATCCCCGAAATCATCGATCCGGGCAGCGGGGAAGTGTTGCCCGCGGGAGAGAGCGGGGAGTTGGTTTTTACGAACATCAACAAGCAAGGCTTGGCCCTCCTCCGCTATCGCACAAGGGATATATCAAGGATGATAAAGGAAGCTTGCCCCTGTGGGCGTACTCACTATCGCATGGAGAGGATCACCGGCCGGACCGATGACATGCTTATAATTCGCGGAGTAAATGTTTTTCCATCGCAGGTCGAAATGGTTCTTATGCAGATCCCCGGGCTTGCTCCCCACTACCAATTGGTGGTGGACAGGATTGATAACCTGGACATACTGGAGGTGCAGGTTGAGGTTTCTCCTGAGACTTTTTCGGACGAAATCAAGCGGCTGGAGGATCTCGAGAGGAAGATCCGCGACGAGGTTCAGAGCTACCTGGGCGTAAGCGTAAAAGTCCGCTTGATGGAGCCCCGATCCATAGGAAGAAGCGAGGGGAAAGCGGTGCGCGTTATCGACAAGAGGAAAATATAGGAGGTGGCGGGGTGAAGGTAAGACAGATTTCCGTTTTCCTCGAAAACAAATCCGGCAGGTTGCAGGAAGCGTGCAAATGCCTGGCCGAGGCCGAGGTGAACATAAGGGCTCTCTCCATTGCGGAGACGGCGGACTACGGAGTACTGCGCCTGATCGTCAACGACCCGGATACCGCGATAAGGGTCATGGCGCAGAACGACTTTACGGTGAGCGAGACCGAGGTAATCGCCGTGGAGGTGCCGGATAAACCTGGAGGGCTGGCTAGCGTCCTGGCGCCGCTGTGTGACGCAAATGTAAACATAGAATATTTATATTGCTTCGTCGAGAAAAGCGGGCAGAGCGCGATAGTGGTATTCAGGGTTGAGCAACTCGATGAGGCCATAAAAGCGCTTCAGGCCGAAGGATATAAGGTCATGCGGGAAGAAGACGTATATATTATTTAGATAGGATATAAGGAGGGAAAATTGCCGGTTCATACTACAAGCCTGGAACTATCGACTCAGGGGAATTCCGAGATTACGGACATCACCAATGAGGTTCAGGAGGAGTTGGCAAATTCTCCCATCGAGACCGGGCTCCTGACCGTATTCGTGCCTGGCTCCACAGGCGGTGTAATCACTCTCGAATGCGAGCCGGGACTGGTGCGCGATCTAGAAGAAGCCTTCGAGCGCTGGGCACCTCGTGGTAAATCCTACCATCACGACCAGGCTTGGGCGGACGGGAACGGGCATTCCCACGTGAGGGCTTCCCTTGTCGGGCCGTCTCTGAGCGTACCCTTTAAAGATCGCCGCATGGCCCTCGGCACCTGGCAGCAAATAGCTTTCGTCGATTTTGATACGCGTCCTCGCAAGCGGGTGCTTATCCTCCAATTAGTGGGAGAATAAGGCAGGTGTTTTTGCAATAGCAGCCAAGAGGGGTCGTACGGCCGGAAGAGATCGAGGCGAAAGCGGCTGGAGCGGCAGGATTACCGCGTTTCCGTTCTGGGTATGGGCTTCGATTTATTACGTTTTGATGCTGTTCGGTTTTCGCTATCTTATCCATCCCTATGTGACGCGAGTGATAGATCGCCAGCTGTTTGGATTCAATAACACCGTTGCCCTCACCGCATCACTCATAGGATACGTGGCCTTATGTGTCGTGCCTCCCTTCCTATGGAGCAAGTTCAGTCTATATCACCCGATATGGAGCGGGGTTGAGGCATTTATTTGCTACGCACTTGTAGCGCTCATAATGGGCGGCATTTTTTCCATCGAATCGGGGACTCGATGGTCGGCCCTGAGCGGCCTTTGGGCGGGTGGAAGTGCATGGGCGCGCCTTGCCTCTCTGATTATTATAGCCGGCGCTTTTATCCTGGCTTCCATTTGGGGAGGAAACGCGGCGGAGGGTAAAACGCGCAAGCGCAAGAGCAGGACCAGAAGAAAAAAGGCTTGAGGAATAGAAGAATCTATTTTCCGCTTGGCTCCTTGTCGAGTTTATCGACCAGCGCCCTTACCAGATCAAGGGTAAGACGCATACACTTAGGGTCGAGGTTATCCAAATCGTCCTCGTACCATCTCCAAAATTGCGGACAGCCGCCCTTATTGCGTGATGTCAGGGTTATGGCTTCTTTGCCCCGCGACAGCAACTGAAACCCTTCACCCCGGTCAAGTCCGTTCCTCTTGAACCCTGCGTCATAATGGGGATGCACCTGAAAGATTTCCTTGACGACCGAGATCAGCTTGCGATTGGCTTTGAAGGGGAACAACCCCCCTTCCTTGCGATAGCAGACGGGCAGCCCGCTGCCGACCTTATCGAGGATTACAAAGAAGGCTCCTCTCAATTGGCGACGATTCCTGCCCAGCAGGCGCTTTATTCCGATCCCACCGGCATCGGCCGCGCCGGTAGCGACAAACCAGATATCCAGATTCTGGGGGCGGCGTCGGGAGTAAACCCGGGCAAGCTCGAGAAGGACGGCCGCTCCGGAGGCGTTGTCATTCGCTCCCGCTATCGGTTTTCCGGCAAATGCCTTCTGAGCAAGACCGATCAGCGCCAGCGAGGGGACAATCAGGGGTATAAGGCCGATCTTCCAGAACAGGTTGAGCTTTTCGGCCTCCATTTTGAGTATGGCGCCAGCGAAAGTGAAGGTAAAGAGCATGAACAAGAAGGACATGCATGCGATATCGAGTATGCTGAAGATCCTCAAGAATTTGACGAGGCCGGGGCGATAGTAGAAGGCTGAACGAGGAGAATCGACGTGCGCTGCTACAACCAGTGTCTTTTTGGAATTTTCACGTGCCTTTATTTGCGCAATGACGTTTTCGGATTTGCGATGGACCTGAAGCCAGCCGAAGGGGCTGCGGCCGAATTGCTCGAGAAGAAAAAATATAAAAGCAAAGAAAATAGATACGTACGAGAAGCGATTGGCAAGCGGAAACAAAAGAACGCCCGTGATGAAGAGAAGGCGCACCAGTAATTCGCTCCAGGCGGTAGTAACGGGTGTCCTGAATCTCTGCAATTCCGGCTCGAGCCCAAGCGCTTTGAGCTCTCTCTCCATAAAGCGTGAGGCGGATCGCTCCCCGGGGCTACCCGGAGCGCGGCCCCCTATCTCCCGCGCCAGAAACCGGGCGGGGGCGACGATACTCTTGTCGCTGATTGTGGCTTTAGAGGCCTCCGATCTTGTCACCGTATGGTGAAGGATTGTATCCTTTTCCACCAAGTCTTCCACCTTTGACAACCTTTGTTCAATAAGAGCGCCATTATTTCCAGAACGGTTTATGGCGTGCCGCAAACATCATAACTTAATTCTACAATTAATTGCCCCTCACCTTGGGGTTTGATGACAATCAAGACAATAATCCCTGCGCGCTTTAGAATGAAAAACAAGGCTACTGTGGCGTCATCGACCCTTGCGAGGCCGAGAGGGGCTGGATAGAATTTAAACAAGAGGGGGCATTCAGGCATTCGGGGTAGTGGCGCCCGGGGTTCCTGGTGTTACGCCTCATAAATATGGTGACGCACTGAGAACGTCTATGCGCAGTGCCGGCAGGGCGCGTGACTGAGGCGTACTCGCCGAGTACGTCGCAGGGAGCTAGGCTTCTTGCGAAGCCGGAAGGCGTATTGCGAGGAGGCGAAGCCGACGCGGCAAGCCCGATCGAGTAGGGCATCGTGGTAGAACACGGAGCTCAAACGGATGCAGAGCCACTAGAATGCGATTGTATTTATAAGACGGGAGACTAGGCCCTATTTTTTCAGGTTGAATAGGAGGCTAAATTGCCGGAAGATAGAAAGAATTTGGACACGGAGGTCGATCAACTGCAAGAGATGGCGGATCGTCTCGAGGGCGACCTGGGCGAGGACGAAGCCGTCGATATCCTGGAAGAAGCAGTCGAACGAGTGGAGCGCTTCGGAAAAAGGCTCGAGGAAGAACGCAAATGAAGACACCGCTCCTGGATTCAATTTCGGGACCCAGGGATCTGCGGGTATTGGATTATGCCCAGCTCGATGAGCTGGCGGAGGAAATTCGCCAGGTCATGGTGGAGACAACTTCGAAGTGTGGTGGCCATCTCGCGCCATCCCTGGGAGTCGTAGAGCTGACCATAGCAATTCACCGCGTCTTCGACAGTCCGAGAGATCGCATTATATGGGACGTTGGGCATCAGGCTTACGCCCACAAGCTCTTAACCGGCAGGCAAAAGGATTTCTCGAAGCTACGCCAGGTGAAAGGCTTGAGCGGATTCCCCCGCCGCGAGGAGAGCCCGCACGATGTTAACAATGCCGGGCACGCCAGTACTTCGATCAGTTACGGGCTCGGTCTCGCCACGGCCAGAGATTTGAGTGGTGAAGACTATCATGTGGTGGCGGTAATAGGCGACGGATCGCTGAGCGGGGGCATGGCCTTCGAGGCCTTGAATCAGGCCGGCCACCTGCATAAGAACCTGATAATAATTCTCAACGACAATGGCATGTCCATCTCCCGCAACGTGGGAGCCATGTCCGCATACCTCAGCCAACTCCGCCTTAACCCGAGATATATGAGGATGAAAGGGGAGATCAAGGAGATCGTTGAGAGCGTTCCCTTCGTCGGGGCGCCGACCGATCGCCTTATTCATTCCTTTAAAGAGAGATTGAAAAATTTCCTTATCCCGGAGTTTATCTTCGAGGAATTAGGTATTCAGTACGTCGGCATCGTCGACGGCCACGATATCCCGGGGATGGAAAGAGACCTGCATCTGGCGGCGACGGCCCAGGGACCGATCCTGATTCACGTGATTACCAGTAAGGGCAGGGGCTACGCGCCCGCCGAAAGGGACCCCGATGTCTTTCACGGCATAGGACCATTCGACATAGAATCAGGCCAGGCGGTTTCAGAGGGAAATCCCAGTTTTACCTCGGTCTTCGGGCGGGTCTTGTGTGATATGGCCAGGGAAGAACCGAAACTGGTGGCCATAACCGCCGCAATGAAGCTGGGTACCGGGCTCGACGATTTCGCCCGCTTGTTTCCCCGGCGCTTTATAGACGTAGGGATTGCCGAACAGCACGCAGTTGGTTTCGCCGCCGGACTTGCGCTCGGTGGTTACCGGCCGGTGGTATCCATTTATTCAACGTTTATGCAGCGTGCGTTCGATCAAGTGGCCCAGGAGGTATGCCTTCAGAATCTGCCGGTGATATTCGCCCTGGACAGGGCCGGGTTGGTGGGCGAGGACGGTGCCACCCATCATGGGGCATTCGACCTTTCTTATCTGCGGATGATGCCAAATATTACCATAATGGCACCGAGCGATCAGGCAGAACTAAGGGACATGATGTGGGCGGCACTTGAGGTGGATGGACCGGTGGCAATCCGCTATCCCCGCGGATCGGGTTGTCTCGAGAAAGTAGATTCGAAGTATCGACCCATAGAAATGGGTAAAGCGATCACCCTCAAACCGGGGAAGGACGTTTGCATGATCGCAGTGGGGCGAATGGTAGAGATAGCACTGGAAGCAGCCGGATTGTTGTCTAAAGAAGGGATAGAAGCAGAGGTCGTCAATGCTCGCTTCGTAAAGCCCATGGACGAGGATTTGATTAAGGACCGCGCCGACACCTCGAAGCTTCTGGTGACGCTGGAAGAGAATAGCCTCAAGGGGGGGTTTGGGGAGGGAGTCGGTTGCCTCCTCAAGCTGGCCGGTGCGGAATGCGCCTTCCTTGCCATAGGTTTGCCGGACAAGTTCGTCGAACATGGAAAAGTACCCGAACTCCTTGCCTGTGAGGGTATGGATGCCCAATCAATTGCCCTGGCGATAATAGCCGCCCTGGGCGCTCGAGTCGCGCGGGACCGGGATGAAACGCCTTGACCAATGGCTGGTTGAGGAAGGATATTATCAGTCGAGGGAGAGAGCCCGCCTGGCCATTATGGCCGGCGAAGTGGAGATAGAGGGCAGGGGGAGAGCGCTAAAGCCAGGCAGCAAAGTCGGACCTTCCGATCGCATCACCATTAAGATAAAACCGCGCTTCGTGTCACGTGGAGGTGATAAGCTGGAAGCGGCATTGGAGCGATGGCGAATCGATGTCACGGGGCTCGATGTGCTGGATGCGGGAGCCTCCACAGGCGGGTTCACCCATTGTCTGTTGGAAAGGGGGGCATCGCGGATTGTCGCGATCGATGTCGGCCGCGGGCAACTGCACTGGAACTTGCGGCAGGATGCGCGGGTGACTGTGATGGAAGGAGTAAACCTCCGTCACCTCGTAGAGGAAGACTTGCCCTTCAGGCCTCGGATAATAACGGCTGATTTATCTTTCATCTCCCTACGGCTGGTCTTTTTCAGATTCGCCGAGCTGCTTGACAAAGGTTGCTACCTGGTCGCATTGATCAAGCCGCAATTCGAGGCAGGCAAGGGAAAAGTAGGAAAAAAAGGGGTAGTGAGAGACCCTGGCATACATCGAGAGGTTTTGGCGCGGGTCATCGAGTCGGCGAAAGAGGCCGGCTTCGACCTCAAAGGGCTTGCACCATCAGCCATCAAGGGAGCCAAAGGAAACATAGAATTCTTCGCCTGGCTGGTAAGAGACGGCGAGTGCGAGGAACCGGAAGTCTTCGAGGAGATCGAGAAGGCGGTGAGCGAGGCTTGGCAGCTGATATGAAGAACATAGGCATTATGCCCCATTCCGGAAAGGGAGAAGCGCTGAAGCTAGCCTTCGATCTGGTGGACTGGCTTAATAGCCGGGGGAAGGCAGCCCGCTTTCTTACCGATGATGCCAGCGTGGTCGGATGCCCGGAAAAAGGAATGGCCAGAGAAGACTTCGTATGCGATCTTGACCTCGTGATTTCCTTAGGGGGGGACGGAGCGATGCTGCGGGCCGCAACTCTTGCTCTTGAGGCCGACGCCCCTGTCGTTGGCATAAATCTTGGCAAGAAGGGTTTCCTCACTGCACTTCAGATAGAGAATATGCATCCCGGCCTCGACGATATATTCGCGGGCCGTTATCTTCTGCAGGAGCGCATGATGCTCGAATGCAGTCTGCAAGGCGATCATGGCGAGGAACGGCACTGCGCCTTGAACGAGGTGGTGGTGGGAAAGCGCGAGTTGCAGTGGATGGTCAGGTTGGAAGTGGATATTAATGATGTCTATTTTCACTATTACTCGGGGGACGGCGTAATATTCGCGACTCCTACCGGATCGACTGCCTATTCACTCTCGGCCGGAGGCCCGATATTAGACCCCGCGGTTGATTGCATAATCCTTACACCGATTTGCAGCCATTCCCTGATGGACCGCTCGGTGATTATCTCACCCGAGAGCGAGGTGTGGATCGTGGTGGAGAAGGGAAAAGCCATGCCTTCCTTGTCGTTTGACGGGCGGGAGGAAGTAGGCCTTCCCGAAGGGGGAAAGATTCTCATAAGAAAGGCTCCGCGGCGGCTTAAGATGATTAAATCGTTGAATTATTCTTTCTATAATCTGCTGAGAGACAAATTTGATTTTCCACAAGTAGGCAAATAACCGCGGCGAATCCGGAGGCGGAATGCTAAGGGAACTGCATGTCCGAAACCTGGCACTGATCGAAGAGGCTTCCCTCGATTTTGGACCCGGGCTCAATGCCCTTACCGGCGAAACCGGCGCTGGCAAGACGGTCCTGGTCGAGGCCCTCGATCTGTTGCTTGGTGGCAGGGGAGACAGCGGATTGATAAAGCCCGGAGCGGAAAAGCTCGAACTGGAAGCGGCCTTTGAGGTCGGCGACAACCACGCGGTCAGGAGGATCGCCGAGGAGGAGGGATTCGAGGTCGACGGCGAGATCATTTTGCGCCGGATAATAGGATCGGATGGTAAGAGCCGCTGCTATGTAAACGGGCGCATGAGCACCGTGGCGACCTTGTCCAGGCTGGGGGAGAGGCTGGTGGATATACACGGGCAGCACGAGCATCAGAGGCTGCTGCGCCCTTCCAGCCATGCGGAATACCTCGATGATTTCGGGGGTCACGATCATCTGAATCTGATTAAGAATTATCGGTTGTTATGGGAGGGCTGGAAGAAGGCCAAGGAAAACCTTGAAAAGATTAACATGGACGAGGCGGAGCGACTGCGCGGGATCGATCTGCTGGCTTTTCAAGTGAGAGAGATAGAGGCGGTCAGGCCGCTCGAGGGCGAGATGGAAGAGCTCTTGAAAGACAGGAAGCGCATGCAGAATCGCGAGGAGCTCTACAATACGGTGCGCGAGGCGTATGCGATAGTCGCTGGCGAGGAAGGTGAAGGCGGGGTGCTGGACAGCCTGGGACTATCGGAAGCGACGATCGCGAAGGCGGCCGCCCTCGACGAGGATCTCAAGGAATGGATGCTAAGGCTGCGGGAGGCTCAGGATCAGCTTACCGAAATCGCCCATCCCATGCGCTCATACGTCGATTCTTTAGAATTCGAGCCGGGACGCCTGGAAGAGGTTGAATCCCGCTTGAGGGCGTTAGGGGATTTGGCGCGCAAGTATGGACCGGAGACAAACGAGGTATTGGCGCACCTGGAGCGATCGAGGGCTCGGCTGGAAGAGCTGAGAAACCTCGATCAGGCGCAGGATAAGGCAAAGGAGGAGGCAACCAGGCTGGAAGCGGAGATAGGTGAAGCGGCTCGCAGCCTGACCGAAAGCAGAAAGGCGCTGGCCGGGAAACTCACGCGAGAGACGAATAAAGAGCTTAAAGATATGAACATGGCCGGCATGAGTTTCCAGGTTGAGCTTATGGAGGCTGCAGGTTTTCTTTCCAGCGGCCGGGATATAGTGGAGTTTAAGGTTTCACCGGGGAAAGATATGCCCTTTCGTCCGCTCGGCCGCATAGCCTCGGGAGGAGAGCTGTCACGAATAATGCTCGCGCTGAAGCTCGCCCTTGCCCGGGCGGATGCCGTGCCCACACTGGTCTTTGATGAAGTTGACTCCGGCATCGGGGGCGCGACAGCCGATATTCTTGCGAGCAAGCTGAGCCTCATTGGAAATTATCATCAGGTTTTTTCAATCACCCACCTGCCCCAGATCGCGGCCTTGTCGGACCGCCACCTGTCGATACGAAAGGACACGCGGCCCAAAGGCATAAGCACCTCCGTCGAGGTACTGGAGGACGATAGCCGGGTCGATGAACTGGTGAGAATGCTAGGCGGCGACAAGACAACCGCCCGCGAGCACGCCCTGGCGATGCTTAAGAATAAAGCTTAGAGACCCCTTTGCTTGGAACACTTCCAAAAACTCCCACGTCAATTGGATAGGTATAGGGAATCAAGCTATTAAGGGGGCTGGGCAAATGTTTAAACGAATCTTGTGCGCAATAGTTTTCCTCGCCGTAATCTTCTTTGCACTGACCGGTTTCGCCTCGGCAGACGGCGGTTTCTTTCATCAGCTGGAACAAGACATATACGAACCGCAACAGAAAGCTGTAATTCTCTACCATGATGGAACC
>Ga0209745_1000214_pt1 | contig 33549 bp, 32 predicted proteins | sample BarGraNGADG00312_FD_184495 | JGI IMG/M metagenome (GOLD analysis project Ga0209745, IMG submission 184495) | Arctic peat soil microbial communities from Barrow, Alaska - Barrow Graham LP Ref core NGADG0004-312 (SPAdes) (version 2) | ecosystem: Environmental > Terrestrial > Soil > Wetlands > Peat... | reverse complement strand
CCGCCTGGATTTCTCCAGCCGGTGCTTCAGGCGCGGCCTCGGCCTCGGGCGCCGGCACTCTGGCTTCCTCGACCGGCGCGGCCGGCTCGCTCTCGCCGTCGGCTGCGTCAGGCGCCTCTTTCTCCGCGGCGGCGGTGGGCATGGGCGCGAACGGAGCCGGTGGCGGTCCCGGGGGAGCGGGAGCCTGCTGCATCGGAACCTGCGTCGGCGCCGGAGCCTGCGGCTGAGTCGAAGCCTGTTGCTGCACCGGTGCCTGCGGCGGCGCCGGAGCCTGTGGCTGTTGACGGGCCTGAGCCGCGGCGGGTTGCTGGACTCCAGAAGCGGACGGCTTCCCGGAGCCGTTGCCCTGCTTCTCCGGCTCCCTCGGCGGGACGCTCGCGGTCGCGCCGGGATCCGGCGCCCCCGGCGACACGACCACCGGCGGACCGGCTGCAGCAGGCACCGCGAAGGCCGCGGCGCACACGGCGCACGCCTGCCTTCCGTCCTCGTTATAAGCGCCGCAGCGCGGGCACTGAACCGGCATCCAGCCTTCCCTCCGTGGTGGTTATCGCCGTGTAAATCATTATAGGCTAACGTCATCGTGGACGCCGCACGGAAAGATCAGACGCGCCGGACGGGGAAGGGAGCCGACATGGAGACATCCGAACAGGCGCCGGGTGGCTGCTCCTGTGAGGGAAGGTCGCAGGTCCCGGCCGAGGACAGCCTCCGCGCCGGGATAAACACCGGGCTGATGGGGGCCTCGATGGCCATAGGCGCCGCGGCGATCGCCCGCTACAAGCCGATCAAGCTGATGCTGTTCGTGCCAGGCGTCATCGCCCTGGCGACCTGGTGGCGCAAGTTCGTCTGCGCCAGGTGCGTCTACTACGGCAGGACGTGCTCGACGCTGCTGGGCGTCTGGACGTCGAAGATCTTGCCGCGCGACGAGGAGCGCGAGCTCGACCGCGATGCCATGATCGTCGACCTCGCCTTCATCGGCCTGCTCGCCGCCATGCCGCTTCCGCAGGTGATGCGGAACAGGACGCTCGCGGCGCTGTACTTCGCGGCGCTGGCGCTGGGCTCAGGGCGGGTCCTGTTTCTCTCCTGTCCGACATGTGCCAACGAGTTCTGCCCGATGAAGGACCTGCATGGGATGGTCACGGGTTCCTGATGCTGCTTGCCGCGCCGTGATCCTCAGGCGGTGTCCTCCTGCAGCACCTCTTTTTCCTCAACCACCCGGTGGTGCCAGGAGAGCCGGTAGATGAGCGCCGGCATGAAGGTGAGGGCGGCGATCAGGGAGATGGCCACGCCGAAGGCGGTGACTCCCGCGAACCGCACCAGGGGGACGATCCCCGAGAGCAGCACGATCAGGAACGCGCCCACGGTCGCGATCGCCGCGACGACGTTGGCCCTGCCCAGGTTCATCATGGTGGTCCTGATCGCCTCGGCCGGGACGATGTCGTCCCCCTGCCTCATCTCCTGCAGGTAGCGGTAGGTGAAGAAGATGCCGAAGTTGCTGCCGATCCCTATGACCAGCGCCGTGGATAATGACGTCACCACGTCTATCGGGTAGCCCATGGCGCCCAGGAACCCTATCTGCGCGGCGGTGCCGGCGATCGCGACGGTCAGGGTGATGAGCCCGTAGGGGATCGACCAGAAGATCAGCATCAGCAGCAGCCCGCATATGCTCAGCGACAGCACTGAAGACCAGGTCTCCGTGGGGATGATGTTCCTGGTCATGTCCTTGGTCAGCGGAGTTATGCCCCCGAGCTCGTAGCCCAGGCCCAGAGGAGTCATGTATTTTCCGCTCTCGGTATTCAGCAGAAGCACCTTGCGGTTCACCACGGGCGTGGTCGGCGAGCCGCTGCCGTTGAGAGATATCAGGCCCGCCTTGCCGTCCGCGCTCAACAGCCCGCCCACGATGTATCCGCCGTTGTCCTGGGCGGTCTTGATGGCGGCCAGCGCCTCGGCCTTGCTCCGTGGCAGGACCCCGTTGTTGGCGGAGGCAAGGGCGTCGGGCAGCCCGGTGATGGCGTTGCGCGGGTAGAGGGTAATTCCTCCGAACCGGTTGAGCGGGCTCGCGGCGATGGCGTCCTCGAGATCGGCCATGGCCTTGAGGTTCTTCGGGTCGAGCACGTCCCCCGTGACCATGATGGTGTCGGTCTGCTGTCCCCCGAAGTACTTCTCCACCGTGAAGTCCGCCTTGATGGAGGGCAGGCCGCGGGGGACGAGCTTGCGCAGGTCAGAGTCGGTCTTGAGCTTGCCGGCCTGGGAGAACCCCAGGGTGATCAGCGCCAGCGCCACCACGATGACGATTATCGAGTGCCTGGTCGAGAGCACCGTAAACCACTCGAGCATCCGGTCCGTGGTGCGGGCGAAGAGCCCTCGCCTGCGCCGCCGCGAGAGTCCGTCGAAGTGGGTCTTTGCCTTGTCGCGCTGCTCGGCCGGCGCGGTCACGTAGATGCGGTCGCGGACGACCATCATCGCGGGCAGCATGACCACCGTGAGCACGAAGGCGAAGAAGGTGCCGACCGCCGCGGTGACCCCGAAGTTGCGCAGGGGGGGCAGCACGCTGAACTCGAAGACCAGGAAGCCGAGGACGCTGGTGATCATGCACAGGAATATCCCCACGCCGACAGCGATGAGGGCCGCGCCGACCATCTTCACTGACCTGAACTCGTGCTCCATCTCCTCGTAGTAGCGCGCGGTGTAGGGGACCACGAAGGTGAGCGCGTGGCCCAGCAGCAGCGGGATTATCGCCACCGCCGCCACGGAGTAGGGGACGTGCGCCCAGCCGGTGAAGCCGAAGGTCCACACCACGCTGAGGATCACCACCCCCAGGGTCAGCAGCGCGTCGGTTATGCGGCGGAACGCCAGGAATATGACCACCACCACGAACAGCAGCGCGATGAGGCCGAGCAGGATGGTCTTGTCCCGGATGTGGGTGTTGAAGTCGCGCGCCAGAGTCGCGTCCCCCGACATGTAGACCTTCGCGCCGGGCGTGTAGAGCGGCGAGCCCGGGGTGGTCAACTTGCTGGCGAACAGTTTCTCGAGGTCGTTGGCCAGCGTGATCTGCTGGTTCGCGTCCAGGCTGGCGTTGGTCTTGATCATGATGAGCGCGGCAGGGTAGGTGTCGGTCTTGGGATCGTATATCAGGAACTTCTGCTTTCCGATCATCTGCTGCTGCACCTCGCCGACCGAGAGATACTGGCTGCGGATGAGTTGCTTGAAGTCCATCCCGGTCTGGGACTCAATCTGCGTCTTGCTGATCTCCGACAGGCCGAGGTTGAAGCCGCTCTGGGCGATGCCCTGCTTGATCTGCGCGACGAACGGGCTAAGGTAGTCGTTGAGGTTCACGGATGGGCTGGCCAGGATCTTGGGGACGTTCTTGCCCTTCTGGCCCGGTATCTCGACGACCTGGCCTTTGTTGAGGCCGGGGGTGGAGTTGATGTAGTCCTCCAGGCCGAGCATGAACTGCACCACGTTGTTGTCGGTGACGTCCGGCGCGGTGATGAGGATCGTCTCGTAGGAGGTGCCGCCGAAGTTCTTGTTGAGGTCCTCGAGCGCCTTGATGCTGTTGAAGTTCTTGGGCAGCAGGCTCGGGTAGGTCACGTCCCCCTTGAGCATGAGCATCCCCAGGCCCAGGAAGAGCGACAGCCCCAGCGATATGATGATGATCGTCCAGGGATAACGCTTTACGTATTTCGCGATCCACGCGAAAATGCGCATACCGTTCTACCACCTCCAGGGGACCGAAACACCCACCGCCCCCCACGACTCCGCTTGATATGTCACAAAAGTACTTCTCCCGACCCCGGGAGTTTCCTGTGATGGCAGGCCCGCGTGCTTGAAAGGTGAAGGTGACGATGTAGAATTGTGAGTTACCAACGGACAGGTGGAGAAAAGGGGGACGTGGAATGCCCAAGTACATCATGCTCAGCAGCCTTACCGATGCGGGCGCTCAGACCGTCAGGAAGAACCCCGAGCGCATCAAGGAGGTCAACAAGGATGTCGAGGCGCTCGGCGGAAAGGTCGTGGACCAGTACGCCGTCATCGGCGAGTACGACTTCGTCAACATCCTGGAGGCACCCGACGTGGAGACCATCGCCCGGATCTCGGTGGAGCTCGGCTCCCGCGGCTCGGTGCACATCCACACGATGGCCGCCATAACTCTGGACGAGTTCATCGCTCGCCTGAAGTAACCGCGACAGCGAACGCGAACTGGAGCCCCGTTCCTGCGAACGGGGCTTTCGCTTAGAATTACCACATGATCAAGACGAGGCTTTTCATCGTGGCGGCCGCGCTGTGCGCGCTCGCGCTGGCGGCGTCGGCATGCGGCTCACCATCGCCGTGGATAATCCAGACCCAGGAGGGAGACGCCTCTCTTCTGGCGGTGTCCGCGGCCGACGCGTCGCACGTGTGGGCGGTCGGCGGGGGGCCGGTCTACTTCTACAACGGCACCTCCTGGGTGACCCAGGTCCAGAAGCTGGAGGCGGAGCCCACCGATGTCTCGGCGGCGGACCCCACCCACGTGTGGGCCTCCGGCGGGGACGGTGGAGGCGTCGTCTGGTTCTTCAACGGGACGGCCTGGGCGATGCAGTTCCAGACAACCGACCAGACCGCGAGCGTCGTCGCGGCGGCGGACCCCTCCCACGCCTGGGTCGCGGGGACGTCAGACACCGGCTCCAACATCTACTTCTTCAACGGCGCCTCGTGGGCCCGGCAGTACACGGTGGCCCTGCACGTCCAGGACATGTTCGCGCTCGACGCCTCCCACGCCTGGTTCGTGGCCGAGGGCAAGGACGGCCGCAGCTGGATCTACTTCTTCGACGGCTCGTCCTGGAGGCAGCAGTTTGAGGCGCCGCATCACGAGTTCTTCCTGGGCGTGACGGCAGTCGATGCGACCCACGTCTGGGCCGTCGGCTCACTCGAGAACGCGGGCGCGGCTCCACAGGACATCAAGGGGCTGGCCTACACGTTCGACGGAAAGGCGTGGGGCGGCCGGACGGTGCTCTCGTCCCAGCTTCACAAGGTGGCCGCCGCCGACGCCAGAAACGTGTGGGCCGTGGGCGGCATAGGCTCGAACGGGCCCGTCTACCACTTCGACGGCCGGTCATGGGGCCTGCAGTACGACGCGCACGAGTCGCTCTTCGACGTTACCACCAGCGACAAGCTGCGCGCGTGGGCGGTCGGCGGGCTCGGCGGCATATTCATCTACGAGAACACGCCCTTGTAGCGCCGGTCGCCGTCCTTGAAGAAAAGCCCGGCCTCTGGAAAAATAGCCTTGCACCTGAGCGGACTCGCGCAGCGACGCGCCTCGGAGACATCCCATGCCGGACGAAGAGAAGAAAATAGACCCCGGTGATGAGTCAGAGCACGAGGCGGAAGCCAGCCCTGATACCGACGGCGCGGCGGCCGACATGGGGGGCGCGGAGGTGGCCGCGCGGTCCGCGCCCGAGGTAGATGCAGAGGCGGAGGCCGAGGCCGAAGTCGACCTGACCGGACCGGCGGGCCTGGACCGCGCCTTCGAGACGCCCCGGGTCCCCAGCATGACCGCGCTCACCGTTGTCCTCCTGGTGCTCTTCGCGCTTTGCGTAACCGGACTTATCCTGGTGCTCAACCTGCACTCGGTCAGGGACTTCTTCCGCGGCGACGCGATCTTCTGGGTCATCGAAGGCGGCCTGATACTGATGCTGGCCGTGATAGTGGTGGCGGTGATCGCGCGCGAGGTAACCAGCGTCAGGTACGTCGAGCGCGTCCTCGACGGCATGGTCGACGTGAACAAGCGCATGCGCCTGTTGATGGAGGCAGGCCGCGAGATCGGCTCCACGCTCGACCTCCACGAGATCCTGGAGAAGATCCTCGCCTACACCTCCGGCGTCATGGGGGCCGACATAGGCGCCGTCTATCTCTGGGAGAAGAGCGAGGACGTGCTCCGGCTTGCAGTCGTGAGCGGCGTCGACGAGAAGAAGCTGATGTTCAAGGAGCTGCCCATGAGCAAGGGGCTGCTCGGCCAGGCGGCGGACTCCAGAGAGATGGTGGCGATCGACAGCACGTCGGCGATCGACGAGCGCGACAACGTCTTCTTCGGCGCGGTGGAGCCGGCCTCCCTGGTCATGGTGCCGCTGGTCGCGCGCGGGAAATTCCTGGGCATGCTGGTGGCGGGCAACTTCGAGGCGCACGCCTACACTGTTGACGAGAAGCTCCTGCTTGACGGGCTGGGCGAGCTCGCGAGCATGGCGATCACCAACGCGGAGCTTTACCGCATCGCGCGCAAGACCCTGGACGCGCTCTCCCGGGAGCGCGGCGTCGCGGGCTCGGTGCTGGAGGAGATGGTCGCGGGGGTCATAACGGCCGACGCGCGGGGCAGGATAGGGACTTTCAACCGCGAGGCCCAGCGGCTGACCGGCTACACCTTCGCGGAGAAGACGCAGTTGCTGCTGCGGCCGGAGATCTCGCTCGACCAGAACCCCCTGGGGCCGCTCGAGCACGGGATGCTGGACGTGCTGGCGAACCCCGCCATCGTGAAGGAGGGAGACGCCCTCATCATGAAGACCGACATGTCGATACTCCCCATCAGCTACAGGATATATCCGCTGGTCGACGGCGCCGACCTGGTGGGCGCGGCCTGCGTCTTCATGGCGGCGAAGAGCGCCGACGGGCAGGCCGGGAAAGCCACGGTCGACTACCAGGTGCTGCTGCGCTCGCTGGGCGCCCGGGTGGAGAGGGTCTACACGCACCCGCTCTCCCGCGTCATCGAACGGCTTCGAGGCATGAACCTCGACGACTGGTCCCGCAGCAGGGAGGACCTGATCAGCGTGCTCGAGGCGGGCCAATCGACGTTGCTGGGCCTGCTGGAGGACCTCGAGCAGTACCTCAACTGCACCACCGCCCGGGAATGGGACCGGGCCACCGGGCACAACATCGAGGAGATCACCTCCGACGTCGTGCGCGATGTCCTGGCGCAGCCTGCCCTCGCGGGCGTGAGGGTGTCGGTCAAGTTGTCGGGCCTGCAGCGGGTCTTCGGCTTCGACAGGATGATTCGCACCGCCCTCGAGCAGGTGATCGAGAACGCCTGCATCGCGGCGCGACTGGGAGACGACCGCGTCGAGGTCAGCGGCCTCGACGAGGCGGGCTACGTGCGCGTCGAGGTGAGGGACTCCGGACCCGGGCTCTCCCGGGAATCCCGCGAGTACATGTTCATGCCTTTCTTCACAGACTGGGAAGGCCGCTCGGGGCTGGGGCTTTCGATGGTCAAGCGGGTGATGCAGCGGCTGGGTGGAAGGGTGGGCCTCTCCGAGGTCGCCGGCGGCGCCATGTTCTTTCTGGAGTTCCCCACCGCGCCGGGCGCGCCGATCGAGATCACCGACGAGAGCGCCACGGGCGCGGTCAGCGGGTGATGACATGTTGATAGGATGCGTATCAGACACGCACCTGGCGGGCCGACCGGTCCCCAGGGCTGTGCTGGACGCGTTCGAGGGGACAGACCTGATACTGCACGCCGGCGACATCCTGGACATGTCGGTCCTGGAGGAGCTCTCGGCGGTCGCGGAGACGCTGGCGGTAAGGGGCAACATGGACCGGGGCCATACGGCGCGATCCCTGCCGGAGAAGCGGGTGATCGAAGCCGGCGGCTTCAAGATAGGCCTGACCCACGGCGGCGGCTCGCCGTTGGGGATAGTGGGCAGGGTCGCGGCGGCGTTCGACGGCGAGGGGTGCGACTGCATCGTGTTCGGCCATACCCACAGCGCCACCATTAAGGAGCGTGACGGGGTGACGTTCTTCAACCCGGGAAGCCCGACCGACAGGATCTTCGCCCGGCACAACAGCGTCGGGCTGCTTCGGCTGACGGACAAGGTGGAAGCCAGGGTGGTCCAACTGGAACGGGGGGCGCAGTGATCGACGTCGGCGTGGTCGGCTGGGCCCAGACACAGCACGGGACGCTGGAGCGCGAGACGCACCAGAGCCTGATATACCGCGTCGTCAACGAGGCGCTCTCCTCGTGCGGCGTGTCCATCCACGACATCGACGTGGTGATAGACGCGGGCAGCGATTTCCTCGACGGCAGGGGCATCTCGACGTGCATCACCGTCGATGCCATGGGCGCGCACTTCAAGGAGGAGTCCAAGATCGCCGGGGACGGCCTGCTGGCGGCGATCTACGCCTACATGCGGATCGCCAGCGGGCTCTTCGACACCGCGCTGGTGGTCGCCTACGGGAAGAGCTCCGAGAGTTCGCCCCGGGCGCAGTCTCTGCTGATGACCGACCCCTTTTATCTGAGGCCGATGGGCCTCGACGCGACATCGGCCGCCGCCTTGCAGGCCCGCGCCTACATGCACCACTACGGGGTGAGCGAAGAGGCGCCCGCCCGCGTCGCCGTGAAGAACCGCGCGGCAGGCGCGATGAACACCAACGCGCAGCTCAGCTCCGAGGTAACCCTGGACCAAGTTATGGAGTCGCGCCCGCTGGTCTCGCCGATACGCGAGCTGGAGGCCGCGCCGGTGACGGACGGGGCCTGCGCCGTGGTGATGGCCGAAGCGGAGGTGGCGAAGTCGCTGAAGGTGAGGCCGGCGTGGATCGCCGGGTCCGGCCACGCGATGGACGCGTTCAGCCCGGGCGCCCGGGAGATCCACAAGCTACGCTCGGCCGCGCTGGCCGCGGCGGCCGCGTACAAGCAGGCCGGCGTCACCGATCCGCCAGCGGACCTTGACCTGCTCGAGGTGACCGAATCCTTCGCTCACCAGGAGCTGATGCTGTATGAGGCACTCGGCCTGTGCGAGGAGGGCGAGGGTGAGAAGCTACTGATGAGCGGCGCCACGACGCTGGGGGGAAGGGTCCCGGTCAACCTCTCGGGGGGCGCGCTGTGCGCGAACCCGGTGGTCGCGACCGGGCTGGTGAGGCTCGCCGAGGCCTGCGCGCGCGTGACGGACCGCGGCGAGGGCGACAGGATAGACGGTATGAGTAAGGCGATGGCTCACGCGGCGGGCGGCCTCGCGATGCAGACCGCCGCGTGCATGATAGTACAGGGGTGACGGTCCGGCGGACGGCGGGCCCGCGACGCGGCGCCGGCGGAAGGAAGGTCGATTGACCAGGCCAGTAGCGGTCATCGGGACAGGACAGACTAAATACGTCAGCAGGCGCGACGACAAGAACGTGCCCGAGATCGTGCGCGAGGCGGGGCTTCGAGCTCTGGCGGATGCGGGGCTCAAACCGTCGGACGTCGACGCGGTGGTCATCGGCAGCGCGCCCGAGATCTTTGAGGGCGTCAACTACCCTGAGGACTGGATCGCGCCGGCGCTGGGCATGTGCCCCGGGCCGGTCATGAGGGTTCACACGGGCGGGACCGTCGGCGCGGCCACCGGCATCGCCGGGTTCTACCACGTGGCCTCGGGCATCTACGACACGGTGCTGGCGGTGGCGTACCAGAAGCTCTCGGACGGGGTCCCGCAGTACGGGCTCTCGGCCTGCTACGACCCGCTCTGGGACCGCGACTTCGCCTGCGGAGCACCAGCGCTGGTGGGGCTGCAGTCGCGCCAGTACCTCGACCGCCACGCCCCCGCCGTGACCGAGGAGCACGGCGCTATGGTGGCGGTGAAGAACCGCCGCAACGCACTCTTGAACCCTTACGCGCAGATACGCAAGGAGATAACGGTCGCGGACGTCATGTCCTCGCCGCCGGTGGCCGAGCCGCTCAAGCTGCTCGACTGCTGCCCGACGAGCGACGGGGCGGCGGCGATGGTGATCGTCTCGGAGCAGACAGCCCGCAAGAAATGCCCGCGCCCCGCGTGGTTCGCCGGCGTTGGGACCTGCAGCGAGAGCCCGTATGTCCCACACGTGGACATGGCCTACCCGGAGTCGTGCGTGCGCGCGGCCCAGCAGGCCTACCAGATGGCCTGGATCTACGAGCCCGCCAAGGAGCTCGACGTGGCCGAGGTCTACGAGGCCTTCAGCTTCCAGGAGCTGATATGGTGCGAGGCGCTGGGCCTCTGCGGACCGGGCGAGGGAGGCAAGCTGATCGAGTCTGGACGGAGCGAACTCGACGGCGCGCTGCCGGTCAACACCTCGGGCGGTGTGCTCTCCTCCAACCCGATCGGCGCGTCGGCGATGATCAGGCAGATCGAGGCCGCCATGCAGGTGATGGGAAGGGCCGGGGAGCACCAGGTCGACGGCGTGCACCGGGCGCTGGCCCACTCCTGGGGCGGGGCGATACAGTTCAGCACCGTGACGATTTTCTCGGACGAGATATGAGATAGCGTCACAAAAGGGGTCAGACCCTTTGTGTTGCATTTGTGGTGCATTCGGCGAGGAGAGGAGACCAGTTGGCGCTGCAGCCGCCGGAGCTGACCTACATGGAAAGCGAGTCCAGGTGTGACTACAACTGGACGACGGGCGAGGTCGTCGGCACGTTCCTCGCCGCGCTGCGGGACCACGGGACGATACTCGCTGGCGTCTGCGAGTCGTGCGGCCAGGTGGCGGTCCCTCCCACGTCCTACTGCGAGTCGTGCGGTTCGGAGGTGTCCGAACTGCGCGAGGTGGGCCCCAGGGGAGTGGTCATGTCCTGGGCGCGCGTGGCCGACGGCTTCGGGGGCGCGCCCGCCGAGGCGCCGTTCAGGTACGTCCTGGTGAGGCCGGCCGGCGCGGACACCGAGCTGCTGCACGTCGCGCCCGATGACGACGGCATCAGGATCGGCGCGGCGGTGCGGCCCGAGTTCCGGCCGCGGGAGCAGAGGGGCGGAGCGATAACGGACATCAAGTGGTTCGTCCCCGATGGAGCGGAAAGCGAGGGCTTGTGATGCTCGAGGCCGTGACGCCGCCAGGCGGCGACATCGTCAAGTCGGTGACCGGGACGCTCGATGTGAAGTACCGGTTCTCCTACGGCGAGCAGTACGACAGGTTCTTCCGGGAGATGCGGGACAACAAGCGCATAATGGGCATCGCGTGCCCCAAGTGCGGGGCGGTGCTCCTTCCGCCGCGCCCATACTGCGGGTTCTGTTACACTCCGGTGGACGAATGGGTAGAGCTGTCTGACGAAGGCGCGCTTCTGACCTACACGGTGGTCCACCTGCCGTTCATAGGCCAGCCGACCGAGCCCCCTTACATCTACGCTTTCATCATGCTCGACGGCGCGGACGTGCAGTTCCCGCACATCCTCGGCGAGATCGAGGCGGCGGACGTCCGCACGGGCATGCGCGTCAAGGCGGTCTGGGCGGAAGAGCGCAAGGGCACGCTTCATGACATCAAGTATTTCCGCCCGGTCTAGGGCGGACGAGCGGGAAGGGACGCCGATAGCCAGATGAGAAAGAGAGTGCCGCAGCGAAGGTGGGAGATCAGGTGCGTACCGGGGTGGGACACCTGGAGCGCCGACGAGATAAGCGCGATGCAGGACTCGGCGCTTAACGCGTTCATCAACGAGCGGGTCTACCCGTTCCATCCGCACTACCGCAGGCTGTTCGACGAGAGCGGCATCGACCCCGCCGGCGTGAAGTCGGTCGCCGACCTGCAGAAGCTCCCCTTCACCTACAAGGAAGACATCGCACCTTACACCGACGACCCCGACCACCCCAGGCATTTCGTGCTCGAGCCCGGGTTCGACAAGGTCAAGCTGCACAAGTCCAAGGGCTGGGTGCCCCAGATGACCGACACCGAAGCCGCCGGCGCCGCCGCGGAACAGGACTTCCGCGAGGAATACCAGCCGGTGCTGCCGATGTTCACCACCGGCCGCACGGCCGAGCCCACGCCTTTCTTCTTCACCATGTACGACCTGGGTCGGATGAAGGAGGCGGGCAGGCGCCTGGCGTCCGTGGTCGCGAGCAGGGCTCCCGAGACCTACGACCGCAGCGTGGTGGCGGTCAACAACTTTCCCGGTCCGTCGCATCTGGCTTACTGGGTCGCGCTGACCGGCGCGGAGGGCGCGGCGATAACCACGGTCAATACGGGCGGCGGCCCCGTGCTCGGCAACGAGCGGATACTCAACATAATCGAGCGGGTGCGGCCCACGTTATTCATGGGGCTGCCCGGCTACACCTACGACCTGCTGCGGATGGCGGCGGCCGAGGGCAGGGACTTCTCGGACCTGCAGATAGTCGCGATGGGCGGCGACCGCATAACCCAGGGCGCGCGGGAGAAGATAGCCGCGCTGCTGGAGGAGATGGGCGCGGTCGACCCGGTGGTGACCGGCGCGTACGGCTGCACCGAGATGAAGTACGCCTGGGGCGACTGCGGCGACGACGAGAGCCGCGGGTATCACACCTACCCGGACATGGAGATCGTCGAGGTGGTGGACCCGGAGACGGGCAAGGTGCTGGGAGAGGGCGAGACCGGCGAGCTGGTGGTGACCAACATCGACGCGCGCGGTTCGGTGGTGCTGCGCTATCGCACCGGCGACATCCTGGTGGGAGGCTACTCGCGGGGGCAATGTCCCTGCTGCGGGCGCACGATGCCCAGGATAAGCTCCGCCATCAGCAGGCGCGCGGTGGCCACGGAGTTCGCGCTCACCAAGATCAAGGGCAACCTGGTGAACCTCAACGCGTTCGCCTCCATCCTCAACCAGAACGTCGACATCCTGGAGTGGCAGGTCGAGCTGCGCAAGCGCAACGACGACCCTGACGACATCGACGAGGTGTCGGTGTTCCTCTGTCCGACCTCGGTGGGCGAGGTGGCGGGGCTGCGCGAGCGCATCATCGACAGCGTGCGCACCAACCTGGAATTCACGCCGGACAAAGTGGTCGTGACCTCCTACGAGGAGATGGCCGAGCGCCTGGCCCGCGACGGCGGCACCAAGAGCACCCAGATCCTCGACCTCCGCTCCTAAAACGCACCACTAGTACCTGACCCCAGTGGTGCGTTTTGCGTTCTCGCTTACAGCTCGACTACGGCTTCGCCCTTCGACAGCACCACTGTGCCGTCTCCGATGTTCGCCCCGACCTCGAGCGTCACCAGGTTCTTGCCGTCCTCGATGCTTTTGTCGATGACCTTGCCCCAGAAGGTGACGGTGTCACCCGGCCGCGCCGGGCTCGCGAACCGCACCTTGAAGCGCTTGAGCGACCCGGGGTCCCCGACCCAGTCAGTGAGGCAGCGCCCCAGGCGAGCCATGCTGGACAGCCCGTGGGCTATCGTCCCGCCCAGCCCGACCTTCTCCGCGAACTCCTTGTCCACGTGGATCGGGTTGAAGTCGCCGCTGGCGCCGGCGTACATCCAGAGCATCATCTGGTCGAGCGTCACCTCGAGCTTGGGGATCTCGTCGCCGACGTTGACCTCGTCAAACGTTACGTTTGCCATATCAATTACCCCCTCTGATCACGAAGGTGGCGCGCCCGATGGTGACGAGCTCGCCGTCCTGGTTCGTGGAGCGGGCCTCGAACTTTATGACGTCGTTGTTGCCCTTGGCCGCGATGTCGACGATCTTGCCCGTGGTGGTGATGAAGTCGCCCGGCTTGACCGGCTTGATGAACTCGAAGTCCTGCTCGCCGTGGACCAGCATCGCGAAGTTCAGGCTCAACTCCGGGTCGAAGAACATCTGGGCGCAACACATGAGGTTGTAGACCGCCGCGAAGTTCGGTGGCGCGATGTTGTCCCCGTACTTGCTCTTCTTGCCCACCTCGCGGTCCTGGTACATCGGGTTCATGTCCCCGACCGCGACGGCGTACTCCTTCATCTTCTCCCGCCCGATCTCGTACTCCGTGACCGGGTACTCCTTCCCGATGAATTTCGAATCAATCACTTTCGCAACACTCCCTTCCCCTCAACCAATGCGCTCATTGCAGCGCCAGATTCCGGCAGCTAATCATATCTGATTGGACAGAGGAATAATCAAGACAGGCACCGCCTCGTTTCCGTGCCCGGGACGCGTCGCCGATTTCGGCGGCCGGAGCCTCCGAAGCGGAGGGCTCTCTCTGCTATAATCACGCCATGATGGAGGTACCGATTTGATTAAACTGGTCATACCCAAGGGAAGCCTGGAGGAGCAGACGCTCGCCCTGCTGCGGGACGCCGACCTCCCCGTGCGCCGCTCCGGCGACAGGGAGTACAACGCGCGCATCGACGACGAGCGCATCTCCCAGGTCGCCATCCTGCGCCCGCAGGAGATCGGCAAGTACGTGGAGGAAGGGCTGTTCGACCTGGGCATCACCGGGCTCGACTGGGTGCAGGAGACCGGCGCGGACGTCGAGATCCTGGCCGACTTCCCCTACGCCAAGACCGGCACCGGCGGCACGTTGCGGATAGTGCTGGCCGTGCTTCGCGACTCAGGGGTGACCGAGCCGTCCGACCTGCCCCCCGGCACGCGCGTCGCCACCGAATATCCCAACATCGCCAGCCGCTACTTCGAGAAGCTGGGCATAGACGCCAAGGTCATACTCTCCGCGGGCGCCACGGAGGCCAAGGTCCCCAACATCGTCGACGCCGTCGTCGAGATCACCGAGACCGGCAGCACTCTGAAGGCTCACGGCCTGGCGATAATAGACGACATCCTCTACACGTCCACCAAGCTCGTAGCGAACCGCGAGAGCTACGCCGACCCGGCCAAGCGCAAGCTGATCGACGAGATCATGACGCTTCTGATATCGACCATCGCCGCGCGCGGCAAGGTTCTGTTGAAGCTCAACGTCGCCAAGGAAAAGGAGCAGGCCGTCCTCGACATCCTGCCCGCGCTGGAGTCTCCGACGGTCAGCCACCTCGCCAACGGGGACTCTGCTGTCGAGACCGTGGTCGAGAAGAGCAAGCTCGCTGAGTTGATACCGCGCCTCAAGGAGAGCGGCGCCACCGGCATCCTGGAGATTCCTCTCGGGAAGGTGGTCCCCTAGGCAGGCGCTCGGGACGCGAATGAGTCGAACTGACCTCGTGAGGGGATATTGAAGAAGCAGCTTTCGGCCGAGGACCTGACCATGGTCCTTCAATGGCTGGTGATCGCGGTCCTCACGCCCTTTGTCCTCCTCCCGCTCTTCCCCATCAAAGGCGTCGACTTCACCGTCAGGTTCGTGATCGTCATCGGCGCCTGGATCGGCAGCGGCGTGATGACCATCATCTACCTGCGCGCGCGGAAGGTCTCCCACCGTTACGCGGCCGCCGTCGTGAACATCACCGCGACCCTCGACGTACTACTGGTCTTCATCTCGATGCTGGTCTGGCCCACCTACCTGCCCGACCTCTTCTGGATATTCCCGGTGCTGGTGATCGTCATCGCCAACCGGTTTGGGTACAAGGAGGCCTTGATGACCGGCGCCGGCCTCTCGGCGCTCTACGCGATAACCATCGTCGCCAGGCTCAACGCAGGCCAGCCGACGCGCCTGGTGGTGGGCCAGACGCTGCTGTGGATCGCGCTCCTGATGCTCATCGCGATAGCGATCTCCTTCATATCGCAGCGCGAGAGGCGCGAGAGCAGGGACGCGAGGATCCTCTCCAGGCTGGCCGCCTCCATGGGCTCGACGCTCGAGGCAGACGAGCTGATGGACAAGGTCGTCCAGGGGATCAGCGAGGCCTCGGGGCTGGGCAGGTGCAGTGCCTTCATGGCCAGCTCCGACGGGAAGTGGGCGCTCCCTCAGAGCACCACCGAGATGGACCCGGCCAAGCGCGAGCGCTTCTTTCAGACCAGGATCGACCTCTCCGCGCCCAACGTGGCCAGCAAGTCGATGTCGGAGAAAGAGAGCCTCATCATCAACGACCCGCAGTCCGAGGCGCTGATCGACCAGAACTGGATAAAGGACTTCGACCTGGCCGCGCTGCTGGTCCTGCCGGTGGTGGTGCGCGACGAGGGCCGCGGGGTGATCTTCGTGGAGCGCCGCGCAGGGATGAAGAAGACGTTCCTCGATCGCGAGGTGAAGATATGCAACACGATCCTCGCGCAGGCCTCCGCCGGCCTGGAGAACGCCATGTCCTACGCCGAGGAGCAGAGGAAGCGCAGCGAGGCCGACATCCGCTACAGGACCACCCGCGAGCTCGCCTCCACGCTCGACATGGACCGGGTCGTCGAGAACGCCTGCAAGCTGGCCATCCGCTCCATCGGCTCGGCCGGCTGTACCGTCTTCCTGCTCGAGGAAGGCAAGGATATCCTCGCCCCGATGCTGTCCATGACCGCGGCCGGTGCCCGCGCCTCCTCGTTCCCCAAGGCGGCCGCCATCGATGTCCAGCTCATGGAGGACCTCTACGGGATGGCCGACAGGCCCCCGGCGCTGCGGATCGCGAGCCCGTCGCAGAACGAGGCGATGCCCGCATTCCTGCGAGACGAGGGATGCTTGCTCGCGGCCCCATTTTTCCTGCACGGTCGTATGGCCGGGCTGATCTGCTGCACGGACGCGGAGGGAAGACAGTATAGCGACGCCCAGGTCTCCCAGCTGGCGGCGATCACGGGAGAGACCGCGCTGGCGGTCGTGAACGCGCGACTCCACGAGAAAATAAAGTCCGACGCCTCCCAGATGGCGAGCCTGGTGCAGCTCGCCAACGCCATCGGGTCGTCCGCGGATCTGGCCACCATCATGAGCCTGGCGCTGGAGACCGTCAGGCACCTCTTCGACTGCTCCTCCGGGCTCATCTACCGGATCGACGAGACGGAGGAGCACCTGATGTGCGTCGAGTCCTTCGGCTACACCGACGAGATAGTCCAGCGGCTGCTCTCGCCGCCGTACCCGAGGGTGGACGAGTGCTGGACCGTCTCCGAGGACAGGCTCATCGGCATCGACGACCTCTCGCACACCAGGGTCGCGTGCCGCACGCTCGAGCGGATAGGTTCGGGCTCCACGATCTGCGTGGGCATCCAGGCCGAGGGAAAGACGCTGGGCGTGCTGCACATCCGCAGCGAGCGCCCGAGCGCCTTCGGGGAGCAGGACCAGCAGCTGGCGCTGGCCATCGCCGACCAGGTGGGCCTGGCCCTCCAGCGAGCGCTGCTGTTCGAGGAGATCAACCGGCTCGCCGCGACTGACCCGCTCACCGGCGTGTTCAACGTCAGGCGCCTGGAGGCGGTGCTGTCCGAGGAGGTCAGCAGGGCCAGGCGGTACCAGAGGGCCGTCTCGTTCCTGATGGTGGACGTTGACAACCTCAAGGTCTACAACGACACGCTGGGCCACCAGCAGGGCGACGTCGCGCTTTCCCAGATCGCCTCGATCACGGACAGCGCCACCAGGGACGTGGACAAGGTCTTCCGCTACGGCGGGGACGAGTTCTGCGTGGTCCTGCCCGAGACCGGCTCGGAGGAGGCCCTGGTCGTCGCCGAGAAGATCAGGCGCGCCATCGCCGATTTTCATTTCGCGGGGGAGGAGAGGATTCCCGGCGGGGCGCTGACCATAAGCTTGGGCCTGGCTTCTTTCCCCCAGGACGCGAGCGGCGAATCGGAGCTGGTGGGACAGGCCGACATAGCCCTTTACTCAGCGAAGCAGCACGGCCGCAACTCTGTGGCGACCGCCGGCTAGCCGTTCTCCAAGCCTTTCAAGCCCATTTCGAGGCCGCTCAGGCCTCGGCCGGAGTCCCCGGAAAACAGCCTGGGATATTCCTTGCAAACCTCCAAACCGGTGAGTATAATGCTACGCACGGTTTCGGCAATTCGCGGAACTACCCGCTCTCGAAAGAGAGTTTGTTTGTTTTGGGGGAAAGGACAAAATGGAAACGATCGACACGGATTCCAAAGGCGACGTATTCCTGACGGAGGACGGCCGCAAGAAGCTCACTCGTGAGCTCGACGAGCTCAAGAACGTGAAGCGCAAAGAGGTCGCGGAGCGGCTCAAGAACGCCATCAGCTACGGCGATCTGATGGAGAACTCGGAATACGACGACGCCAAGAACGAGCAGGCCCGCGTCGAGCACAGGATAGACCAGATCGAGACCATGCTTTCCAAAGCCAAGGTGATCGACCGCAGGCACGTCAAGACCAAGGAGATCGGGGTCGGGTCCCTGGTGGAGATCAAGCAGGTGGGCTCGGGCAAGAAGCAGGAGTACCGCATCGTCGGCCCCGCCGAGGCGAACCCCGAGAACCACATGGTGTCGTTCGAGAGCCCGGTCGGCCGCGCGCTGATGGGCCTCAAAGTCGGCGACATGGCGCTGGTGTCGGCCCCCGCCGGCCAGATCAAGTACCGGGTCATCAGCATCAAGCGGTAGGACCCCCCCCGCCACTGACCCCGAGCGCGTTTATGATATCCTTCTGCAATCAATCATTCTCAACCAACCACAAAACGGACGGAAGACATGCCCGACGAAGAGATCGAGAAAAGCGGGAGCGAACCCGAGGAGAGCGAGCTCCTGCGAGTGCGCAGGTCCAAGCTGCAGAAGCTGCTCGACGCGGGTGAACAGCCTTACAAGCCGGTCTTCGGCAAGCCCGGCGAGGTGGTCCACGCCGCCGCGCTGGCCGAGAAGTTCGCCGACCTCGAGGCGGGCGCGTCTTCGGGCGAGACCGCCATGGTCGCGGGGCGCCTGCTGGCCAGGCGCGAGCATGGCAAAGCGACTTTCGCCGACCTCAAGGACTCCAGCGGAAAGATACAGTTGCTGTTGCGCCACGACGCGCTGGGCGAGAAGCCCTTCCAGGACTTCTCCGAGCTGGACGTGGGCGACTGGGTGGGCGCTTCCGGTGAGGTGGTGAGGTCCCGCAGGGGCGAGCTCTCGCTGGCGGTCACCGCCTACGAGCTGCTGTCCAAGTCTCTGCGCCCGCTTCCGGAGAAATGGCACGGCCTCAAGGACAAGGAGCAGCGGTACAGGCAGCGCTACCTCGACCTCATCATGAACGACGAGGCACGCTGGGTGCTCGAGTCGCGGGCGAAGATGATCAAGGAGATCCGGGCGTTCCTCGACGAGCGCGGCTTCATCGAGGTCGAGACCCCGATGCTCCAGCCGATGGCGGGCGGGGCCACGGCGCGCCCCTTTACCACCTACCACAACGCCCTGGGCATCGACCTTTACATGCGCGTCGCCCCGGAGCTCTACCTCAAGCGCCTGCTGGTGGGCGGCTACGACAAGGTCTACGAGCTCAACCGCAACTTCCGTAACGAGGGAATCAGCCCCAGGCACAACCCCGAGTTCACCATGCTCGAGGCCTACCAGGCTTTCGTCGACTACCGCTACCTGATGGATTTCCTCCAGGAGATGATCACCCGCGCCATCCTCAGCGTGCGGGGCGCCGACGAGTTCGAGTTCGCCGGCCATCAGATAAAGCTGGCCGCGCCGTGGGAGAAGATGACCATGGTCGAGGGGCTGGCCAAGTACGCCGGCCTGCAGTACAGCGGCATCGAGGACGCCGACCGCTGGAGGGCCGCCGCGGTCGAAAACGAGATCGAGGTGCCGCCCGCCGCGGGCATCGGCTGGATCATCAACGAGCTCTACGAGAAGCTGGTCGAGCCGCGGCTCCTCCAGCCGACGTTCGTGACCGACTACCCCGAAGAGGTGTCGCCGCTGGCGCGCAAGAACCCCGATATGCCGGGCTTCACCGAGAGGTTCGAGATACTGATCGCCGGCCAGGAGATAGCCAACGCGTTCTCGGAGCTGATCGACCCGATCGACCAGCGATCGCGCCTGGAGTCGCAGGCGGCCAAGAGGGCCGCCGGGGACGAGGAGGCCCAGCCGCTGGACGAGGACTTCCTCACCGCGCTGGAGTACGGCATGCCCCCCGCCGGAGGCATCGGCGTCGGCATCGACAGGCTCACCATGCTCGCGACCGGATGCCAGAACATCAAGGATGTCATCATCTTCCCGCACCTGCGGCCGCAGCAGGGTAGGTCAACACACCCCGGCGTCGAATAATTCACGAGGGTCGCATTTAAGGCGGCCCGCTGGTCTATTGACAGAAATCATCAACAGTTCTGGGTCGGCGGTGTAGTATTCAAGAGGACCAGCCGCCCTCGGGTGGCGGGGGGTGGAATGAACATCTTCTGTGACGAATGCAAAAAGAATATAGCTACTGTGTTCCTTACCAAGATCTCGGGCAACGAGGTCTCGAGGGTACAGCTGTGTGAGGACTGCGCGGAGCGCATGGAAGAGACGACCGAGGCCGCGAACCTGCTCGCGTTCCTTCCCCAGATACTCTCCGGGCTCCACGGGGCCGAGGAGCCGCTGGTGGAGGACGTGCTTTCCTCGGACCTGGTCATATGTGATTTCTGCGGCACTTCTTTCAACGATTTTCAGAAGATGGGCTTCCTTGGTTGCGCCAACTGTTACGAGGTCTTCGGGGACTCCCTCGACGGGGTCCTGCTCGACTTCCAGGAGGCCACCGAGCATATCGGAAAGATACCCGGCAAGGCATCAGAGAGCGCCAGGCTGCGCAAGCGCCTGCTGGAGCTCGAAAGGTACCTCGATCGTCAAATAGCAGAGGAAGAATACGAGGCCGCGGCCGCGGTGCGCGACCAGATAAAAGAGATAGAGGGAAAGCTAGAGATGGAGGCCGAGAGTGGCACGGAGTAAAGCGTCCGCACCAGGCGCGGACTGGATGAGAGAGCATGGCCCGGGTTATCCCCTGGTCCTCTCCTCGCGCGCCCGCGTTGCGCGAAACCTCGAAGGCCTCCCGTTCCCCATCGCCGCCGGTGAGGAGGAGCTGGAGAAGGCGCGCGGGATGGTGCTGGAGGCCGTGTCCCGCCGCGTGGCCGATGACAGGGACTGGGAGGTCTCCTTCGCCGAGGAGCTCTCCAGGAACAAGCTCGAGATGATGGCCGAGGAGCACATCACGCCGGCCGCGTTCTCCGACCGCATCGGCGGCCGGGCCGTGGCTATCGGCCCCAACGACGGGCGCAGCGTGATGGTGAACGAGGAAGACCACGTTCGCATACAGGCGATCCTCCCCGGCGCGCAGTTCATGAAGGTATGGAAGGCGGCGGACGAGATAGACACAGCGCTCGAGACGGAGGTGCAGTACTGCTACGACCAGCGCCTCGGGTACCTGACCTCGTCGCCCAGCAACGTGGGTACCGGCCTGAGGGTGTCGGCGATGCTCCATCTGCCCGCGCTGGTGACCACCGGCGAGATCGGCAAGACGATCTCGGCGCTGGCCCAGGCCGGCATCTACGTCAGGGGCCTGTACGGCGAAGGGTCCGGCGTGGCGGGCAACATTTTCCAGATCTCCAACAGGCAGAGCCTGGGCCGCACGGAAGAGTTCATAGTATCGAACATGGACATGATAGTCCGTCAAGTGGTAGACAATGAGAGGACGGCGCGAAAGATGATGCTCCGGGAGGCCGAGCTGGACCTCGCCGACCGCGCCTACCGGTCGCTCGGTGTGGTCGAGAGATGCCGCCGCGTTTGTTACTACGAGGCGCTGGAGCTGATATCGCTGATAAAGCTCGGCGTGGACACCGAGGTCCTGCCGGTGAGCGACTTCAACATCCTGGAGGTGGGGGTGGGCATAAGCCCTTACCACCTGCGGGAGTTCCTCGGCGGCGAAGCCGGCGAGGAGGACGTGGACAGGGAAAGGTCGGTCCATCTGCGTAAGATGTTGGACCTTTAGGCCTTTCGAACGTTAGAGCTAGTGCAGGCTTCAAGCCTTAGAATAAAGACAGGGGGAGTTAGAGTTGTTCCAAAGGTTTTCAGACAGCGCGAGACGGGTTGTGGTCCTGGCCCAGGAAGAAGCCAGGAAGCTCAACCATAATTACATAGGCACAGAGCATCTACTCCTGGGGCTTATCCAGGAGGGCGAAGGGGTTGCCGCAAAATCCCTCGAGACTTTCCAGGTCAACCTGGACGCGGTCAGGAGCCAGGTAGTGGAGGTCATCGGCCGGGGTTCGAGCCCGCCGAGCGGCCACATCCCGTTCACTCCACGGGCCAAGAAGGTGCTGGAGCTGTCCCTGCGCGAGGCGCTGCAGCTCGGCCACAACTACATCGGCACCGAGCACATCCTCCTCGGCCTCATCCGTGAGGGCGAGGGAGTCGCGGCCAAGGTGCTCGTCAAGCTCGGGGTCGACCTCGAGCGCCTGCGCAACCAGGTGCTCAAGAGCCTGACCGGAGGCGCGGCGGCCGGCGAGCTGGCGGCGGGCGAAGGCGCCCCCGGCACTCTGATGCTCGACCAGTTCGGCCGCAATCTGACCGACCTGGCTGCCCAGAACAAGCTCGACCCGGTCATAGGGCGCGAGAAAGAGATCGAGAGGGTCATGCAGGTTCTGTCCCGCCGCACCAAGAACAACCCGGTCCTGGTGGGAGAGCCTGGCGTGGGCAAGACGGCGATAGTCGAAGGCCTGGCCCAGTGCATAACCTCTAACGAGGTGCCCGAGATGCTGCGGGGCAAGCAGCTCTACACGCTCGACCTCGGTGCTCTGGTCGCCGGCTCGCGCTACAGGGGCGACTTCGAGGAGCGCCTCAAGAAAGTCATCAAGGAGATCCGCGGCAGGGGCGACATAATCCTGTTCATCGACGAGCTGCACAACCTGGTCGGGGCGGGTGCCGCCGAAGGCGCCATCGACGCGGCCAGCATACTCAAGCCGGCGCTGGCGCGCGGCGAGCTGCAGACCATCGGCGCGACCACCATGGGCGAGTACCGCAAGCACCTCGAGCGGGACGCGGCCCTGGAGCGTCGCTTCCAGCCGATAACCGTCGAGGAGCCCACGGTCGAGCACACGATTGACATACTCCGCGGACTGCGCGACCGCTACGAGCAGCATCACAAGCTCCAGATAACCGACGGTGCCATGGTGGCGGCGGCGAGGTTGGCGCACCGGTACATATCCGACAGGTTCCTGCCCGACAAGGCGATCGACCTCATCGACGAGTCGGCCAGCCGGCTGCGCATGCGCGCGATGACTGCCCCGCCAGACGTGCGAGAGCAGGAGGACGTCCTCCAGCGGCTGCGCCAGGAGAAGCAGACCGCCATCGCCGCGCAGGACTTCGAGAAGGCCGCCGCGATCCGCGACCAGGAGCAGGCGACCATACTGGAGATAGCCGAGAGCGAGAAAGACTGGAAGGCGCCCCACCAGAGCCACAAGCTCCAGGTGACCGCCGACGACATAACCGAGATACTCTCCGCCTGGACCGGCATCCCGGTCTACCAGCTGACCGAAGCGGAGAGCGAGAAGCTGCTGCGCATGGAGGACGAGCTCCACAAGCGCGTCGTCAGCCAGGACGAAGCCGTCATCGCGATCTCGCAGGCGATGAGGCGCACCCGCGCCGGCCTGAAGGACCCGCGGCGACCGGGCGGCTCGTTCATATTCCTGGGCCCCTCGGGCGTCGGGAAGACCGAGCTCGCGCGCACGCTGGCCGAGTTCCTCTTCGGCGACGAAGACTCATTGCTGCAGATCGACATGTCCGAGTACATGGAGAAGCACAGCGTGTCCCGCCTGGTCGGCTCGCCTCCGGGCTACGTCGGCCACGAGGAAGGCGGCCAGCTTACCGAGGCCGTGCGCAGGCGCCCGTTCTCGGTCGTCCTGCTGGACGAGATCGAGAAGGCCCACTACGACGTGTTCAACGTCCTGTTGCAGATACTCGAGGACGGAAGGCTCACCGACGCTCAGGGCCACCAGGTCGACTTCCGCAACACGATCATCATCATGACCTCAAACCTCGGCACCGCCGAGATACACAAGGCGGCGCCGCTGGGGTTCCAGTCCCTCGGCGAGGGCGGAACGCTGCAGTACGAGGACATGAAGGAGAAGGTCACCAACGAGCTGAAGCGCACCTTCCGGCCCGAGCTGCTGAACCGCATCGACGACGTGATCGTCTTCCAGGAGCTGTCCGCCGAGAACGTCAAGGAGATCGCCGATCTCATGCTGGACAGGGTCCGCGAGCAACTGGCGGAGCAGGACATCAAGCTCGAGGTCACGGACGCGGTCAAGGACGTACTGGTCAAGGAAGGGTTCGACGCGTCGATGGGCGCGCGACCGCTGCGCAGGTCCATCATGCGGCTCATCGAGAACCCGATATCGGAGGCCATACTCCGCGGGACCTTCACCGGTGGCCACGTGATACTGGTCGACGTCAAGGACGAGCGGCTCGACTTCGAGGTCCGTGAGGACACCGCTCCCGAGACCGCTCCGGTGGGCGCCAACAACTGAGATCGAACGAAACGACAAGGCCGGGCTTCTGATATCCTAATCCCAAGCCCGGTTTTTTCTTGGCGGATTTCAGCAATCGGCGCCGAATTACCTCGGGAGCAGGCAGGCGCGACGCGGGCTATCAGGTGAAAGGGGAGGACGCGGGTGAGGACCGAGACGCCCAGGCAGATGCAGGAGAGGCTGATAGGGGTGCTGGACAGGGTGTCTCCGGGCACCGAGCTCCGGGAGGCGATCGACCGCATCCTGCAGGTCGGCTCGGGAGCGCTCATCGTCATCGGCAACGTCAGCGACCTGCGACACATCATGTCCGGCGGCTTCAATATCAACACCGAGTTCAGTGCGCCGCGCCTTTTCGAGCTGGCCAAGATGGACGGCGCCGTGGTCTTGAGCCAGGACCTCAAGACGATACACTCCGCGAACGTCCACCTGGTGCCGGAGGCGTCAATCCCCACGCACGAGGCCGGGATGCGCCACCGGACGGCGGAGCGGACGGCCCGCAGCCACAAGAACGTCTTCGTCATCGCCATCTCCGAAAAGATGAACACGGTGTCCATCTACGTCGGCGAGGAGCACTTCACCCTCGAGAACATCCCGCTGGTGCTGGCCAAGGCCGACCAGGCGCTGCAGACCCTCAGCCGCTACAGGGCCAGGCTGGAAAAGGAGTACGGCCACCTCAACACTCTGGAGGTCGAGGACATGGTCACCCTGCGCGACGTGGTCAAGGTCATGCAGCGCAACGAGATGGTGGTCCGCATCGCGTCCGAGGTGAGGTTCCAGGTGAGCGAGCTGGGCAAGGACGGGCGGCTGGTCAGCCTCCAGCTCAACGAGCTGATGGCCGGCGTCGAGAAACTCCAGCGGCTGCTGGTCAAGGACTATTTCATGCCCCGCGACGACCGGCGCGTGGAGCACGTCATACAGGACCTCGGCAACCTGAGCGGGGACGAGCTGATGGACGACCTGGTGGTCGTGCGGGTAATGGGCTACCGCAGCTCAGCGGAGCTCATGAACAAGCTGGTGAGGTCCAGAGGCTACCGGATGCTCTCCATGATCCCGCAGGTGCCGTCGAACGTGGTGGACAAGGTCGTCGCCAGGTTCGACAACCTCAAGAACATCATGCGGGCGTCTCCCGCCCTGCTGGACGAGGTCGACGGGGTAGGGGAGCGCAGGGCGCTGGCGATAAAGGACGGCCTCGACCGGATAGCCGAGTCCATCATCATGGAAGGTTATCTGTAGGCGGCGGGTCGGCTCAGGTCAGGCTGTAGAAACCCAGGGTCGAGATGCGGTCGTTCTCGCGCTTGATGACCGAGTAGAGGTCTATGCCGGTCAGTGTGCAGATCGCCGCGAGGAAGAACAACGACTTGCCCATCTCCTCCTCGATGATCTCCGCGCAGTTGGGGCAGAGGTGGCCTTCGAGGTGTGTCTTGACGTACTCGCTCATCTCGCTGAGCGACGTGTCGGCGGGCAGGTCCTGCTTCTCCGCGTTGACCTGGAGGCACCCGCAGCTGGTGACGGACTTCGCCAGCGCGCGGTTTACGCGCGAGCACGCGTCCTGGTACTTGGTCATGACGTCGAGGATGCTGCGATGGCGGATCAACGACAGCGAAACCGTCTGCTGGAACTGGTTGCAGGTCTTCTCGATCTCTCTCGGCATCTGACCACATTCCCAAGGTTGGACTACAATCTCTTCGATCCTGTTCCCATTATATTTTCACGGTTCCAAGAGTGTCAAGAATTCCCGTCATCATGCGAATATTGCCGCATGGCGACTTTTGTGTTACTATCTGAATGCTTCATCTTTGCATGAGACGAGTGGTTCTCCGTCAAGGACAAAAGAAGATTCCCCTCGGCGTACTTATGGCCGGACTTTGTTCCGAGCCTGAAAATATAAGGGCCTGACTCTGAAGGGAGATGCTGCAAGGTGTTCAATGTTGGGGACAAAGTCGTTTATCCACATCACGGGGCGGGCGTCGTAGAGAAGGTCGAGACCAGGAGCATCGAGGGAGAGCGGAAGAAGTACTTCGTCTTAAGTCTTTGTAGGGGCGACCTCAAGATAACAGTCCCCGCGGAGAGCACCGGTGACGTCGGGCTCCGCAGTGTGATCCCCAAGAAACAGGTCAAGTCGGTTTTCGAGGTTCTCAACCAGGAGCAGAGCCAGATGCCGACCAACTGGAACCACCGCTACAAGAAAAACCGCGACAAGATCAGAAGCGGAGACGTCTACGAGGTGGCGGAAGTGGTACGGAACCTCTCTATACGTGAGAGGGAGAAGGGGCTCTCGACGGGCGAGAAGCGCATGCTCAACCAGGCCCGCCAAATCCTCCTCTCGGAGATCATTTTCGTCCTTAACATAGACGACGAGAAGGCCTCGAGGATGCTGGACGAGGTCTTTTCCGTCTGACACCATCGGGCGATACTCGCACCTTGAAATCGAAACAGGGAGGCGTCGCGCATGGTCGTCGTCATAGTCCGCATGCTCAGCATGCTCTTATGCTCGTATGGCGGATACAGGGTCTCCCTCCTGCTGAACGACAACTACATCCTGAAGGCCCCACAACAGGTTCTCGCAATCATCGTAGGTATTATTCTGGGGCTCCTCATCGGATATGTTGTCGGCGGGCCGGTCGGCAGATTAACAGCAAACATACTCGGTGATTTCGAGTCCGTCTTCTACAAGGTCTCGGGCGCCGACATAGTCTTCAGTGCGATGGGGGCCTTCCTGGGGCTGCTCATCGCGATGCTCCCATCCGTCGCCTTATTCCACTTCGGATACCCGGGGTATATCGCCTCGCTTGTTCTGTTTGTGCTGTTTGGATTCGCGGGCGCCCGGGTGGGGGTGATAAAACGCTCCGAGCTTTCGGTCGTCTTCAAGCTGGGGCCGAGTTTCGGCACCAGCGCGTCCAGCCAGGCGGTGATCCTGGACACCAGCGTGATAATCGACGGCAGGATCGTCGACATCGCGAAGGCGGGGTTCATCGACGGGACCATGGTGGTCCCGCGCTTTGTGCTGACGGAACTCCAGGCTATCGCGGACTCGGGAGACACCCTCAAGAGGAGCCGGGGCCGGCGCGGCCTGGACATCCTCAACGCGCTTCAGCGCCAGGAGAACGTGCGCCTGGAGATCACCGACGAGGACTTCCCCGATCTCATGGGGGTCGACGCCAAGCTGACAGCGCTGTCCAAGCTCACCAACATGTCGCTGGTCACCAACGACTACAACCTCAACAAGATCGCGGAGATCCAGGGCGTGAAGATCCTCAACATCAACGAGCTCGTCAGCGCGCTCAAGCCAGTGGTGCTGCCCGGCGAGGAGATGCACGTGAAGGTGATCCGCGAGGGCAAAGAGCCGGGGCAGGGAGTCGCCTACCTCGACGACGGCACGATGGTCGTCATAGAGCACGGGAAGAAGAAGGTCGGCTCCGAGGTGACCGTGGTCGCGACCAGCGTACTGCAGACACCGGCGGGCAAGATGATCTTCACCGAGCTCAAGGAAGAGCGGCTGGAGGCCTGAGTGCACCGTTCCACGAATTCGCCTGCATTCGAGCGCAAATACAGCCACACCTGCTGCGTTCCGCTCCTTCGCCGTACTCATGGAACGATGCACTGATGGCCTTCTCGATCATCGCGGCGGGGGGCAGTGGCGAGAGGATGGGCGCCGGCGGCGCCAAGTTCGCAGAGTTGCTGCTGGGACGCGCGATGGTCTCCTACTCGCTCGACGCTTTCCAGAACGCGCCCTCGATCGAATCCATCATCCTGGTCGTGCCGGCAGCGTTCGTCGAGCAATGGAGCGCGGAATCGCTGCGGGGCTCGGGCTTCTCCAAGGTCGCCGCGACCGTGGCGGGGGGAGAGAGGAGGCAGCAATCCGTGAGGTTGGGGCTGGAGGCGATCGGTTCGCGGGAAGGCATAGTAGTGGTCCACGACGCCGCCAGGCCGATGGTGACCCCGGAGTTGATCGAGTCTGTGGCTGCCGTGCCGGAGGGGATGGACGGGCTCATCGCCGCGGTGCCCGTGACCGACACGATCAAGCGGGTCGAGACCTCGTCGGTCTCGGCGACGGTTGAGCGCGCGGGGCTGTTCTCGGTGCAGACGCCACAAGGCTTCTCGCTGGGAGCTCTGCTCGATGCCCACAGTGAGGCGGCCTGCGCGGGATTCGAGGCTACGGACGACTCCGCTCTGGTAGAGTGGCGCGGCGGCCGGGTGGGGGTCGTGCCAGGGAGCCGTGAGAACATGAAGGTGACCTACCCCGCCGACCTGCTGATGGCGGAGGCGGTGCTGGGAGGGAGGCGGCTATGAGGACAGGAATCGGTATAGATGCCCACAGGTTCGCCGCGGGCAGGGCTCTCTTCCTAGGTGGCCTGGAGGTGCCCCACCCGATGGGGCTGGCCGGCCACTCGGACGCCGACGTGGTGCTCCACGCCCTGATGGACGCACTGCTCGGTGCGTCAGGCGGGGGCGACATCGGCGAGATGTTCCCCGACAGCGACCCGGCTTACGAAGGCATCTCCAGCCTCGAGCTCGTGGGGCGGGTGATGGAGACCGTGCGCGGGCGTGGCTACGGGGTCCTCAACGCCGATATAGCAATCATATGCGAGGAGCCGCGCATCGCTCCGCTCTCGCGGGCCATGGCGGCGCGCATAGCCTCGGGCCTGGGGGTCGACGACGGGGCCGTGGCGGTCAAAGGGACCACCACGGAAGGGATGGGGTTCACCGGGCGCGGGGAGGGCATCATGGCGATCGCCTCGGTGCTCCTGGACGAGACGGGATAGTTGATGGCTGACAGGCTCAAGCCCGATAAAATACCGGTCAGGCGCAGGCCGCCGGAGGAGAGGACGAGAGACTTCGGCGAGGTCGCGCTCGGCTACGACGCCGCCGAGGCCACGGCCGAGGCGGAGCGCTGCCTCGCCTGCAAGAAGCCGCGCTGCGTCAAAGGCTGCCCGGTGGGCATCGACATCCCGGCTTTCATCGCTGAGATCAAAGGGGCCGGCCCGGCGTCGGCGCTCGCGAAGATCAAAGAGGAGAACCTGCTGCCCGGCGTCTGCGGCAGGGTCTGTCCGCAGGAGCGCCAGTGCGAGGCCGAGTGCGTGCTGGGCAAGAAAGGCGACCCGCTCTCGATCGGAAAGCTCGAGAGGTTCCTGGCCGACTGGGAGGCGGGCCTGGATGAGGCGGCGCCGGCCGTGAGCGCGAAGAGCACAGGGCTGCGGGCGGCGGTGGTGGGCTCGGGGCCTGCCGGGCTGACCGCAGCGGGCGAGCTCGCCAAGCGAGGCCACGCGGTGACGATGTTCGAGGCGCTGCACGTCGCCGGCGGCGTGCTCACCTACGGGATACCGGAGTTCAGACTGCCGCAGTGGGTGGTCGACCGCGAGGTGGGCTTCCTTCAGAAGATGGGCGTCCGCCTCCAGCTGGATTTCGTGGTGGGGCGGACAGCCACTCTCGAGGACCTGGCAAGGGACTTCGACTCGGTGTTCATCGGGATCGGCGCGGGGCTGCCGATGTTCATGGGAATACCGGGCGAGAACCTCAACGGGGTCTACTCCGCCAACGAGTTCCTCACCAGGGCAAACCTGATGCGCGCACGGAGCTTCCCCGAGTACGACACGCCGGTCAAGCGGGGCGGAAGGGCGGTAGTGGTCGGCGGAGGCAACGTGGCGATGGACTCGGCGCGAACGGCGCTGCGGATGGGGGCCGATGTCAACATTGTCTACAGGCGCTCCCGCGTGGAGATGCCTGCCCGCAAGGAAGAGGTCGACCACGGGGCCGAGGAGGGCATTGTCTTCCACATGCTCACCAACCCCGTCGAGGTGCTGGGCGAGAACGGCGCCTGCCGGGCGGTGGTGTGCCAGCGCATGGAACTGGGAGAGCCCGACGAGTCGGGCAGGCGCAGGCCCGTGCCGATTGCGGGCGACTTCTTCACTGTCGATACCGACACGCTGGTCATGGCGATCGGCACCCGTGCGAACCCTCTTCTGACCTCCACCGCTCCCGCACTCGAGCTCAACAAGCGCGGCTACATCGATGTCTCACCGGATACGTTTGCGACCAGCGTTGAAGGCGTCTACGCCGGCGGCGACATTGTCACGGGGTCGGCGACCGTCATCGAGGCGATGGGGGCGGGCAAGGTCGCGGCTGATCAGATGGACGGGTTCATGAGGAGCTCGGTCGGGGCCTGAAGCCGAGGGTCAGTCGGTGTCCCGGTTTATTCGGTCAATCTGCTCGAAGGGCACACGCCGTATCTTCCTCTGGCCGCTGAGCACCAGGTCGATGACATTCTGCAGCGACACGAAGGGCCTGGTTATGTCATGCTGGCTGGTCGCCAGCGCCAGAGCCTTCTGCGAGTGGTACAACGCCTTTTCAGGGTCCTTCATGAAGAAGAGGTAGATCTCGGCGAGGTTCTCCTGCAGGTCGTCAGAGTCGGGGTTGTACCGGGCGGCCTCGATCCCCAGCGCCAGGCCTTCGGCGGGGTGCCCGAACTCGCAGAGCATCCAGCTCGCGTAGTAGTAGGGCATGACGAAGTGCGGGTCCAGGCGGGTTATCATCCAGTAGTAGGGGAACAGAGGCTTCTCCTTGGCGAGGCTGCCCCCGAAGTAGTCGTGGAACACGGTGTCCGTCTTGGTCCAGAAGTAGGCGGCGAGCGACTCGCGCACCCCTCCCAGGATATTCAGCAGGGAGTGCCCCGCGCTGGCGGGGGCGCTCTGGCCGGTCCCGGCGGCCGAGCCGGACGAGTTGTCGAGCGAGGCCTGCAGCAGCCCGCCTCCGGCCACCAGCAGTATGATTAGGGCGATGACGCCCAGCGTGAACTTCTTTCGCTTGCACCATCTCCAGGCCCGTCTCAAAGGTCCTTCCTCCTGAACGCGGCGTACCCGATGACAATGAAGACGGCGGCGAAAAGGATCGCGTATCCGGTGATGCGCAACATGTAGGTGGCCGAGGCCCCGCCGCCGTAGGCGACCTGCTGCGAGATGTTGAAGTTCTCCAGGTTCGGGATGGCGTAGTAGACGGCCCCGGCGAGCACCTTGACGATGCCGGTGGTGCCCGTGACCAGCTTCTGGTGCAGGAACCCGGTCTTGATGTGGCACAGGAAGTAGAACAGGATCGCCGCGAACGCCGTGATGGGGATGCTGGTGAAGGTGGTCAGCATCAGGCAGAAGGCCGAGATGATCGCGGCCTCCAGGAAGACGGCGAACACTCCCTGCAGGATCACGGGAGAGAATGTGCTGGTCTTGGCCCCCAGCAGGATCAGTATCTCGATGGACATCACGAACATTATCCCGAACAGCGAGACCAGTATCCCCAGGTACTTGCCCAGCAGGTACTGGGCCCGCCCGACCGGCTTGGAGAGGATGTTGTAGATGGTCCTTTTCTCGATCTCGCCGGGGATCTGCGTGACAGCCAGTATCACGGCGAGCACCACCCCGAACAGCGAGGTGAGGCTGATCGAGATGTCCTTGAGGAATGCGGCCGTCGCGCCCAGCTCGAAGCTCGGCAGCAGCGGCGAGACCGCCAGCACCACCAGGCCGAACAGGAAGACCACGTAGAAGATCTTACGGCGGCTGGCGTCCTTTACGACGTTTGCCGCGATGGAGAGGACGTTCCTCATGACGCCGTCTCCTTGATGGTCTCCAGGAAAAGGTCCTCGAGCGAACGGTGGTACGGCTCGACCGACACCAGGTCGAGCCCCATGCCACGGGCCGCCTCCAGCGCGCGGTAGGTGTCACCGCTCTCTACCTCGAACCTGGTCACGCCGTCTGCGGCCCGCGCGTTGAGGGCGAAGCCGAGCGGCCCTGTCGCGGTGTCCACTTCGCCGGAGAGCACTATCCTGGTCAGCCCCTCGACCTTCAGCAGGTCGGCAAGCTCGCCTTCGGTGACCGAGCGGCCGGCGCTCACGATGCAGACGCTGTTACAGATGTTCTCGACCTCGGAGAGCTGGTGGCTGGAAAGGAAGATGGTCTTGCCCTCGTCGCGCACGTGCAGCAGTATATCGCGCACCTCTTTCTGTCCCACGGGGTCCAGGCCGCTCGAGGGCTCGTCCAGGATCACCAGGTCGGGGTCGTTGAGCAGCGCCTGCGCTATCCCGAAGCGCTGCAGCATGCCCTTGGAGAACTTGTCCAGGGTAAGGTGCGAGTCGTGGGCGAGCCCCACCAAGTCGAGCAGGTATTTCGAGCGCTTGGTGAGCTCGGCCTTGTCCATCCCGAAGAACTTGCCGTAGAGAGCCAGGCCCTTCTCGGCGGTCAGGAAGGTGTAGAAGTACGGCTGCTCGGGGAGGAATCCCAGGGATTTATGCGCGGAGCGGTCTCCCAGGGGCCGCCCCAGCAGAGTCCCCGAGCCGGAGTCCGCATACACCAGGCCGAGCAGTATCTTGAGTGTGGTGGTCTTGCCCGCGCCGTTCGGCCCCAGAAGGCCGAATATCTCGCCGCCCGGCACGGACAGCGACAGGTCGGCCACGGCCGTCTTCTTCTTGCGGGTGCCGGCGATCCGGTAAGTTTTCTTTATGCTCTCGAGTTCAACGGCGAGGTCTTCCAATTGTCTCCTCAGGTACAGCCTGCCGCAGGTACAGGTAATCTAGCATTATTATAAGTGGTGCGCACCCTGCATGCACTTGAGAATTCGCATGGGACAGCACTCTGGCATATTAGACAGTGAGCAATCCCCCCATGGTTCCAAGTGCCCGACATCGGGTAGAATAGTACTGTGTAATCTGCTTGATGGAGGCGAGAAATCTTGTGCGAATCTAACATTTACGTGAGGGATGACGAGGGAGACCGGCTGGTCATGGAGGACGCCGTCCTGGTGAAGAACGAGGGCGGGCGCGTGACTGTGACCGACATACTGGGAGAATCCATGGAGTTCGAGGGCCTGCTCGAGGAGGTCACGTTCCTCGATCACCGCATCGTCATCAGGAAGTGACCGGCAGTAACCTCAACAGCGAAAACGGAAGGCCTCCGGCCAGCCCGGGGGCTTTCTTCTTTGCGTGAAAACCGTAGGAACTCGAACGCGTCCCGCCTGCGTCCAATGGGCGGCAGCAAGCAAACGAAAGGAGAGGCTATGAAGAAATATGCGTCGGCAACGGTGATCATGCTGGCTGCGGCACTGGCGCTGTCCGCCCTCGCGTGGTGCGGGAGCAGTGGAACGTCAGCGAACGGCAAGACCTACACCATCACCAACACCAAGATCAACGCCAAGGTCGGCGACGTGTTCGTCATCCAGCTGGAATCGAACGCTACCACCGGGTTCCAGCGGGGCATCGCGGGATCGCTCAATCCCGCGGTGGTGAAGAAAGTCAGCTCCAAGTCCGTGGCGGGAGCCAACCCCAAGGGCCTGGAGGGCGTCGGGGGTGTCGAGAAGTGGACGTTCAAGGCAGTTGGCGCCGGCACGGCAACACTGGCGATGACCTACACGCGCCGTTCGACAAGGCCGCCAAGCCCGCCCAGACGGCGACTTTCAACATCACGGTGAAGTAGGGAAGCCTAAAGGGCACAAAAAAAAGCGCCTGGCAGCGCATTTTATGGGGAGAGGACAACCGGGCCTTGGAACCGGGTCCCGGTCAAGACCGGCGTATCAGACCTTAATGCGGCAACTCTTGGGGATATTTGGATGGTCCAAATACTTTAACCCTGAGCTGTACCCGGTTGTCCGAACTTGG
>Ga0209745_1000213_pt1 | contig 33699 bp, 23 predicted proteins | sample BarGraNGADG00312_FD_184495 | JGI IMG/M metagenome (GOLD analysis project Ga0209745, IMG submission 184495) | Arctic peat soil microbial communities from Barrow, Alaska - Barrow Graham LP Ref core NGADG0004-312 (SPAdes) (version 2) | ecosystem: Environmental > Terrestrial > Soil > Wetlands > Peat... | reverse complement strand
ACAATCCAGTTCATGTTTCTGTCAAGCATCTGAAGATCATCCGGGGTCAGGGTGAAGCGGACTGTTTTTGTTTCTCCTGGTGCAAGGCTGATACGCTCAAAACCACGCAGTTCTTTTTCAAATCTGATTACGGAACTTACTTCATCCCGTATATATAGCTGTACAACCTCATCACCGGACATTGGTCCGGTATTCTTAATATCGACTGAAATCTCGACATTACCTGCCTCAATCTGCTTTTCAGGTGCTATTTTCAGATTTGAATATTCGAATGTGGTATAGCTCAGCCCAAAGCCAAACGGGTATAACACTCCATTTACTGTTGTTGCCGCATCTGCCTGTGCTGCTGGTTTATAAGGGAAACACATTGGAATCTGACCTACTGATTTTGGGAAAGTGATTGGTAGCTTTCCTCCCGGATTGTAATCTCCGAAGACTATATCGGCGATTGCCTCCCCTCCGTATTTTCCCGGAAACCAGGCCTCAATTATCGCCTGGCAATTTTTGTCTGCCCAGTTAACTGTTATGGGTCTTCCGTTCATCAGGACAAGCACGACAGGTTTTCCTGTGGCAGAGATCTCTTCCAGGAGCAGTTGCTGGAATCCTGCAAGATCAAGATCTGTCCGTGAGTTCGATTCGCCAACAATTTCATTATTTTCTCCGAGCACAAGGATGATGACATCAGAGCGCCGTGCTTTTTCTACTGCTTCACTGATAGCTGACATCTCCTCCCGAGAAGGCTTGATAGGAATTATCTCACTTTCCGGCCAGCTTTGATCAACAATTTCACAACCTCTTGAATAGGTGATATTAACCTTATCTCCCAGCTTCTTTCTGAAAGCTTCAAGAACTGATTTATAATCAATCTTCTTTGGCCCATATCTTGAAAGCGACAGTTCCTTAGCATCGGCATTCGGACCGGCTATCAGGATATTCTTTATCTCTTCACTTTTCAACGGAAGGAAATTATCCTCGTTTTTAAGGAGGATCATTGACTCGTAGGAAGCCTTCATGGATATTTTCTCAAGGCCGGGATCAGCAAACAGTTGATCTGCCTTTCCGGGATCTTCAATATAAGGTTTATCAAAAAGACCGAGCCAGAATTTAACCCATAGAACGTCTCTTACCCTGCTGTCTATCAATTCCATTGAAACAGACCCCTCTTGAATTAACTCGCGTAACGGTATCAGAAATGATTCCGGTGTTCTGAAAGTTGTCCTTACGTTGAGACCCGCCTCAAGCGCCTGTCTTATTGCATCCTTATAGTCGGATGCAACATGATGTTTTGACCACAGGTATTCCAGTGCCTCACTGTCTGATACGACGTAACCTTTAAAGCCAAACTGCTGCCTGAGCAGTGTTGTAAGGAACCAGTATGACCCTGTTACAGGCACTCCATCATAGTCATTATAGGAACTCATTGTCCCATGCGCATGACCTTGAGTAAACGCCACCCGGAAAGGCTCAACAAGAAGAGTCATCATCTCTCGCTGTGCAATTTGCGGATCAGTTCGTGTTGCATTGTCTCTGCCACCGATAGGAATACTATAAGCTGCAAAATGCTTTGGTGTTGAGATAACCGCATGGTCTTTTTGAATAGCAAGTATTTGCTGCAATCCGAGTTGTGAAACCAGGAAGGGGTCTTCACCATAACATTCCACTACACGTCCCCATCTTGGATCTCGAGCCACATCCAGTATTGGTGAATAGATATTGGTAAATCCAACTGCCTTGCTTTGCCTTGATGTAATTTCTCCGATGCTTGAAACAAGTGCTTTATCCCATGTTGATCCTATGCCAATCTGTGGGGGGAAAAGTGTGGCTCCTGTGAAACAAGCTCCATATATACCTTCGTTCGTAAAGTCGACCGGGATGCCGAGTCTTGTCTCCTCAATAAACCATTTCTGAATTGTATTAATTGCCATAGCATGATCACTGGGGGGCCATGATAAAAGTTCAGATCTGTATCCGTTAAGCTGCTCGTCAATATTAGCAATGCCATCCTTCCATATTCTGTTTTTCCATCCTGGCGTAGGCAGTGAGTCTGTCAGTACTTTTTTATAACCATAAAGAGTGGCAAGCTGACATGTTTTTTCCTCCACATTCATCTGTCTTATCAGGTCTTCAATGCGTATGTCAATGTCTAATGCCGGATTCTCATAATCATCCATCCTGCCGTTCTTATTGAAGTCGATCCAGCCCTTTTTATAGATTTCACTTTTGCCATACGGTGTGTACTTTGTCTTTTTCTGCGAAATGCCGGATGACACAAAAATCAACCATAAGATTGAAACCAGAATAATTGCTTTAGCTGATGACCTCATGATATTAGTCGATTAAACATTCTCTATTAAATACATTTAAAACATTCAGGGTATCCGGAGTGTAAGTTAAGCAAAAAAAGGCCACATCCTGCTGCAGGATCATGGAAACGAGGTGTGTTTCCGCAGCCTGAAAATCCGTGAATTATAAACAGTAGAGACGCCCAAATTGGGCGTCTCTGCTAATTTTTAATCATTGAGCGACGCGTAACTTGCGCGTCGTTACACGGGATTGTTTATTTTACACTGAATCTGAACGTCGTACTCGACAGGAACGGTTCTGCCGGCGTCAGAAGGACTGACGGGAAGGAAGCCTGGTTGGGACTGTCAGGAAAATGCTGCGTCTCAAGACAGAAACCTGAACGATATTTGTAAACCTTGCCTCCGTGCCCGGTCTGTGTCCCGTCAAGGAAGTTGCCGGTATAAAGCTGTACTCCAGGCTGGTCAGTCAGAACTTCCAGTACCCTGCCGGTGGAAGGATCATACACCGTTGCATCAACCTCTTCGGCATTATCAAGCACAAAGTTGTGGTCATAACCGCCACCGAGCTTAAGCTGGTCGTAATCCATTCCAATCCTCTCACCTATCAGGTGCGGAGTACGGAAATCGAAAGGAGTACCTTCAACCGGTCTGATCTCACCTGTGGGTATCAGTGTTGAATCTACCGGGGTAAAGGCCGAAGCCCTGATGACAGCCTCATGGTCAAGGATGTCTCCCACGCCGGCTCCGTGCAGGTTGAAATATGCATGGTTTGTGATGTTGATAATCGTATTCTTATCGGTTGTGACCTTGTAATCTAATATTATCTCATCATTATCAGTCCAGGTATAAACCACTTCGGCAACAACATTGCCCGGGAAACCCTCTTCCATATCAGGTTTATTGTATGTGAACCTGACAGCAGGGAAGTCAGTGTTCTTAAGTACCTGTGCATCCCAAACCCGGCTGTGCCATCCGGTAGGACCGCCGTGAAGGGCATTGGGAGCATTGTTAATTGCCAGAGTATAATCAACACCATCAAGCGTGAATTTCCCCTTTGCAATACGGTTGGCATACTGGCCCACTACCTTACCGAAATACTTATCACCATTGGCATATCCGTCAAAATTATCATATCCCAGAGTGACATTCTCCTTTTTGCCGTTTCGGTCAGGAACAATGATCTCAACTATTCCTGCACCGTAATTTGAGAGCTTAATCACATCGCCCTTCTTGTTGGTAAGGGTGAATAGGGAGACATCTTTCCCGTCGAATGTACCGAAACTCTGAGTAGTTACCATATCTTTTGATTTGTTATTACCGCATGCGACCATGCCAAGCATGACCAATGCCAGTGTTGAACTGAATAATAATGTATGTCTTCGCATTTCTATTTTTTTTCGAAATTAAACAAAAACGTTATACACCTTTCTCATTAAGATTTTTTTATAAATGATTCTCTTAATTAATCTCAAGGACAATTATTGACCTGGGTGGCATATCGAGGCTCACAATGTTCTTTTTTATCTTAACGTCACTAAATGTGGCAGGTTTAACTTCTTCAGGCTTTTCAAAGGTATTATGGGTGTTCAGTTCCGGGGCTGTGAGTATCCTTCCGGTGACATCTGAATAGTCACCGCCCCTAAGGTCTATCAGCAGTTTCACATCTTTTGCCGGGTCAATGTTGACCAGCGAAATATGCACAAAACCATTCTTATCCTTTGATGCCGAGGCGCTCAGTGAAGGCAGTTCCCTCCCGTCCATGGCATAAGTTCCGCCGTTAACATGTATCGGCAGCAGTGTGGCATCGTGATGCACTTTGTACATCTCAAAGACGTGGTATGTGGGTGTAAGCAGCATTTTCTTACCGTCAGTGAGTATCAGTGATTGAAGAACATTGACTGTTTGTGCAATGTTGGCCATTTTGATCCTCTCGCATCGCTCATTGAAATAGTTCAATGATAAACCTGCCACCATAGCATCACGGAGGGTATTCTGCTGGAAGAGGAAGCCCGGGTTTGTACCCGGCTCAACATCCCACCAGGTGCCCCATTCGTCAACAACAAGTGCAACGCGCTTTTCGGGATCATACTTATCCATAATATTGATATGCATGTCAAGTGCGGTTTCAATATTAAGGCAGCGCTCAATCGTTTCAAAATATTCCTTTTCTCCGAATTTGGTGGCCGAGCCCTTATTCTCCCAGTTAACGGTATAATAATGAAGGGAAATACCCCACATCAGATAATGAGGTACATCCCGCATGAGGGTCTCAGTCCAGTTGTAATCAGTTGTGCTGGCTCCTCCTGCGATTTTCATAAGGCGGTTATCTCCGTAATTGCGTGCATAAGTGGCATAACGCCTGAACTGATCAGCATAGAATTCAGCTGTCATATTTCCGCCGCATCCCCAGTTTTCATTTCCAACGCCCCAGAATTTCACATTCCATGGTTTTTCACGGCCATTTTTGCGGCGGAGGTCGGCCATCGGGCTGACGCCTTCAAAATTGATATACTCAACCCATTTTGACATTTCTTCCACCGAGCCGCTACCCACGTTACCGCAGATATAAGGTTCGGCTCCGAGCTGTTCACATAGATCGAGGAATTCGTGTGTGCCGAAGCTGTTATCTTCAGTGACGCCTCCCCAGTGAGTGTTAACCATTTTGGGCCGGTTTTCGCGCGGTCCAATACCATCCATCCAGTGATATTCATCAGCAAAGCATCCGCCTGGCCAGCGCAGATTTGGAATCTGGGCCTTTTTCAATGCCTCAATAACATCATTTCTTATGCCCCTGGTGTTTGGAATATCAGAATTTTCTCCCACCCAGTAGCCTCCGTAAATACAGTGCCCGAGATGTTCTGAAAATTGCCCGTAGATATGACGGCTGATAGTCTGTGTTCCAAGGTCAGTGTTCAGGATAATATTAGCCTGGCTGGTCTCTTTCCCTGACTGGGCAAAAGATGCAGATACGAGAGCTGACAGTAATAAAACTCCCGGCATTACTAATCTGATGTGTCTCATGGTCGTACTATTAAATTATATATTTGATAAAACAGATTTATTAAAAGGTATCCATACTCTCATCTCCCCTGCCCCACGGTTATTCCAGAGATGATAAGGTATCAGAACTATTTTCTCATAGCTTCCGAGCGATACGGAGCCATCAATGTTCCTGACTGCCGGTCTTGCTTTTGTGGTAATGATCTGTGTACCGTTCAGCAAATCAGCTTTAAACTCAGTGGCAAATTCAGGGTTTTGATCAATGACAAGGTTAAGCACATGTCCTTCAGGGTTATCGGCCCATTCGGCACAGAACATCAGAGGGCCCCGCTGAACAGCATACTTATCATTGTCATCTTTTACCCTGCTGTCAGCAATCACGGTCCTGACAGGCATAGGTAATATCAGCTCAACCTTATCACCCTTTTTCCATCTCCGTGAAACAGAAGCATATCCATTTGTGAGATCGGTTCTGTAATCTTTGCCGTTTACGCGTATAATATTCTTTCCTCCATCACCTCCGGCAAATGTGTAAAGGTTGCCAGGAATGGCCTCATTGCGTGCCCAGCCGGGGATACGGAGGTGCAGGTTGAATCTGCCATCCTTATCAGGATTTACAGTAATCACCACATCTCCGCCCCATGGATAGTTTGTCTCCTGGGTCACCCTGACATGATTTTTCCCGAAAGTTATATCAGCATTATTGGACGCGAAAAGATTGACGTATAGGTCTTTGTCAGTTACGCTGTATATATAGCCCGGTATTGCAGGAATAAAACGGGCGATATTTGAAGGGCAACAGGCGCATCCGAACCACGGTGACCTTTCATACTGTCCGTTGGATTCTAATGGATTAGGATAGAAAAATCTGTCACCGGCCAGGTTTACGCCTGACAACGCTCCGTTGTAAAGAGTTTTTTCCAGAACATCAAAGTACTTACTATCGCCCTTTATCGAGAACATCCGGTGATTAAAAAAGATATCCCCGATTGATGCACATGTCTCGCAGTATGCTGACATATTAGGCAGGTTATAGGGCTCCGCAAATCCCTCATTACCACCGCTGGCGCCAATACCGCCCGTGATATAGATCTTCCTGTAAACAATATCCTCCCATATCTTTGTAATAGCATTGATATAGGCTTTGTCTTTAAGTATGGCAGCTACATCGGCCATGCCGGAATACATGTAGGTTGCCCTCACTGCATGCCCCACTGCCTCTGTCTGATCGACAACCTTCTTATGTGACTGCGAATATTCTTCCCCATCAGGACGTGTTCCGCGGGCATCAAGGAAGAATTTAGCCAGGTCAAGATATCTTCTTTCACCTGTTACCCTGTAGAGTTTCACAAGCCCCATTTCAATAACCTGATGCCCGGGATAGGTGACAAATGCGTCCCACCCCATATCATGATCAACAAGATCCGCTGATTTGATCGCAATATCAAGGAGCTCTCTCTTGCCTGTCGCCTGGTAATAGGCTACAGCAGCTTCATAAAGGTGACCGAGGTTGTAGAGTTCATGACTGAGCTCGTTATCTTTTTCCCATCTTTTTTCTCCGGCCCACTCATGGAGCTTGCCGTAGCCTTTTTCCGCAATGGTGCGGTTTGTGTAGAGATAACCGTCATCTTCCTGAGCAAGACCTATTTTATAAATCAGGGTATCGACGTATGCCTCAAGCACGGGATCAGGAAAAGTTTGCAATGAATAGCTTGCTCCTTCTATGATCTTAGTAACGTCAGAATCATCAAAGGGATATATCGTCTGAAAGGCTCCTGTATCGAGTCCTCCTGCTATTTCGTAATTTTTGACTCTTCCGGTTGATTCACAGTATCCAAAAGCGATCGGGATAGTAACTTCATGGTTTTTCTTTATTCGTGGCGCCCAGAAATTATCTGTCATTTTAACAGAAGTGAAAGGCACAGGCTGTATAGGATAATTCTCCTCATTCTTTCCCTTTGAACATGAAGATACAAGGATCAGCAGAATTGCCAATACGGCAAGGGTTAACGCACTTACTCTATACATGACATTTTTATTTACTTTTCATCCAGACTATCATTTCACCTTTGCCCCGGTTGGCCCAATAGTAATAAGGTATTGCTCTGACCTTTTTCACCGAGCCATCAGGCATCTCAGCCTCAAACACCAGTGTGACTGCAGCTGAGGGGTTTCCATCATCATAAACAATATCAACCCTGGTTTCGGGGTCAACTCTGACCTCTCTGATCTTACCATTGTCTGCCTCCTCAAGGCAGTAGACAATCGGGCCAAAACCCAGGGCGACCCGTCCGCTGTCTGCTTTCACTTCCTTTCTTGCTGTGATAAATCTCGGTTCCATGGGTAGGCTGATATCAACCACATCACCCTTTCTCCAGTTCCTTTCAATAACGGCAAAGCCTTTCAGGTTCTTCGGCAGCATTTTCTTCCCGTTCACTTTTATTCCCACTTCTTTGCTGGCAGGTGTTTTGTATCTGTACAGTCCGCCTGCGACAGGCTCATTGCCGGTCCAGCCGGGGATGCGTATCCGGAGCTTGAATGTGCTGCCTTGGGTATCAGGATCAACATTGATCCGGACCTCCCCCTTCCACGGGTAATCAGTTGTCTGTTTCAGGAAGACTTCCCCTGGGGAGGTATTAAGCCGTGCTTCAGACCCGATAAAAAGGTTAACATTTACACCGTCACCTGATTCGGACCAGATATACTGTTTCAAGGCAGGCATGAAGCGGGCTATGTTGACCGGGCAGCATGAGCAGTCAAACCATCCTGCACGCTCAAAGCTGCCGTCAGACTCAAGCGGGTTAGGGTAAAAGAAGTGGCACCCATCGCTGCCTATGCCTGAGATAAGGCCGTTATAAAGAGTGCGTTCAAGCACATCAAGGTACTTCCCCTCACCGCTAGCCCGGTAAAGACGATTATTCCAGAAGACATTGGCCACTGAAGCACATGTCTCGGTATAGGCTGTCATGTTGGGAAGCTCAAAAGGCTCACCGAATGCTTCGCCCTGCTCTTTTGACCCTATACCGCCTGTGATATATATCTTTCGGCCGGTGACATCATCCCATATTTTTTGTGATGCCAACAGGTACCTGTTATAACCAGTAGCCTCGGAGAGGTCAGCCATGGCAGTGTACATATAGGCGCCCCTGACTGCATGACCCACCGCCTCAGTCTGTTCAAGAACCGGTTTGTGCATCTGGAAATAGACAGAATCATTATAAACCTCAAATCTTGAACCTTTCGGATTGTGTTCATAATTACTTTGCCGGCCGCGTACATCAATAAAGAATTGTGCCAGGTCAAGCCATCTTTTATCACCTGTCAGCTTGTACAGTTTTATAAGACCGATTTCAATCTCCTGGTGGCCCGGAGCTATTTCCCTTTTACCCCATCCGAACTCATTGTTAACAAGCTCCGCATTCTTCAGTGCAACATCAAGGAATGCTTTTGATCCTGTTGCTTCATAATGGGCAACGGCTGCCTCGTACATATGGCCGACATTATAAAGTTCATGGCTGACACGTTCATTGGTCCATCTTTCACTTCCTGCTCCGGGAGCCAAATTTACAGGATCGATTGTACGGGTGGTATAAAGATATCCGTCATCCTCCTGCGCTGCAGAAATCAGTGTCACAAGGCTGTCGACATAATGACGCAGGGCAGGGTCAGGAGTCTCCATCAGGGAGTAGCAGGCTCCTTCAATAATTTTAAAGACATCAGAATCGTTATACCTCTCGCCAGTGTGTTTGCCCTTCTTAAGCCCTCCGGCAATCGCGAAATTATCTATGCGGCCGGTCTCCTCGCACTGTCTGAAAACATATGGTATGGTTGTACTCCTGTTGAGGTTGATCTTCGGGCTCCAGAAATTATCTGTGATCCGAACATCTCCGGGGGCAGGAGTTTCAAGCCAGGCTTTCACATTATTACCTGTATTGTTATTCCGGCATGCCGCGAAAATAACAAGAAACAAAAGCAATAGTCTAGAAATGATTTTCATCCCCTGACCTCTTTTTTAATGTCCTTCAGCCTCTTCATGACGTCATTGGCACCCCGGCCAAAGTAGTCATGCAGTATTTTGTATTCCGCATATAGCTTTTTATAAGTGGCAACATTGGCAGGGATTGGCTTATAAGTGTAATCCCTGACCTTTGCCATCGCTGCAGCGGCTTCCTGTATTGTATCAAAACCTCCGGCCTTTTTGCCTGCTGCCACTGCACCGAACATTGCCGACCCGAGTGCCGGGGCCTGCGGGCTGCCGGATATCTTTATCTCCCTGTTTATAACATCTGCATAGATCTGCATCACAAACGGATTTTTCTCTGCAATACCGCCGGCAGCATAAAATTCTTTCACGGGTACACCATTTTCCTCAAATGTATCAATGATCATTCTCGTGCCATAGGCAGTCGCCTCAATCAGTGCACGGTATATCTCCTCCGGCTTTGTTGCCAGGGTCATACCCAGCATCATGCCTGTAAGGTCGACATCAACAAGTACCGACCTGTTACCGTTCCACCAGTCTAATGCAACCAGTCCGCTCTCTCCAGGTTTAAGAGCTGAAGCTTTTTCCGTAAGAAGCGCATGCATATCTGTTTTCCTGCGTTCAGCTTCAGCCTTATATTCTGCAGGGGAACAGTTTTCAACGAACCACTGGAAGTGATCACCCACACAGCTCTGTCCTGCCTCATATCCAAAGAAGCCCTCAATGATCCCGTCCTCCACGACGCCGCACATGCCCGGGACCTCTTTCTCAATATCGCCCAGCAGCATATGACATGTCGACGTACCAATGATAGCCAGCATTTTGCCTGAAGATGTTATCCCCACTGCGGGTATTGATACATGCGCGTCGACATTGGCCACTGCCACTGCTGTGCCTTCTTTCAGGCCGGTGAGTTTTGCTGCAGCGGCGGATATTGTTCCTGCTTTTGTTCCTACAGGAAGAAGATGTCGTGAGAGCTTCTCATCTACCAGGTTCTCCATTTTCGGATGCAGTGCCTTGAAAAATTCATTTGAAGGATATCCGTCATGTTTATGCCATATAGCCTTGTAACCTGCCGTACAGGTATTACGTGTTTCTATGCCCGTCAGCTGCCATATCACCCAGTCAGCTGCCTCAATAAAGCGTGCTGCCGCATCGTATATCTCAGGATCTTCATCAACTGTCTGCCAGATTTTGGGTATAAGCCATTCTGATGAAATTTTGCCTCCGTAGCGGCTCAGGAATTTTTCGCCTCTTTTTTTTGCAATGGCATTGAGCTTGTTTGCTTCATCCTGCGCTGAGTGATGTTTCCACAGCTTAACCCAGGCATTGGGTCTGTTTTTGTATTTGTCAAGGAAGCACAGGGGTGTTCCGTCCGCCTCAACGGGGAGCATCGTGCATGCTGTAAAGTCAATGCCTACTCCAACGATCTGTTCAGGGCTGACTGAAGCCAGTTTCATAACCTGCCGAATTGTTATATGGAATACATCGAGGTAATCCTGAGGGTGCTGCAGTGCCCAATCTACTCCAAGGGGAGTGCCGTCAGGCAATTTCTTGTCCATTACTCCGTGAGTGTATTCATGGACAGCGACAGCCACTTCTTCACCGTTACTCACATCCACCAGAACAGCCCTTCCCGAGAGGGTTCCGAAATCTACTCCAATAGAAAACTTACGCATGAAAATTTTGATTTGTGTTTTACTTCTTCTGGCCGTAGTACGCACTACTGCCGTGCTTCCTGAGGTAATGCCTGTCAAGGAGATGTTTGTCAATCTCATTGGGCGGGGCAATACTGACAGTGAGTGATGCTATACATGCTATCTCCTCAAGAATGACAGCATTACGGACGGCCATGGCAGGCGTCACGCCCCAGGTAAACGGACCGTGAGAGTTCACCAGTACAGCCGGCATGGTCTGAGGGTCTCTCCCTGCAAGGACTTCGGCAATGACCAGCCCGGTATTGTACTCATAGTCTTTCTCAGTTTCATTGATGGTTAACCTCCTTGTCACGGGCACAGGACCGTAGAAATAATCAGCATGAGTTGTCCCGAGGCACGGGATGGCAGTGCCTGCCTGAGCCCAGGCGGTGGCATGAGTTGAATGTGTGTGCACTACCCCTCCTATACCGGGAAAAGCCTTGTAAAGAGCCAGGTGAGTTGGAGTATCCATTGATGGGGTTAATGTGCCCTCGACAACATTGCCGTTGAGATCGGTAACAACCATATCATTGGCAGTCATCTCGTTATATGAAACACCGGAAGGTTTGATGACCATCAGCTCAGAAGTTCTGTCAAAGCCGCTGACATTACCGAAAGTCATAATGACAAGCCCGTGTCTGACAAGATCAAGATTTGCCCTGAAAACATCTTCCTTAAGCTTTTCAAGCATGATTATTTTGTTTAAAAGTTTAGCCTGCCGGGAAGACCACAAGGTCAGCTCACGGCAAGATTGAAAAAGAAACCGTTCCTTGTGAACTCCTCGTACTTTTCTTTATTGAACCTGTAATACCAGGCTCCTTTTTTTGATGTCTCCCTCTCTTTGTCCTCCTGTTTCTCAAGAAGGTTCATTGAGAAAATTTTCTTCCTGAAATTACGTTTGTCAATTGACTTCTGATAAATTGCCTCATACAGATTCTGCAGCTGCACAAGGGTAAACTTCTCGGGAAGGAGTTCAAAACCAATGGGGTGCACCTTTACCTTTTCAACCAGCTCCTTCAATGCTCTGTCAACCATTCTCCTGTGATCAAAGATCAGATCCGGAAGGTTTGATATTGACCTCCAGTGAGCTCCGTACTTCTCTCTTAGCTCGTGTTCAAGCTCATGTATGCCAATCAATGAAAAATATGCTGTGGAGATCACTCTGTCGCCCGGGTCACGGTCAGCCTCACCGTAAGTGTAAAGTTGTTCCATATAAAGATCCGAAAAGCCCGTCAGGCTGCATAGCACACGGTTTGCAGCATCATCAAGACCCTCACCCTCCTCTACAAATCCTCCTGAAAGTGACCATTGACCCTTTGCGGGCTCAAAGCTCCTCTTTATAAGGAGGAGCTTCAGCTCTTTCTCAGTTACATCATAACCAAAGATGATGCAGTCAACCGCCATAAAGTGTTTCGGATGCCTTGAATAGATCTCTAGCATAAACCCTTATTCAAATGATAGTAAAGGTCATTCCACCTGAGTTCTTTCTTTAACTCTTCTATCTGGCATTTTTCATTTATAAGAATGAACTCCGTTCCGGTCATGGCAGCAAAATCAGCCATATGTTCGGCCGTAAGAGCCTGGCTGAAGCCCGTGTGGTGAGCACCGCCGGCATATATCCATGCTGTGGCAGCAACCTTAAGGTCAGGATCAGGTTTCCAGAGGACGCTTGCAACCGGCAGCCTGGGCATGGGCGGACAATCGATAACCTTCATCGTGTTGACAATGAGCCGGAACCTGTCACCCATTTCTACCATCGAGGCTACAATAGCTTTGCCAGTACTGGTCCTGAATATTAATCGTGCGGGGTCTGCCTTGCCTCCTATGCCGAGCGGGTGTACTTCCAGTGTCGGTTTACCGGCAGCGATGGTGGGACACACCTCGAGCATGTGAGCTCCGAGTGCAGCCATGTTCTTTGGATCGAAATTATATGTGTAATCTTCCATGAAAGATGTGCCGCCTTTAAGACCCCTGGCCATCACCTTCATTGAGCGCACCAGGGCTGCAGTCTTCCAGTCGCCCTCAGCTCCAAAACCATAACCCTCGGCCATGAGTCTCTGCACTGCCAGACCAGGTAACTGAGCCAGTCCGTGGAGATCCTCAAAGGTGGTGGTGAAGGCTTTGAAACCGCCTTTTTCAAGGAAGGTACGCATGCCTATTTCAATGCGAGCCGCCTCTTTAATGGAAGGAGAGGCAAGGACCTTCGTTGAAGCCTTGTATTCGTCACCGTATTGTTTTACCAGTACAGCAACCTGCTTGTCAGATACTTTACCGACAGCATTGGCCAGGTCTCCCACACCGTAACCGTGCACCTGGTATTCAAGCCTGATCTGTGCTGAAACCTTATTGCCTTCAGTCACTGCCACATCACGCATATTATCTCCGAAGCGTGCCACCTTAAGTGACCTTGCATCGAGGGCTGCCATTGCTGCCCGGGCCCATACGCCAATGGCATTGACCGCATCTTTGTCCTGCCAGTGTCCAACGACAACCTTACGATCAAGACGGAGGCGTGAGCAGATATATCCGAACTCACGGTCTCCGTGAGCCGCCTGATTCAGATTCATGAAATCCATGTCAATCTCCGACCATGGTATGTCACGATTGTACTGAGTATGAAAGTGAAGAAGGGGTTTGTTTAGCTTCTTAAGTCCTGATATCCACATCTTTGCAGGTGAGAAAGTATGCATCCATGCTATGAGACCTGCGCATTCAGGCGAATTGTTTGCATCGACACAAATGGAAGTAATGGCATCAGCTGTTGTAAGCACAGGCTTAAAAATAACCTTAAGCGGGATGACGTCCGACTTGTCAAATGATGCTGCTATAGCTTTCGAATCAGCATCAACATGCTTAAGTGTTTCTGCTCCGTAAAGATGCTGACTGCCTGTTACGAACCATAATTCAATAGAACCTTTTTTCATTTTATATGTTATAACTTATGAAATATTTCGCGGGCTATTTCCAGAAGTATGCATAGAAGGCTATAATTACTACAATAACAATAGCTGACAGAACAACATCCGAGGTGGTCCAGCTGGCACGTGTGATAGCCTTCTGCTCGGCTGTTGCCGACCCGAGATAAAGTCCTGTGATCTTCGTTTCATCCATTCTCTTAGTAAAAGAACTCACTATGATCATTGTGATTATAACAATGGCAAAGTTGATGATCTCATAATGCAGCCAGTTGGTTTCGACAAATACATTATACAGCAGGGTGTCAGGAGCTACATGGCCCTTGAAGATTGTAAATCCCAGGCGTAACATTCCTAATCCGAACCCTGTCAGAAGGCCGGTAAGCCCTGCTGCTGGAGTAATTTTCTTTGAGAGGATTCCAAGCAGAAATGCAGCTGCAATCCCTGGAGCCAGCAGCGATTGAACATCCTGAAGGTATGCATAGAGGACCTTGCCTATTCCCCTCATGACAGGAATCCAGAGAATTCCAAGTACCACAACAACAACCGTGGCAATACGTCCTACTTTCACAAGCTCTTTTTCCGGAGCCTGCGGTTTATACCTCTGGTAAAAATCAATCGTAAACAACGTGGCTGACGAGTTGAACAATGATGCCAGGGAACTCATCAGCGCCGCCAGAAGGCCACCGACAACGAGACCTTTGAAGCCCATGGGTAATAATTCTTTAACCAGCGTCGAAAATGCTGAATCAGAGCTTGCGAGATGTATAACACCCTGCTGATTAAGTGCATATGCTATCATACCGGGGATCAGGAATATAAATACCGGGGTCAGTTTCAGGTAAGCCCCGAAAATAGTACCACGGCGTGCCTGGGTTTGGTCACGGCCTGAAAGGACACGCTGAACAATATACTGATCGGTACACCAGTACCAGAAACCGATGATTGCAGATCCAAGAAGCACTCCCGTCCACGGATATACCGGATCTTTAGGTGATCTGATAAGCTGTGTCATTGTATCGCCATAATCATTTACGGGCACAGATCTGCAAATATGCATCAGCTCATCCCATCCACCGACCTTTATAAGGCCTGCTATAAGAACTGCAATCGATCCGGCAAGCAATACGGGTGTCTGTATGACCGAAGTCCATAAAACTGCTTTCATACCTCCGAGTGTGGTATAGATACCTGTTATGACAACAAGGCCAATAGCGCTTATCCAGAAGAAGTCTATACCCCAGATTGATTGAATTCCAAAGACATCCTTAAAGACAACACCGCCTGCATAAACAGTGACAGCCACTTTGGTCAGCACATAGCTTATCAGGGAGATAATTGACAAAACAGACCTTGATTCCTTGTTATATCTTCGTTCAAGGAATTCAGGCATGGTGAAAACCCCGCTCCTTGCATAAAATGGTACAAACAGCCAGCCGAGGAGAAGGATGAGCCAGCCGTGCATCTCCCAGTGAGCCATGGCCATTCCTGAAGAGGCACCTGCACCGGCAAGGCCCACAAGATGCTCTGATCCGATGTTAGAGGCAAAAATAGAGGCGCCGATTGCGACCCAAGTTGCGTCACGGCCGGCGAGAAAGTAGTCAGCCGAAGTTTTGTCTTTCGATTTCATCGAAAAGACAATAAAGGCTACCAGTGCGAGGCAGAACGACCCCAATACAATCCAGTCCAGTAATTGCATGATTATTACGTTGTTAGGTTAATTATAAGGATATTTACGGTCATTATTAATGCAATTCATATTCCTATTTAACCCGTGACATTCAGGAGTTTGACCTCCCCGTCACCCCTTCACCCATTCACCCCTTCACCCTTTCTCCCCTTCTCCCATTCTCCCTTTCCCCTCTTCTCCTTGCTCCCTGCCCCTTGCTCCCTGCCCCTTGCTCTTTGCCCCTTGCTCCTTGCCCCTTGCTCCTTGCTATCAAGTGCAAGTTAAATATTTTATTTAACTGTAATTAATACACTTTTTTAAAAAGAATTTAAAAAAAACGATCTTTCATCTTTTCTTCATTTTTGAATGAATACTTTTGCTGAGAAACATTTGAATTTCAAATGTTTTACGGAACAGCGAAGATGTCTTCGGGTAATATTAACCTGACGAATAATGAAAAATATTAAGAATATCCTGATGATCATATCTCTGATGCTGCTATCAGCGGGTGTGATAAATGCGCAGGCTATAGGGGTGAGTTCTGACACAACAGGGGTTAAAATGCAAAAGAGTGATACTCAGTTGCAGAACAGGGAGCAGGCACAAGGTCAGACTCAAAATAAGGAAATGACCCGGAAGGAAACGCAGATAAAAAATCAGAAGGCCAATCCCTCAGGAGTGAAGCAGGTGCACGGTGCCCGACCTGACTGGAGCAAAGCCAAAGGCGCCCGTCCGCCTTCGGTTGAAAGGCCTTCAGGCTCTCGGATACCAAAGGGTGTGGGTAAACCCGGCGGAGCGAAAGGCGTTGGCAAAAGGTAAAGGCAACGGCAAAAGGACATTATGGGAAAAAGGGTATATGCAATAGGCATAGCTGCCTGCAGCGTCTTACTGCAGATAATTTTGATTAATGCCTCCGCTCAGGCACCTGAGGATACCATAACCAAAAAAGATACCCTTGTAACACTCGAAAAGGAAAAGGATCATTCACTTTATGCCGGTGCCGGGTTTGGCACTAATATGGTCTATCTCGGAACAACAATGTCACAGGACAGACCATTCGGCTACGCCTCTATCGCGTATGGCTTCAGGGACCATCTCTATCTCTCTGCAACGGGTTATACGCTGGCCGATTTCAGCCCTTTTATGGCCTTCTACAGCCTTGATCTCAGTTTCAGCCATACATTCAACTCATGGTTTGACATTGGTCTTAGCCTCTCAAGGTATAGCGTAGCTGAAGCACTGAGAGATACTTTGTTCAACAATTTTGCGTATGCCAATGCCACCCTCGGCGTCGACTGGAGAATTCTTTACACTCAGATCTCGGCCGGTGAACTTTTCTCTGAAGAGAATTATTTCTATCTCCAGGTAAGAAATTCAAGATATTTTGAAACACCGTCCTTTGCTGATGACAAGGCATTCTTTTCATTTGATCCTTATATAAATCTTCTTCTCGGTCCAATAGTCAGTGTCGAAACCGTGGAAGGCACAAAAACCGCCATATCACCCGGCTATAAGCCCTGGAAGCATCATCAGGGCTCTTCAACCACGCAGTATACAGAGAAGTTCGGTCTTATAGAGATTGACTGTGGATTACCGATAGACTTCGGTTACGACTTTTTCACCCTGGAGATCGAGCCCGGGTATGTCCTGCCTCTGTATTCAGATACCTGGCCTTCAGGTATGGAAGGTTTTCTCTTTCTTGTGAGTGCCTATTTCAGGATTTTTTAACTTTGAATTATGAACGTCCTGATAGTCGAAGACGAGAAAAGCCTTGCGAAAGAGATCGCTGCATATCTCAGCAAAGAGAATTTTCTTTGTGACCTGGCTTCCACCGGAAAAGAAGCCTCGGAAAAGATAGCGGTTAACCTCTATGATTTTGTCCTTCTTGACCTTTGCCTTCCCGATTATTACGGGCTCGATCTTATAAAAGAATCCCGGAAAAACAATGTTGATGTATCATTCATAATAATAACCGCCCGTGGTGCTGTCGAAGACAGGGTGACAGGACTCGATCTTGGAGCCGATGACTACCTGTCTAAACCCTTTGCACTTGCTGAACTGCACTCACGCATCATGGCAGTGGCAAGAAGGAAATTCAAGATCAGCTCGCCTGACATAGCTGTGGGTGAATTCATTATTGCTGTACAGGCCAGGAAGATCCTGTACAAAGGCTCAGAAGTAGAAATAACAAAAAAAGAATTTGATCTGCTGCATTACCTCCTTATCAACCATGACAAGGTACTTGCACGTCATCAGCTTTATGAGCACATCTGGGGTAATGCCCTTGACGACCAGTATGACAGCAACTTCATTGATGTTCATATAAAGAACATACGCAAAAAACTAAATGCTTTCGGACCCACACCATGGCTCGAAACAGTCAGAGGCGTAGGATACAGGATAAGCACTGATCATTAACAGTACGCGCGGAGTATGATGAAATTACAGACAAAACTCGCCCTTTTCAACCTGCTCGCGAAACTGGTATTTTCCGCGCTTTTTATAGGGTTTCTCCCGCTGATCACAGAACGTATCAATACATTACAGACTGATAATGAGCTTATTAAAAAGCGAGAGACAGTGATAAAGCTTATCTCTGAGGTCGGCATCGAACCTTTTATCACTGACGATACTGTCAATGGTTTTGGAAGTTATAATATATTAAAGGATGAATTTATAAGTCTTGAAAGGGCTGATCTTACCGAAGACTGGAATTTCATAGAGGTCACGCAGAGGCTTATCGAAGGCGAGGCTATCGATTACCGTGTCCTGAACTACTCATTTAAAGTTGACGGTCAGACTTATCTGCTTGAGATTGGTCAGAGCCTTTCAAGCATGAGGTATGCTGCAAAGAATACCCGCAGGGTCATCCTGATCTTCCTTGCCCTCTTCATCCTGGTCACGCTGCTGTCTGATCTCCTTTATACTGCAAGATTGCTGCGTCCGCTTAAGATAATCATCAAAAGGCTGGAAGCCACTTCCTCACCTTCATTGCCTGACTCCAGACAGATCAGGACCACAACCAGTGACTTTATCCAGCTTGATCAGACGCTCAGGGAGATGATGAAAAAGATTGAGGAACTCTTCCGCAGCGAGAAAGAGATAACGGTTAACATATCCCATGAGCTCATGACGCCGGTCTCTGTTCTCCGCAGCAAGCTTGAAAATATGCTGCTCAGGAAAGGCCTTGACCATGATACTGAGGCCGGCATAGAAGAATCATTAAGGACCCTTCACCGGTTAAAAACACTTATAAATTCATTGCTTCTTATCGCCCGCATCGAGAGCAGGCAGTATCTTAAGGAAGACCTCATCAGGATCAAAGAACTGATATCCGAGGTCATTGAGGAGTTGTCACCTCTTGCTGCTGATGGAGGAGTAAAAATCAGCCTGGACTGCAATGATGATTTCATTTTCAGGAATGCAAACAGATCGCTGATATTCTCGATGTTCTATAATGTTGTCAATAATGCAATTAAAAATACGCCGCCGGAAGGAAAAATTGAGATCACCGGAAAATGGAGGGAAGCAATATTTGAAGTTTCCATTATCGATAGCGGCAAAGGGATGTCTCAGCAACAGCTTGACAATCTCTTTTCCAGGTTCAGGACCAGGCTTGATCCAGATGGCGACAGCACAGGAATAGGGCTGGCTATAACAAAGTCTATTGCAGATTTTCACGACATCGCCATCAGGGTTTTATCAGAACCCGGAAAAGGAACAGAATTTTTCTTCTTTTTCCCCTGTAGATTATGATTGTAAAATCCTCAGAATGGTATCATCGGAAATGCTCAGCCTGACTTAGAATCCAATCGTGCCACAAATTCATCCCCTCCCCTGTCTTTGCAGACAATGTAATGAATTCAAGGTGTGGATTTATATGTGCGGCGTTTTTCATAAACTCACCTGTATTAAAATCGACATGAGGCAGGAGATCCGCCTTATTTATGATACAGAGGTGCGATGTTTCGAACATAAGCGGATATTTCAGCGGCTTGTCTTCCCCTTCAGTCACGCTGATGACAAGAACCCTTTTAAACTCTCCAAGGTCAAACATGGCGGGGCATACCAGATTCCCGACATTCTCAATAAAAAGGAACGAATTTGTCTCGGGATCCAGCTTCTTCAGGGCCGATTCAACCATCTGCGCGTCAAGGTGGCATCCTGATCCGGTATTGATCTGAATGGCCGTCGCTCCGGCTTTTTCAATCCTGTCGGCATCGAGCGTCGTCTGCTGATCTCCTTCGATCACGAATAACCTCCCGGATGCTGCAAGATGACTGATTGTCTTTTCAAGGATAGTCGTCTTTCCTGAACCAGGTGAGCTTACCATATTCAGACAGAGCACTTTTCTTCCTTCGAAAAACCTCCGGTTCATCGCGGCAGTCATATTATTCCCCGCAAGAATATCAAGGTTCAGATCGATGACCTTCGTGTGTGAATGATTATGGGAATGGGGGTGATCATGTTCATGGACGTGTTCACGGTCATGAACATGAGTATTGCCCGGGTCATGTATTTTGACACCGTCCTTATTTCCGCATCCGCAGGTTTCGCACATCGCTTGTCAATATTAAATTTCCCGAAGTTTCCCGGTCGTCATTAATCCTGTTCTATCATAAGCGACACCACCCGGAACTCATTTCCTCCCTTTATTTCTGACGGAAATGAATTGCATCCGGGACAGGTATCCGTTCTCTGATTCATATCAAACTCCTTTTCGCATGCATGGCATACTCCCCTACCTTTTATCCTGACAATATTCAGTGATGCCTTTTCAAGCATTGAGCCTTCGGAAAGTAATCCGAGCGCCTCCTCAAAAGCCTGTGCTTCCACTCCGCTGAAATTGCCTACCTCGATAGTTATTTCGCTCACAGAACGGGCTTTGTTTTTTTCAGCCTCGTGCTGAGCAAGTTTTATCACTTCGCCTGCCAGTGAGATCTCATGCATGGTATAAAGTTAACAAATCCATGGCAAGAGTTGTCAGGGCAAGGAAACTTTAAGGGAAAGAATCCGGTTGGATTATTTATTGCTCATTTCTGATCCTCTTGCGGTCATTTTCGTTGAGCAGGATCTTTCTGAGACGCATTGATTTAGGCGTGATCTCAATATATTCGTCAGAGGATATATACTCCATTGCCTCTTCAAGGGAGAAGCGTACAGGGGGTTCAAGAATCGCCTTGTCATCCGAGCCTGAGGCCCTCATATTGGTTAGCTTCTTTGTTTTTGTGACATTTACAGTGATGTCATCATAGCGTGTGTTCTCACCGATGACCTGTCCCATATATACCTCTTCACCCGGGAAGATAAAGAATCTCCCGCGGTCCTGAAGTTTATCTATGGCATAACCTGCAGCGATACCCGTCTCCATGGCAATCAGTGACCCGTTTCGTTTTATGGCCATCTCCCCTTTCCACGGTTCGTATTCGTCAAAGCGGTGTGCCATGACAGCTTCGCCCTCGGTCACAGTCAGCAAAATATTCCTCAGACCTATGATACCGCGTGCCGGGATCTTAAAATCGAGATTGGCACGGTCATCTATAATCTCAATTTTTACAATTTCGCCTTTGCGCTGAGTGACCTGTTCTATCACCCTTCCTGCAAAATTCTCAGGTACCTGCACTGTCAGTATCTCTACCGGCTCATGGTCTATACCCTTAATATTCCTTATAATTACCTTCGGCTGACCCACCTGCAGTTCAAAACCCTCGCGCCTCATGGTCTCGATAAGTATTGAAAGGTGAAGAATGCCTCGCCCGAAGACCATGAAAGATTCTGTTGAACCTGTCTCCTCAACTCTCAAGGCTAGGTTCTTTTCAGTCTCTCTGAAAAGCCTGTCTCTCAGCTGGCGTGAAGTGACGAGTGTGCCTTCGCGTCCGAAAAAAGGTGAGTTGTTTGCAGCAAAGAGCATGCTCATTGTAGGTTCATCGACATGGATATGAGAAAGGCCCTCCGGATTGACAGCGTCAGCTATTGTATCACCTATCTCGAAATCTTCTATACCGAACAGTGCACATATCTCACCTGACCGTATCGGTTTTTTAATCTTTTCCTTTCCCAGTCCTTCAAAAAGATAAGCCTCCTTGACAGTGTTCAGGACAACACTTCCGTCGCGTTTAATGAGTGAGACCTGGCTGCCCGGGATAAGTATACCCCTGCTTATTTTACCAACTGCTATGCGTCCCTGGTAGGAAGAATAATCAAGCGATGAAATTCTCATCTGCAGGGTGCCTTCCACCATCTTTGCCGGTGGAATATGTTTCAGTATGGTGTCGAGCAGATAACTGACATCAGTTGCCGGTTTTGACCAGTCAGGCCCCATCCAGCCCTGCTTTGAAGAGCCATAAACAGTCGGGAAGTCAAGCTGGTCTTCCGTAGCCTTGAGGCTGTGCATCAGGTCAAAGACTTTTTCCTGCGTTTCCTCAGGTTTGCAGTTTGGCTTGTCAACTTTATTGACAACCACAATTGGTTTCAATCCCAGCTCCAGGGCTTTCTGGAGCACAAAACGGGTCTGCGGCATAGGCCCTTCAAATGCGTCAACTATCAGCAAAACACCTTCGGCCATGTTAAGAACCCTTTCCACCTCACCCCCGAAGTCAGAGTGTCCCGGAGTATCAATGATATTGATCTTGACATTTTTGTACCTGACGGAGACATTTTTTGAGAGTATTGTGATACCTCTCTCCCTTTCAAGGTCGTTGCTGTCGAGAATGAGGTCTCCCATGACCTGGTTCTCCCGGAAAAGCTTTACCTGGTATAAGATGCGGTCAACAAGAGTTGTTTTGCCGTGGTCAACGTGTGCAATTACGGCTATATTTCTTATTTCTTCCATTTGCAGATGCTATTGGGCTGCAAAAGTAGAAAAAGAAATCTTTCCGCGCGTAAAGGCCGGTTTTTAAATTACCACTGTTATGATTGAATGAGCCAGGCTGGTAATATCTGCTGCTTTTTTGTCTATGCACAATTTAAGGTCAGTTGCCTGGTCAGACTTGTTGAATATAATTACTACAATTTCACCGTCAGGATTTATAAAGCCTGTCGTTTCAAGATGGTCCCTTGAGGAAGAAACGCCTATTCTCTTTGCACCGCGATGGATAAACCTGGAGAAATGCCCTATATAATAATAGGCATTGGTATAAATGATCTCGCCTGTTCTGGTATCAGCATGAACGGGTGCAAAGCAGAAATTCCCGACATGGTTAGGTCCGCCGTTTTCATCAAGCAATATATTCCAGTCAAACCATGCAACGGTTCCGCAATTGAAATCGTTGACCATTGAATGGGCGTAATGCTCGCCCAGATCCCAGCTGTCAATCCTGGCAGTATTAAAACTTTCGGCGCATCCCTCGGTAAAGAGTATTTTTTTATCAGGATATGAATCGTTTACCAGCCTTACATTGCCGAACTGCATTTCACCCCCTGTCCATGGTTCGTACCAGTGAAAACCGAAGCCCCATACATATTTTGCAGCTCTCTGATCGTTCATGATAACGGTTGCCCTTTGATGAATAAGATCGCGGTTATGGTCCCAGGCAATTATTTTTATACTGCCGTAAGGACTCTTTTCAATTGTGGGACCGAGGTATTTTCCGATAAATTCAGCCTCGTCGTCTGCAGAATAGATGCACGATTCCCAGGTCTGAACTGCCAGTGGTTCATTCTGGGAAGATATGGCCCATACCGGAATGCCCGTTTTGGTATAGGCATCTATGAATTTGACAAAGTGGTTTGCCCATACTTGCTTATATTCATCGAGAAGCTTTCCGCCATGCAGCACATCTTTGTTTGTTTTCATCCAGGCGGGAGGACTCCATGGAGAGGCGAAAATAAGGACCTCTTCATCAGCTGCCGCTCTTGCCTCTTTGATCAGTGGAATCTTATATTTCTGGTCGTGGTCAATAGTAAAAGATTCAAGGGAAGCATCCCCGTCATTGACGTATGAATATGATGATGAAGAAAAGTCGCAGCTGGCGATATTCACACGTGCCAGGTTGTAGCCTATCCCTTTTTCTCTTCCGTAGTATGCTTCTATTACTTCTTTTCTTTTCCCCTCGGGAATTTTATAGAATGTTTCCGCTGCAGCATCAGTAATCGCGCCACCAATGCCTTCGATAGTCTGGAAAGTGACTTTTTCATTAACAAAAACAATCGGTTGTCTTTCTGACAGGTGTTCATACTCTTCGAACTTCAAATTTGCCACTGGAGTCAATCTGAATGCTGTATCCCTGGCGGTAATATAGACTTCATTTTCATCCGTATTGACCTGGAGAACCGTATTGGGATTTGCAGGTTTATTACCGCAGCTCATCAGCCCGAGAGTCAGGCTGACAGTTATTAAATATGCCGGGAGCTTGTTCATGTGGTTTTTTAGTGTCTTATTATTATGCTATTTACATAAATTTTCTGTTCAGAACCAATTCATTTATAAAATTTATGTTGTTTATAATTCTTCCGGAAAGCAGCAATTACAGTCGGCCTGAGCCGGCGAATACTGCATTAGTTCTAAAGAGTTTGGTATCTTTGAATCGATTTTAAAGCAGAAACTATGCCCGGAAGAAAATGTACACAAATAGTGAGAGGACAACATGCCATTGACGGAGCCGGTGTTCATTTGCGCAGAGTCCTTGGATTGAATACGGTTAAGGATTTTGACCCTTTCTTAATGCTGGATGGATTTGATTCTACCGATCCCAAGGATTATATCAAGGGGTTCCCGTGGCATCCTCACCGCGGAATTGAAACAGTCACCTACCTGTTACAGGGAGAAATAGACCACGGTGACAGCCTCGGCAACAAGGGAGTCATCAGGAACCTTCAATGTCAATGGATGACGGCGGGATCAGGTATTATACACCAGGAGATGCCTAAAGCCACTGAAAGAATGCTTGGATGTCAGCTCTGGGTCAACCTTCCGAAAAAAGAGAAAATGACTCAACCGGCTTACCGCGACTTAAAGCCTGAAGCTATCCCGGAAGTTCAGGAAGAAAACGCAATTGTAAGGATCTTATCAGGCAACTACAACGACAAGCACGGGATTGTTAAAGGTGAATATGTAAAAATTCAGTACCTCGATGTTGCATTGAAGCCGGGCAGCGTCTGGCAATATCATCAAACACCCAACGATCAGACCTTGTTTCTCTATCTGATTGACGGCACTTTAGCTGCGGATGAGGCCCTGGTCAGTTTTGAAGAAAAAGCCTGTGCAATTCTTATGTCAGGTTCATCTTCTAATGGCTCTGATTATGATGTAGTTACGGTCAAGGCAGGACCTGAAGGAGGACGGTTTCTGCTTATCGCCGGCAAACCACTTAAGGAACCGGTTGCATGGGGCGGACCTATTGTAATGAATACGGAAGAGGAATTGAACCTGGCTTTCAGGGAGCTGAATAACAATACCTTCATAAAACACAGCAAACCGCAGGAATTATAAAAATCTTTTGATATTTTAATAATCCAATAATCAGCGGTTCATATGGCAACCTCCTCCCTCAGGAAATTCGTCTACCTATCTATTGTTGCTGCACTACTGACGATCTCGATAAAGCTTATCGCATATCTGCTTACAAATTCTGTCGGATTGTTATCTGATGCATTGGAGTCATGCGTGAATCTAATTGCTGCAGTCGTTGCCCTGATAATGATAAGGCTTGCCGAAAAACCGCCTGACGAACAACATGGATTCGGACATAACAAAGCTGAATATTTCTCAAGTGCAATCGAGGGCGGCCTTATAGTATTGGCCGCAGTAAGCATTATCTGGTCAGCCATACCAAGAGTTATACATCCTAAGCCTCTTGAAAACGTAGGTGCAGGTTTACTCCTGGCAGTCGGTGCATCACTTATAAATTTAGTAGTATCAATTATTTTAATTAAGAATGGGAAGAAGCACAATTCAATTACCCTTGAAGCAGATGGCAGGCACCTGAGGACAGACGTTTTAACATCCGCAGGTGTATTGATTGGAATTGCACTAGTCAAACTGACAGGCTGGCTGATACTCGATGGAATTGTTGCAATTGGAGTAGCGATTAACATCATCTGGACAGGATATCAGCTAGTAAGAAGGTCTGCTTTAGGATTGCTCGATACTTCCATTTCGAAAGACGACATGGCTAAGATAAATCAGGTCTTTGAAAAATATGACCGGCAAAATATTAAATTTCATTCTCTGATGACAAGGCAGTCAGGACAGCGAAAATTTATCATGATGCATGTTTTAATGCCCGGGAAATTAAGTATTCACCAGGGTCACGAAATTGCAGAGAAAATTGAAGAGGATATCCGGATGGCGTTTGCGGATTCGCAAACTACCGTGTTCACTCACCTTGAACCAATTGAGGATCCGTCATCAATGCTTGATATCAATATTGACCGTGCCAATAAATAAAGAGGCCTGAATATTTTGATGATTGTCATTTATGTCGGCGGATGCAATCGCTTACTGAACCATTTACGGACCGAGCGCATTATCTCGAGCTGGTATGGAGGTGCATGACGACGGCACGTGGCCCTTTCATCGCTGTTTTCCGGCGCTCCCCAGCGAATCTCAATTCCATCATTGGGATTGTATGCCATTTCAAAGGCATCCCTCCTGTTAAGTAACTCCCTAACAGTCAGTTCCTGCAATGAACCATCCGTACGGGCATAACTGACCGAAATTTCTGAGGCCTTCTGATCAAGGAGCGATTGAAGTTTTGTCCTGACCTGTTCCGGAGAGCCCTGTCCTGAAAAATTAAAATCCTCCGGCGACCGGGCAACCTTATCAGGGAAATTGAGTACCTCATCCATAGCAATCAAAAGCCTCAGATCACGGTTGGGAGTTGAAAAGTTCTCCCACTGGCCTCCGGCCAGAAAGATGCCGGCGGCACCTGATGGCATGGGAATTATCTCACCGGGATGTGACCTGAGCCAGGCTTCGCCGTTCGCCACGGAAGTAACACGTACCAGCAGCTGCTGGTGAAGTGACTGGATCAGGTCGAGCAATGCAGTTTCAGGATCAAGAGGCTCAGGATTAATCAATCGCTCCATGGTGTGATAGAAAACATCGGTTTCCATCTTTCTCTGCTGAAGTGAAAAGGGGGCGAAGCCTGCCGAATCTGTCAATGCTTCGTTTCGCATCAGTAAAGTCTTTCCATTCTGCACTAAAACAGGACGGAAAGCCTTAAATCCCGGTTCCCCAACCACTTCAGATGTATTGAACAGGAAATTACCTTTCCAGAACCGCTTGACACCTATTGTCCCGTCAGGTTGCGCGTCTACTGAAAGAAGCAATCCCGGATGGCTTTTTGTTTGAGAAACCCAACCTACGATTATGAGCGTGTGGCCGTATGGGTCAGCAAAAACGACACCGGGACGCAAGGCGGAGCGCTCAAGTGAAACCGGGTAATAATCTGAACTCTCATTATCCAATGAAGTCCGTGCTGTACCTGAATGAACACCATCCATAACTCTTCTGAGAAAAGCATTGAAAGCCAGAACCGGATTCGAATTCGACCGGGAGGTTTCATTTGTGATCCACTGGCCGGTTCCGGGATTATGCCCGATGTAGCCCCGGTCGCATACATGGTAACCGAAGGGGAGACCCAGTTTCCATGCAAAATATGCTCTCAGGAAAAAAGGATTATCGGCACAATCAGGCTGCATAATCACACTTGTTTTCCCACCGGGGTCATCTTCCCCCAGTGAAAAGTAATTGTAAAGGAAATTCTGATCCTTGTTTTGAGTCACCTCATGGAGTGCAGACCAGGAGGCCTGCTCATCGCAGTCATGAAACAAAGCGCTTATCCAGGCAGAATAGATTGCCTCCATGCCGCTATCCCAGCCACGGGTGGTCCTCCAGACCACACCTGTTGACGGCTCTTCCTTCCCGGGAGCAATTATAAATTCCAGGTTACTGAGTTCCCTTCCTTCCGCTGTTAATGTGACCTTATATCTACCGGCAGAACTTCCGGCAAAATCGTCAATCCTCCAACAAGGCAACTCCTCCCCGGTTTTACTTTTCACTGATTTTAAATTACCTGACGGGCCGCTGACGAGGATCTGAGCTTTAAGGATATTTTTTCCACCGGTAGCCAGAATGCGGAATGCTTCTTCCGGACCGGGATTTTTCGGCAAAACAAGCAAAGTATTAACCGGCTGGTCTTTCTCAGGAGTCTCATATGTTTTGGCGGAATCTGAAATCACAGTAGGACCAACGCTTCCCTTCCTGGCTACACCGTCGCCATTACATGCTAAACAACTGAATATTAAGGTAATTATCAGGCATGAAATCAGCGAACGAATTTTGATACCGGTCATGGTTTTTATGGTCGTACTTTTTGAATTAACGGCTCCTGCTGCGGATTAAATTCGCCTTCCCAGCGTGCAATTACTGCTGTTGCAAGGCAATTGCCCAGCACATTGACCGAAGTCCGGGCCATATCCATTAATTCATCGATACCCAGTATAATATAAATTGGCCACGTAGGAAGCCCGAAACTTGCGGCAGTCCCCAAAAGGATAACAAGCGATGCCCGTGGTACACCTGCAACTCCTTTGCTCGTCAGCATAAGGGTGAAAACTATCAGGAGCTGTTTTTCAATTGGAAGGTCAATCCCGGATATCTGTGCAACAAAGATGGTTGCAAGTGAAAGGTACAGCGTTGTTCCATCCAGATTGAAACTGTACCCGGTAGGCATAACAAATGCAACAATTTTACGTGGGACGCCAAACTCCTCCATTCGTTCCATTGCTATGGGGAGGGCTGATTCAGAACTTGTTGTGGCGAATGCCAGCACCACGGGTTCAGAGACTGCTTTGATGAATTTTTTTACCGGGATCCTGAACAGCAGCGCTACAGGCAGAAATACCACCAGGAGGAAAACAATCAATGAAACGTATAGGGTGGCAAGGAGCTTAAATAAATTGTAGAGAATATCGAGGCCCATATGTCCCGTGCTGTAGGCAATTGCCGCAAACACAGCAAACGGAGCAAAATACATGACTAACTGGGTAAACTTGAACATTGTCTCGGCAAGGGCCTCGGTGAACCTGATTATCGGACTTCTATACTTGTCCTTAATCAGGGCAACTGCTATACCGAAGATGATGCTGAAAACGACGATCTGTAAAACCTGTCCCTCGTAAATAGCTTTTGCAATGTTCTCAGGGAATATATGGAGGATCAGATCAGAACCCTTCATTACGGTGGCTGCCTGAACTTCACCCTGGTTAATAATGTCAGGAACTTTCACTCCGACACCAGCCTTACTTACATTGATTGCCAGTAATCCTATGAAAAGGGCAATAGTCGAAACAACCTCAAAATAGACCAGGGATTTCCAGCCCATCCTTCCAACCTGCTTCAGGTTGGAATGACCGGCTATTCCGACGACAAGTGTGGCAAAAAGCAGGGGAGCAATAATAGTTTTTATCAGGCGCAGGAATATCATACTGACAACCTGCATCTTAACAGCTATCTGCGGCAGGTCATGACCAAATTCGGCACCAAGGATCATGCTTATCAGTATCCAGGTGGTGAGAGATTTTTTATACATGGCATAACCGACTATTGCCGCGATGGCGATCAGCCTGAAAGCCAATAAGACTGTTTTGCTTATTTTGAGGATGTCATAATGATTGACAATTGTCAATAATGAGACAATGAATATTGATGCCAGAAGAAACAGCAGATAGTATTTAGGGACCTTGTTGTTTTTACTCTTGTTCCCGGAGCCGCTTGAGGAAGTCAAAGGCGTTGAAGACATAAAATAATACAGTTTGAGTCGTCATCACAAACCTAATCAAATTAATTGACTGGCAGAGACCTGATAGATAAGGCAATTATTCTAATTTTTCAGATAAGATAAGCTTCATGGGCACCCTAAGGAAACGTGCCCTGTAGTTATCAATATTATCAAAGATATCCTTTATGTTTAAAGAGTTCACACAATACGATACAAGCAGGCTGTTATTTTCAATATACTGTCTGTGAGCAAGTGCATTGTAGGTAAAGACATTTTTATTTGTATCAGATTCGCTCTCAGTTGTATGGTATATGAACTTTTTGTTATGAAAATCCTTGTTTGGAAAATCCGATACATAAGTGTAGATATCAGCTCCTGCCCTGTCCTGGCTTAACAGTATGTATTTGTTTCTGTACCTGAAAATGCTGAATTGTTCGGATACTGACATGTCAATATTCAAAGGCTCTGATTTGGTGATGTCCTTCTCCCATGTTGTACCTGTGAAGTATTCCCAGTCTTTATAGAGTGAACAACTGCTGAGAGGAACACGGGCCACATGTATCTTTCCGGCGCCCGTCATGCTTCTCGTCCCGTAAATATAAACGTACCCCCTGTCGACCATCACGCAGTTTCCGAAATCGATCTGATTAACGGGATAATCAATTTCCACCTTGTGTGTTTCAAGGTGCTCAAATTCCGGGTAACTGAATGACAACAGGTCGATGTGAGAGAGCTTAAATGAAAAAATAATTTCGGTCAGGTCATCTTTTTCATTTTCTGTTTTTCCCTCCCTGGTCACAGTATATGGATAATTAATCAGACTCAGGGCAAAAATATAAATAGTGTCATCCTTCATGAAACCGTGACCCGGCCAGTACCAGCGATAAGTGGTGTCACCCGGTTCATTCACCGGTTCCATAAGGGTCTTCGGGTCATCATAGGTGCCATTTATTATGGCTGTCGCTTTCGTTTTGTCCTTATTTATCAGATTAAAAGCATTCCGGAGCATTACGCTACTAATATCAAGAGTGCTGTCTTTTACCTTTCCTATAAAGCAATCGCCTAACAGAAAAACGGAAGAGCCATCGGGCAGCGGAATGGAAAACAGGCCATCGGCGGCAGAAACTCCTCCTGAATCGGAATAAAATAAAGACTGAAATTTTTCATCTACGGAGACGGCCTCATTCGTCGTTCCGGTTTTTGGCTTGCATCCTATGACAATGAGTAAAAGAAACAAAGTGATGCAATTGAATACCTTGATGCAGATAAAATTATGCTTTCTCATAACGTCAGGGTTTTAAGCAGGTCTTTCTATTTGTACCTCACTTTAATAAACCGGGGATGATAAATGGTGGCATCTTTTTGAATATCCTCCCAGAAATTAATTGTAATGGTATTGTAACTGATCAGAAGCTCACCCGGTTTTGATAAATGATAATGAGCTTTGGCATTGTAAGGCAACAATCCCTTATCTTTATATTCGGGGCATGTATATACCTCATTGGTTGCTCCAAATGGTCCGACCGGGCTGTCACCTACCTGTATGCCAATTTTATCGGATATTCCCATAACGGTAAAGGTCAACAAATATCTGCCATCACCAGTAGGCGTAACACTGAGTTCGTTGGAAACTCCATTTGTAATTGGTGCAATGTTTTCTTTCCCCTCAACCCATTTTTCACCATTCCAGAAAGTCCATTTATCAATCTTTTCAAAACTTGCTGGTTTGGTACGTGCAGCTATCAGGGACTTGTTCCCTTCTGCAATTCCATAGATATAGACATAGCCATCAGGGTCAGGTGCTTTGGCCTTTTTGGTATTTACCAGTATTCCGCTTCCAAAATAAACTCTGCCGTACCTGGGATGAACAAAGCCCAGACTGGTACCAATCTGCTCAGAATGAGCAATTCCTTCGGGTGTTGGATTCCTTACTTTTAAAATAGCAACATTAGTAGCTTCAAAATCAAACACATTTGGTCCGGTTTTGTGCACATGGTAAGCAAAGATGTAAAGTGCATTTTTTTTCTCCTGATTTACAAACCCATCGCCCAGCCAAAAGTATTCACCCTCCTTGCTGTTTGCGTTATCTGGAACAAAATATGAGACCGGGTTCCCGTTTTTATCTTTATTGTATTCAAAAGAAATTGCCGATTTTTCAGGAATATTTCCTGACATCCAGGCAATTGTATTGTTTACCATAACATTGCCGGTTTGTGGCACATTGTTTTTCACTTCGCCAATGTACGTGTCGCTGAAAATAAAAAGTGTTTTCTTGTCTTTGACTTGCTGATCTTCTTTACCATCCAGGGGAATTGAAAATATTCCATCTGCTCCGAACCAGCCGGAGGTTCGCTCCATTAAAGAGGTCCATTCCGGGGCAGGCTCACTTGTAAACGTCAACGGTTTTAACTGTTCAGCCTGACAACCGGAGAAATCGCTTTTTGATTTTTGGCTAAAGCAATTTAAAATCAATGCAATTGATAAGGCAAAGAAAGTCGGGCTCCTCATAATCAATAGTCTTATTATTATTCCTCAACATACTTTAAAATCGCATCCTTCCAGACCAGATACCCCTTCCCATTCAGGTGCAATCCGTCAAGGCTGTATTCAGGATTTATCTTATTGTTTCCAAGCTTGAACAGTGTAAATAGATCTATATAAGTCAATTTATTCTGCGCGGCAATCTCCTTTAATTTGTCATTGATTTTAATTATGTCAGTATTCCGGCGGGTATAGTGAATTGCGTCATCCGTAGGTATAACACTCTGGATATAAATCTTTGTCCCGGGTGTTGACTGTATTATCCTGGCAATTATCTTTTTGTAGTTATCAATTATATAATCTACTGTTTTTCCATTAGACAAATCGTTCGTTCCGATCATAATGAATATTTTCGAAGGATTGGATTCGGTGACTTCGTTCAACCGCTCCAGTATCCCGTCTGTATCATCGCCGCCAATGCCCCTGTTTTTGATGTTAGGATTACTAAAAAGCTCCGACCACTCACAGTTATCAGTTATGCTGTTGCCAAGGAAAATAATTTCATGTTCTGTATTGGGGAGGCTTTCAAAGTGCTCTTTCTTGTGGTAGTAATATGCTCTTAGAGCCTGGTTCCATGCCGCAAGATCCTCAGCATATTTATCGTATTTCATAATTTCTTCCGTCTCCTCCGTTGTAAGCTGGGCACTCATGGATGGCGGTGCATTATAAGTTCCGCTACCCCATTTGTAGTTTGGCTTTGGTCCCATCTTCAGCACAAGAGTACCGCCATCAGCAAGATCCGATTGGTAGAACCAGGGATTATCCAGGGGTTTGCCGTCGAGCAAAGCTTTCTGGATATATCTGTTTTCCGCTGATGTATTTTTTGCTTCAATAATGAACTCTCCGCCCGGATAATATTTCTTATCGAGTTGTATGATTATTTTTTCAAAAACCGGGCTTCCAAGTTCATAGAACGGGTTGACTGACGTACCGCCGTCAGTCTGGAAAAGACCTATGGCACTCAAAACATACCAGGCTCCGGTAAGAGCAGGATCAACAGTGCCTGAGACCGGGTCTGCGTATCCCGGAAAATATCCGGACATTATTTCCCGCACCCATTTCTGTGTCAACCATGGAGATCCGCAGTAGTTAAAAAGATATGCGGCCTGTAAAGGAGTTTGTCCTCCAAAATAATCATCTGAGTAGAGTTTTCTCTTTATAGTGCTTCCGTCGGGACTTGCCAGGTCAACGGATTCAAGTGACCTTTCTATTTCTTTTCCCAGCCTTTCAACAAATTCATCCCTGCCTGAAAGATCAATCATCCCCTGCACGTCGTGTGGGATAAAAGCCGTCATTAATTCAGTGTCACGGTTGAAGACATTTTTATAATTGAATGCTCTTTTGGTAAAGGTTTTAAAATCGGAGACATTGCCGAATGATTTTGCCATCTGTGCTACTGACCAGTCCTCACAGGCATATTCATAAGTAATTGCAGGAGGGCCTTCTGCTTCGGGAACCGCTCCGGATTTTACATATGACTCAAGATATTCTTTACCGGCAAAACCTCCTCCCGCATGAGGTTTTCCGGGGTTGGTCTGATCATGCAATATAGCCTTATACATCTTGCTTGTATCATAACCGCGTATCCCTTGCTGGTAAGCGCCTGCCATGAGGGCAATCTCATAAGAACTGCCCGGCTTCTCCGAGTATTCGATACCCTCGGAATTTTCCGGGAACCAGCCTCCCTTATCATAAATCTCGAGTAACGATTTTACATGTTTATTTGTCAGGTCAGGCTGGCATAGAGCCCAAAGCTGATTCACTCCAAGGGCGGCGGGTCCGGATGAATTGCATCCGTAAACAGGTGAATCCGGATCGTTGAGCGTCTGTATCTTCTCATACATATCAACATACTTCCCGTTTACATC
>Ga0209745_1000212_pt1 | contig 33887 bp, 32 predicted proteins | sample BarGraNGADG00312_FD_184495 | JGI IMG/M metagenome (GOLD analysis project Ga0209745, IMG submission 184495) | Arctic peat soil microbial communities from Barrow, Alaska - Barrow Graham LP Ref core NGADG0004-312 (SPAdes) (version 2) | ecosystem: Environmental > Terrestrial > Soil > Wetlands > Peat... | reverse complement strand
GCAGCTTGGGGCTCACCCCGGTGTCGGCCAGGTAGTCGTCCAGCCAGTTCTGGATGCGGCTGTCCGCCGCGCAGAGGCGATCGGCCAGGCGGCGGCTCAGTTCGCGCTGCCGCGCCAGGATCGGCGCTACGAGCTTCGCCGTCTGCGCGTCCTGGACCTCGGCGGGCAGCGGCAGGCCGAGCTGGGCCAGGCGGAGGTTGATGGCGGCATTCTGGATCGGGGCCATGCCCCCATTGTGGTCAACGATCACCCGCGCCGTCGTCTGGTCTCGCCCCGGCCGGACGGGACTTGACGCGCCGGTGCCCTCCTGATGACCGGCTCGCCCCTGCCGGAGTCCCGCCTGGAACCGGGCCATCGTTTGGTGGAACAAGCACCCCGGGCAGGTGCATGCAATCCCCCAAATGGGGGACAGGAATCACCCCGAAAGCGCTTTCCGGCCGCTATTAGGCATCCGCCGGTCCCATTCTTGCGCGAACCTTGGTGGCCTTTGCCACCAAACGGGTAGCCTGCTCCCATGGGCTATGTGTGGGCAGGTGTGATCGAAATAGGCTTGGGACTGGTTTTCTGTTTCCTCGGACACTCGGCCGCACGGGTGGTCCTGGGCCTGTGGGGGGCAGTGATCGGCTACTTTGCGGGAGCGCTGCTGTACGTGGCGCTCTACCAGTGGCTGGGCGGTGGCTGGATCGCGGCCGTGCCCGACTGGGTCTTCTCCGTTGCGCTGGCGCTGGTGATGGCCTGGCTGTCCTTCGCCTTCTACGCGATGGGCGTGCTGCTGTCCATGGGGGCAGTGGGCTGGGCGATCGGCCAGGTGGTCTCTCAGGGTCTGCACCTTCCCGCGTGGCTGACCCTCTCGCTCTCGATTGTGCTCGCCGCGGGGTTGGTCATGGTCGGCTGGACGATGAACGTCCCGCGGCTCCTGCTGATCCTGATCACAGCCGTTGCCGGCGCCGCAGCGGTCATCGACGGCGTCCAGGAGATCATGGGGCACCGTCAGCCCTGGGCCGACGAGGCGTTCTGGCGCCTGCAGACCAACACGGCCGTGATCTGGAGCGCCGCATACGTCGTGCTGGTGCTCCTGGGCATTTTCGTGCAGGCAAGGCAGAAGTCCGGGCGGACGCTGCGCGAGGCCTACGGCAAGGACGACTGAGCCAATCCGGCTGCCTGCGTCGCTGCACAATTGACGCATTCTCGGCCGCGTTTCTCCGCGTCCGGGAAATCAGATATGGCGGCTAACCAGGAATCTGCCATCGGCATTACGCTGAATGGCCATGCCCGCTTCTCGGCCGGCTGACGCCCTCTCGTCCAGACGGGGAGCCGACGACCGACGCGCTGCCACGACAGACCTCAGACGGCCCGCAGCCCACCAACCGCTCATCAAGGCAAGGACGGTCCTGGATTGCACCTACGACGCTGGGTGCCGCTGATCGATTCCATCGTGTGGGGCCGGCGGGTCAGTCTGCTCGGATTCCTGCGCCGCCGACCGGGTGCGTGAAATAGGATCGGCGCATGCTGATCGTCACGAGTAACGACATTCCCGGCTACCGCATCGAGGCGGTGCTCGGCGAGGTTATGGGCATGACCGTTCGGAGCGCCAACATTGGCGCCAACTTCGTCGCCAGTTTCCGCGCGATCGGCGGTGGCGAGGTGGACGAATACACCCGCCTCGTCTACGACAGCCGCCAGCAGGTGATGCAGCGAATGTGGCAGGACGCGGTCAGCCGCGGCGCCAACGCGATCACGGCGATGCGCTTCGACACCGGCTCCATCGGCCAGGCCTTCACCGAGGTGTGCGCCTACGGCACGGCCGTCGTGGTGGAACCGATCGCCCAGGGCCAGGCCGGAGCCACCAAGCAGTCCGTCGGGGTGGTCGCGAACCAGGGCCAGGCCCCGCAGGGCTGATCAGGCCTTGTCGTCGGGCGCGCCCGCGTCCGGGCCGGTCTTGCCATTCTTCTTCTGGCGTCCGGAAACGCCGCCGTGCAGCTGCCAGTACTCCTGGACGCCCTTGATGATCGAGACGACGCCCATCCCGAGGATGAACCAGTCGAAGATGCTGGTGTCCCGCGTCATGAAGTAGAGGGCCGCCCCGATGGCAACGATGCCGGCGATCAGGTACATCAGGGGACGGTTCTTGGGATCGTTCACGATGGCAGCCTAGCCGTCGGCAGGTCGGACCCGTCCCGCAGCCCTTGCGTCATGTTCGGCGCCGTCAGCGTGTCCTAAGGGTGTCCGTGCTGTGACCACGAGGGCGCACCCCCGCAGCCGTTGTCACCCTTTCGGGAACTGCTGCGTGCCCACCGACCGCCTCTAGCGTTGCTTCGGTTCCGCGGCGCCACAGGCAGGTCTCGCCAGGAACGGAAAGCCAACCGACCGAATGAATCCCGCAGCGGAGAGCAGCGGACGGCTGCCCGTTGCAGCCGGCCCGGTTGACCCTGCCTTCTTCAGCGAGCTCGACGAGAAGACCCTGCTGCAACGCAGCCGGGCGGGCGACTGCGATGCCTATGCGGAGTTGTTCCGCCGTTACCGTCTCGTCGCGGGCCGAATCGCCGCTCGCACCAGCTCCACCCTCGACCCGCAGGACGTGACAGCTGAGGCCTTCGCCCGCGTCTGGAGCGCGCTGCGCCGGGGCGGCGGACCGGAGCGCGCCTTCAAGCCGTACCTCGCCGCCGCCGTGCGCAACGTGGCGTTGAACTGGCGCCGGGGCGTGCAGGAGTTGCCCACGGAGCCGCATCTGCTGGGCGAAGCCGCCGACGCAACGGACGGCACCGGGGTGGCGATCGCTGAGGCCCAGTTGGTGACGGCTGCCTTCGCAACGCTGCCGGAGCGGTGGCGCCATGCGTTGTGGGTCACTGAGGTCGAGGGACGTTCCATGGCGGAACTCGCCACCGAGATCGGCACCTCCAGCAACACCGCCTCTGCGCTGTGCGTCCGGGCCCGCGACGGCCTGAAGCTCGCCTGGCTCCAGGCGCATGTCGAGCGGCGCCCGCACAGCGCCGACTGCAAGTGGATGCTCGACCACATGGCCAGCTACACCCGCGGACGCCTTCCGCAGGCGCAGCTGGAACGGGCGGAGGCGCACCTGGCCGAGTGCGGGACCTGCGAAGCCACCCGCCGCCGGATCGCCTTCATCGGCGCCGGCCTGAAGCGTCGATCCTGTTCGGCGGCACGGGAGCTGGCCTGCTCGCTGCACGTACAGCCGTGGGGATCGGTATCACGACCGCCGGACACGCGGGCGGCACAGCAGCGGTGATCCCGGCAGCCCCTGCCGTGATGTCGGGACTGCGTTCGGTGGTGACCGGGTTCCTCGGCAAGAGCTTGGCAACCCAGGCTTCGATCGGCATGGGCGCCGCCGTGCTCGTCGGCGCGGTCGGGCTCGCCGGCTGCTCCTACGCCACCACCGGCCACCACGGAGCGCCGGCCCAGGCTGCGATCACGGCCCCCGCAGCGGCCCCGACGCGGACAGCGAGCGCGACCCCAACGCCGGCCCCCGCCCCGAACGCACCTCCGACGAGCCGGCCCCGGCGGAGAGCACCGCGAGCTCACGGCCAGCGACGGCGTTAGCGTCCGCCTCCCCCACGGCCGCAGCGACGACAGCGACTGCGACGGCAAAGCCCACACCGACCGTCACGCCGACACCGACGGACACCCCGACCCCGACGGCTACGGCAACCTCGACGGCTACTCCAACCCCGACGCCCACGGACACGCCTACCGATCCGGCGACACCGTCTCCCAGCCCGACGCCGACGCCGACGCAGACCTGCTACGTGCTGATCGACATCTTCGGTATCGAGTTCACCGTCTCTCGCTGAGCTCGCCCCGCAGCCAGCGTCCGACCGCATCGGCCACCGCCATCTCGAGGTTCGCTGGCCCTTCGCGCAGTGCCGTCGCCAGATCCACCGACTCCCCGACGATCGGGACGCAGGCCGCGTACCCGAGATCGGCAATACCCTCTCCCAGCCGGCCAGCGAAGGCCATCACCGGCACCCCGTGGCGCCTGGCCACAGACAGCACCCCGGCCGGGGTCTTGCCCGCCGCGGTCTGGGCGTCGAGCGCCCCCTCGCCGGTGAGCACGAGGTCGGCTCCGGCGATCGCCCGGTCGAGCCCCGTTGCCTCCGCGACCACCTCGACGCCGGGACGCAGCCGTGCACCCAGCGAGAGGAAGGCCATGCCCAGTCCGCCGGCGGCGCCAGCACCCGGCAGGTCCCGGACATCGGGCAGCCCGGCGGCGACAAGGGCGTCGGCAAGGCGGGCGAGGGTGGCGTCCAGCACCGGAACCTGTGCCGGGGTGGCGCCCTTCTGCGGGCCGAACACCTCCGACGACCCGAGCGGCCCCAGCAGCGGGTTGGTGACGTCACTGGCCAAGTCGATCCTCAGGCCGGCCAGGCGCGGCTCCAGCCCGGAGACATCCACGCGCGCCAACCGAGCCAGGCCAACGGGGGAGGGCGCGACGTCCGCGTCGGCGGCATCGAGCAGCCGGGCACCCAGCCCGACCAGCAGTCCGGCACCGCCGTCGGTGGTCGCCGAGCCACCCAGGCCCACGAGCAGCCGGTTCGCGCCGGCGGCCACGGCACCCAGCACCAGGTCGGCCACCCCTCGGGAGTCCGATCGCATGACGTCCCGCTCCGCTGGCTCGACGAGCCCGATGCCGATGGCGGCAGCCACCTCCAGCACGGCGAGGCCGTCGGGTGTCAGGCCGTAGCCAGCCCTGACGGGGCGGCCGAGCGGGTCCCTCGCCGGCACCTCGCGACGCACCGCACCGAGCGCTGCGACCAGGGTCTCCGTCGTCCCCTCACCGCCGTCGGCCATCGGCATGAGCGTGCACTCGGCCTCCGGGGCCGCCCGCCGGACCCCGCGCGCCATGGCTGCGGCCGCCTCGGGCGCCGTCATCGACTCCTTGAACGAGTCGGGGGCAAGGACGATCCTCATGGGAACACTGTGGCAGCGGTTACGCGATGCCGTCCGACCTCGAACGGATCAGGGCGGAACTCATCACGTTGGCTAGCACCTCGGCGTGCCGCTCCAGCACGTCCAGCGCCGCCTCGGCAGCCTTGGCACCCTTCGGGGTGAAGCTGACAAGGACGGCTCGGCGGTCGCCCGCGTCGGGGCCCTGCGTGCGCAGTACGAGACCCAGTGCTTCGAGGCGGTCGAGCAGCGTGCTGGTGCCGCTGCTCGACATCCGCAGCGCAGCCGCGAGTTGGGCCGGCCGGAGTTCGCCGTGCTGATGGATCAGGGCCATCACGAAGCGCTGACGCCATTCCAGCGGTTCGAGCGGTCGCATGGCAGCGCTGACGTCGTCGACGTAGGCGGCGCCGACGCTGCCGATACGTTCGCCGGCCTCCAGCACGGACTGGTCCGACCCGGTGTCCGGCCCGGCCGGGAATCCCAGGAGGTTGGTGCACGTGCGCAGCTCGTCGGCATGGCCGAGGAGCACCTGTCGCAGTGCCTTCTCGAAGGCCCGCAGGCGTGCATCACCCTTCGGGCTAGCCCGAGGCGCATCGAGCGGCGGTCGGTGCTGTCGACCGACCGATCGACCAGGTCCTCCGCCTCGAAGCGAGCGAGGGCGTGGGACAAGGAACTGCGCGACATCCCCAAGGATTCGGCGAGCCGGCTCGGCGTCAGGCCCGGGCGCGTACGCAGGGCGAGCAGGATCTGCACCTGCCGGTTGCCGGAGTTGCCCGCGCCGAGCGTCTCGACCGCAGCCTGGGTGAGGTCGACGGTCAGGGTGAACAACAGCACGCCGGCCTGCAACCCGGTGTCGCGATCAGGCATGGGTGGGTACCGCCAGGCACATTCCGGGACGGGCGAAGGGGGCCAGCGTCATGGGTTCCGGAGCCAGAGCGTCGATCAGGCCTTGATGGAGCCCGCACACGACATCGGGGTTGCGGCGTGCCGAGTCCAGCAGCGGGCAGGAGCGGATCGCCAGGCCCTCGGGGATGCGCTCGGCCGCGAAACCCCGACCGATGAGGGCGCCGACCAGGCCTGCGTGGTCGCGGGTCGCACCGAGTCGCGCGCCCCATCGGCGTCCGATCGAGACTGCGGCAGCACCCGGGTGCGGCGATGCCCCCAGGTGCTCGGCTAGGCCTTCGACGAACGACTCGTCCGACAACGCTGCAGACGGCCCCCAAGAGGCCCGACTGCCCGCAACGGTCGGCGCGTAGGCCCTCGATGGCCGGCCCCTTCCGTGGGGAGGCTGCCGACGAACCGACACCCACCCGTCGTCGAGCAACGTCTTCAGGTGGAGGCGCATGGTGTTGGGGTGGCCGCCGAGGGCGCCTGCCAGTTCTGCGACGGTCATCGGACGCTGCGAACCGACCAGTGCGCGGAGTACCCGGAGCACGGCGGCATTGAGGTTGTCCGGAATCATTCCTGGCGGCCCCTTCTGGCGGGATGGACGCGACCAGAATTCACTGTAGTGCTATTTTTTACACATCGGCATGGAGTAATTGAAGTCGCCAACAGATCACCGTCGCACGCACCCCTCCGCGGCGAGTCCGTCGGGGGCCCCCGGGAAGTCCGCCAACCCGACCGGCCTCCGGCGGCAACAATTCCGACCGCTACGGGCGGTAGGTCATCTGTTTGCCGCCCGCGTCCGTGTAGGTCACCGACGTCACCAGAGGCGTGATTGCGGGGTGGACGGCGAAGACCAGGTACGCGACCCGGCCGCTGTCCCCGATCACCGCAGAACCCCAGGTGGCCCCTGCCCGCGTGGTGAGCTTCGGGTTCCGTCCCCGGCCGGGAGGAAGCCGATTTCGGTGACCTCGCCTTCGGGGTTCTTCACCAGCTCGTACACGGTGTCGACCGGCTCGGTGGTGAGCGGCTTCGCGGAGTTGTCCTCGTTGTACGCGTCGAGGTAGCCCCAGACACCGAGAACCTCGTCTCGGAACACGATCAGCGATCAGTCACCGGCACTCAGCATCGCGCTGGGCACCGCGGCGTAGGTGCGGGTGAGGGACTCCTGCACCAGGTCGTTCGCGACGTCGTGTCGCCGGTGAGCAGGTAGGCGGTCCGTGCGAGGTGCCGGGAGGCCGAGCTCACGAACGCGACGAACTCCGCCTCCCGTATGGTGGTTCGCCTGACCATGGGGCCTCTCTTGTCCGCCGTCGCTGTCCCCTACGCAACCGCATGGTGAAAGGTTGCCTCAGCTGGTGACGTCCTTGTTGCGGAATCGCAGCCATGCCAGGAGCAGGAACACCGCAGCGTAGGCCGCGTCCACCCAGAGGCCGGTGACGATGCGGTCGGTGAAGACCGGGTCGCGGAGCAGGTCGACGAACGACATCCAGCGGTCGACCAGCAGCCACGGGTGCAGCCAGTCCAGCTGCGGGACGGCGTCCAGGATCCACAGCAGGGTGCTCACCATGGCCGTGGCGACGGTGGCAGCGATCGGCTGCTCGGTGAGGGTGGAGATGAACAGCCCGATCATGGCCAGCGCGCTCAGGCCGGCGGCCAGATAGGCGACGGCGAGGAGCAGTCGCAGCAGCCCCTCTCCCACTCCGAGACGGGTGCCGGACAAGGTGGTGAGCGGTCCGATGTTGAACAGCACGGCCCCGGTGAGCAGACCGCTGAGCGCTACGACGGCTGCTCCCGCGAGGCTGCCGATGGCCAGCGAGACAGCCTTCATCACCAGTAGGCGGCCGCGCGCCACCGGGGCGATCAGGAGATAGCGCAGCGTCCCCTGGTTGGCTTCGCCGGCGACCGCGTCCCCGGCGAGCACGGACACGGCGAGCGGCAGGAACAAGGCGATCTCCACGCTGAGGCCGGCGAACCCGAGGAAGATCCCGTTGCCGGCGACCGCGGATATCAGGTCACCGCCAGGCGAGCGGGGATGCCGGACCGCGGAGACCTTGAGCGCGATCCCGACCAGCACGACGAGCCCGAAAAGGACGCCGAGGCCGACCCGGTTGCGCCGGCGACCGAACACCAGCCCCAGCTCGGAGCCGAGCAGCCGGAACCATGCCCGCACCGGACGGGAGCGGCGCGGGACAGCCACCTCAGCCGCTGACATCGAAACCCTCCCCGGTGAGCTGCACGAACAGGTCCTCCAGTGTCGGGGTGACCTGCACGAACTCGGCGACGGTGATCCCTGCCCGCACCATGGCCTGCACGATCCACTCCGGCGCGACCTCGCCGAGGCTGCCGCCGATGCCGCCGTGGATCTCCGTGCCGTCGGAGACGCCGATGGTGGCCAGCACGGCCAGGGCTGGCACCGGGTCGCGGGTGCGCATGCGGAACCGGGTGGCGGTGAGGGCCCTGAGTTCGCTCATCGGGCCCTGGGCCACCAGCTTCCCCGCCCGCATTACGCCCAGATGGGTGCAGAGCTGCTCCACCTCTGCCAGCAGGTGGCTGGAGACGAACACGGTTGTTCCGTCGGCGGCGAGTTCCGCGACCAGGTGCCGCACCTCGCGCGTCCCCTGCGGGTCGAGGCCGTTGGTCGGTTCGTCGAGTACCAGCAGTTCGCGGGGTTGTAGCAGCGCGGCGGCGATCCCCAGCCGCTGGCGCATGCCCAGCGAATAGGCGCGGTACTTCTTGGTGGCCGCAACGGTCAGGCCCACCCGGTCGAGGGCCGCAGCCACCCGAACGGACGCGGTCGCCGGGTCACTGCGCCGGTCGGCGGCATCCAGTCGCAGCAGGTTGGCCCGGCCGGAGAGGTAGAGGTGGAAGGCCGGCCCCTCGACCAGGGCGCCGACGCGCGGCAACACGTCGGTGGCAGCCGACGGCATTGCCTGTCCCAGCAGGCTGCACCCGCCACCGTCCGGGCGGACGAGGCCGAGCAGCATGCGGATGGTCGTTGTCTTGCCGGAGCCGTTCGGCCCGATGAACCCGTAGACCGCGCCGCGCGGCACGTCCAGATCGATGGCATCGACGACGAGTTGGCTTCCGAAGCGCTTGGTCAGCGCTGCAGAAACGATCGCAAGCGAGTCCTCCGATGCCTGAGATTCAGCCATCAGCGCGGGGGCAAGGCTCACTTGGCGGCGAGTGCCTGGTAGAGCCGTTCTGGCACCACCGAGCCGACAGCAACCCGGCCGTCGTCAGCGATCACGGCGTTCACGAGGCTCGTGCTGAACAGTCGTCCCTTGCCCCAGGCGCCGGAGACCACCGGCAGCGAGTCGAGCAGCACCTTGGCCTGCTCGTCGGGCTTGTCGGTCGTGGGCATGTCCATCACAGCGACGGTTGCCCAGCCGGAGCCGAAGATCTTCGGCTTCGTGCCGGTCTTCTTCCCCGACGTGGACGGGGCGGAGGCGTCAGCCTTGTGCTCGGTGACGGTCACGCCGGCCGGAGGCTGGAAGTCGAAGACCGACGCTGCGGGCACGGCGTAGTCGATCGAGGTGGCGGCGACGGTGACGGCGTCCTGGCCGTCATCGGCGATCACCCGCAGGCCAAGCGGGACGAAGCGCTCCGCGTCCACGGAAACGCGCACCTGGCTGACCAGGCTGTCGCTGTCCTTCGGGGTGAGAACCAACTGGTAGACCGCGCGCCCGGCAACGTAGCCGGTGCCGGAGGTGGCCACGTCCGTGGTGGGGCTGAGCTTGTCGAGCAGGCCCTTGATGGCCGTGGTCGGCGACGTCGGGATGCCCGACGGCTTCGGGGTCGGTGCCTCGATCTTCGAGTGCACGGCCTCCTGCTTGGTGCTCGACCACGCCCACACGTCCAGGCCGTTGCGGGTGATCGAGCTCTCGGTGGTTCCGTCGACCAGGGCCACCTTCGCCATGTCCGGCTCTGCAAGCCAGACCCTGACGGTGTGGGTTCCGGTCAGGAGGGCAAGCGCCGAGCTGATGTCGTTGCCGGCATCGCCGAGGTCGGAGGGGAGTGCCGGCAGCCCGAGGTCGCTGCGCTGCTCGAAGGTGGCGCTCAGGCCGTCCACCTGCGCTGCGGCGACCTTGCCGAGAAGCTCTGCGGGCGTCAGCGGCGGCAGCACCGGGTCGGCGGCTGCTCCCCTGACGGCCAGGCCTGTGATGCCTGCTGCCGCGAGCACTCCGGCGGCGACGAGTGCCAGTGTCCGTGTCCGCGCGGACTTCGGCTGCGTGACCTGCTGTGAGCTCATGACTCAATGATGCCCCCGATCGCAACCCCTGCATCGACGCCAGGGCGGGAGCGTGTGGGCGTGGTAGGCGCTTCCGGTGTGCCTGCTCAAAATCGGTCGTAGACCGGTCCTCATGCTTGCTAGCGGGTCACTCGATGGGGGTCTGTTGGGGGCTTGCCGGCTTCCTAGCATGGTGCAATCGCCCCGTCCGGGGTTCGCCCCCCGGACGCCCGACTCACGCCGACCTATGGGGGGCGCCGGCGTCTTGTCGCGTGTTGGAGTGGCCCTGCGCAAATGGAGGGGTCCGGGGGCCACTCCAGCAGGGCGGCACCATGCGACGACGGAGGGACAGACCGTGGCCGGACACCGGATCTTCACGACCAGCTTCGCCAGCATCTACGTCTAAAAGGCAGCAATCACTTCAAGGTGCTGACGTCGATGACGAAGCGGTAGCGGACGTCGGAGGCGAGGACGCGCTCGTAGGCCTCGTTGATCTGCCCCGCCGGTATCAGTTCGATGTCGGACGCGATGCCGTGCTCGGCGCAGAAGTCGAGCATCTCCTGGGTCTCGCGGATGCCGCCGATGCCCGACCCGGCGAAGGAGCGCCGGTTCCCGAACAGGGTGAAGACGTGGAGTGGCAGAGCCTGCGGGGGCGCCCCGACGTTGACCATGGTGCCGTCGAGGGCGAGGAGGCCGAGGTAGGCGTCGAGGTCGATGACCGCGCTGACGGTGTTGATGATCAGGTCGAAGCTGCTGTGGAGCCGCTCGAACGTGGCCGGGTCGCTGGTGGCGTAATAGTGGTCGGCGCCCAGACGCAGCCCGTCGTCCTGCTTGCGCAACGACTGCGACAGCACGGTGACCACCGCACCCATCGCATGGGCAAGCTTCACGGCCATATGGCCCAGACCGCCGAGCCCGACAACAGCAACCCGTGATCCGGGGCCGGCCTTCCAGTGCCGCAGCGGGGAATAGGTGGTGATGCCGGCACACAGCAGCGGCGCAGCCGCCTCGTACGGGATCGACTCCGGTACCCGCAACACGAAGTCCTCATCCACCACCACATGGGTGGAGTAGCCACCCTGCGTGACGGTGCCGTCGGTGTCGACCGAGGCGTAGGTGCCAATGTTGCCGTTCAGGCAGTACTGCTCCTCACCGGCCAGACAGTTGACGCACTCCCGACAGGAGTTGACCATGCAACCCACACCCACACGGTCACCGACCGCGTGCAAGCTGACGTCAGTGCCAACCTCGGCGACGACGCCGACAATCTCGTGCCCAACGGTGAGCGGATAGGCCACCGGCCCCCAGTCCCCACGGACGGTGTGGATGTCGGAATGGCAGATGCCGGCGTACCGGATCTCGATCAGCACATCCTTCGGGCCCACGTCCCGGCGCTGGATGGTGGTAGGAACGAGGGGCTCGGTCGCCGAGGGAGCGGCGTAGGCGTTGACGGTGAGCATGCGTGTCCTTCAGGTCCATGTCGGGGTTCCAGGGCGACAACGTGCGCGCCCGGCGATACTGAGGCTATCCAAGGCACGGTAGGCGGGGGAGGTTCTCCGGGTACCCCCCACTGTCCTCGGGGGCCAGCTCACAACCAGCCGGGTCTGGTGGGCCACACTGGCGGGGTGGAGATCGAAATCAGCGATGACAGCATCCGTTTGGGGCAGTTGCTCAAGTTCGCAAGTGTCGTCACCGACGGTGGCGAGGCCAAGGCGTTGATCGCGAGCGGCGCCGTACGTGTCGATGGCGAGCCCGAAACCAGGCGCGGTCGCCAGGTGCACGTCGGCTCGCTGGTGGAGGTGGATCTTCCGCAGGGACGGCAGGAGCTTCGCGTGGTAGCGCCCAAGGCCTGACGAGGTTGAAGTGCCTCGAGCGGCACGGCCCGAACACGGACGTAGTGCATGGTCGGAATGTGAGCCTCGAGCGAGACATCATCGTGTGGGGTCTGCTTCGCCTCGGCCGGGATGGCGCGTCTCATGAGCATGGTGCCGAGGAAACGAGGGAGCCTCGATCTCCACCTGCCAGCGTGGCCCACCGGATCGCCCCCGCGGTCCGGGTCGCACCGGCCTGGACTCAGGGAATGGGAGGATGCCCCGGTGACAGGTCTCCTGGTGGCGGGCACATCCTCCGATGCCGGCAAGTCGCTCATCGTGGCTGGTCTGTGCCGCGCCTGGGCGCGGCAGGGCATCAAGGTGGCGCCGTTCAAGGCACAGAACATGTCCAACAACTCGATGGTCAGCCCTGACGGCTCCGAGATCGGACGTGCCCAGTACCTGCAGGCGATCGCGGCCTGCGTCGAGCCGGCGCCGGTGCATAACCCGGTACTGCTGAAGCCGGCGACGGACCGGCGAGCCTTCGTCGTGCTGCGCGGCCAGCCGGGCGGCACCCTTGAGGCCGGGGAATACGCCAGCGGCCGCACCCGCCTGGCGGAAGCAGCGTTCGAGGCGTATCGCGAACTCGCGTCCAGCTACGACCTGGTGGTGTGCGAAGGGGCCGGTTCGCCGGCCGAGATCAACCTCCGCAAGGGCGACTACGTCAACCTCGGCCTGGCTCGGGAGTTCGATCTGCCGGTCATCCTCGTCGGCGACATCGATCGTGGCGGGGTGCTGGCCTCGATCTACGGCCACTGGGCAATCCTGGATGACCCCGACCGCGCCACCCTCGGCGGCTACCTGATCAACAAGTTCCGCGGCGACCAGTCGGTGCTCGACCCGGGGCTGGATGAACTCACCGCACGGACGGGCCTTCGCTGCTTCGGCGTCGTGCCCTGGCTGAACCAGGTCTGGTTGGACAGCGAGGACGCCCTCGCGTTCGCGAAATGGCCCCGGCTGCCCGGTCGTGCCGGGAACCCTGCGGATCGCCGCGATCAGATTCCCGCGCATCTCGAACGCCACCGACCTGGACGCCCTCGCCGCCGAACCGGGCCTCGACGTGTTCGTCACAGCCAGCCCCCAGGACATCACCTCCGCCGACCTGGTGGTGTTGCCCGGAAGCCGCTCAACACTTGCCGACCTGGCCTGGCTGCGGGAACTCGGACTGGCCGACGCCCTGGTGCGACGGGCCCGCGCCGGCGGTCCGATCCTGGGGATCTGCGGCGGCTACCAGATGCTCACCGAGACGATCGACGACCCGGTCGAGTCCCGGCTGGGCGCGGCAGCCGGGCTCGGCCTGCTACCGGCCCGGGTCCGGTTCAGTGAGGAGAAGATCCTCGGACGCCCAACGGGGTCATGGAGGGAAAACCCCGTGGTCGGCTACGAAATCCACCATGGCGTCGTCGAGACCGCCGGCGGCGAGCCCTTCCTCGACGGCATCCAGGTCGACAACACCTGGGGCACCATCTGGCACGGAGCTTTCGAGAACGACGCCTTCCGTCGCGCGTGGCTGACCGAGCTGGCCAGCGCCGTCGGTTCCACCTGGCGGCCGGCCGAAGGCGCACCCGGCTTCGCCGAGCGCCGACGACTCATGCTCGACAGCCTCGCTGACGCCCTTGAACAGACAGTGGACCTGGCGGCACTTCTGACCCTCACCGGCCACCGCTGACCGACTCAGTGTTGCGACCCCGGCTATCCGGCCAGGGCGCGATCCACGAGGACGCCGACGAGGAAGCCGCCGCCCCAAAGGAGCAGGCCGATCAGGGCCAGGGTGAGCCAGTGCAGTCCGGTGCGCTGGATGGGCTGGAACTCCAGCTCGTCATCGGCAACGTCCGAGGCCGACGACGCAGTGTCGTCGGCGGTCTCCTCGCGCAGGCTGAGGCCGTGGTCGCTGAGCATCTGTGCGGCTTCGCTGGTGTTGGCTTCGTTCGACATGCGATTGGTCCTTTCTCCGAGGGCTGGCTACTCGTAGCGCAGCGCGTCAATGGGCTTCAGTGATGCGGCTCTCATGGCGGGGTAGATACCGAAGAAGAGGCCGACGGCGAGAGCGAAGCTGAAAGCGAGGGCCACCGAGTAGGGAGCCACGATGGCTTTGAAGCCCGCGATCTCGATCTGGCAGATCAGGTAGCCCAGGCCGATACCGGCGAGCCCGCCTATCACCGAGAGCATCACTGCCTCCAGCAGGAACTGGAAGATGATGTCGTACTTGCCGGCCCCGATGGCCTTGCGGATCCCGATCTCGCGGGTTCGCTCGGTCACGGTCACCAGCATGATGTTCATCACCCCGATGCCACCGACGAGCAGCGAGATCCCGGCGATCGCCCCGAGGAGCACCGTGAAGATGCTGGTGATCGAACTGGCCGCGCTCAGGAAGCTCGCCGAGTTGGAGACATTGAAGTCGCGATCGGCGGCTGTGGTGTGGTGCCGGGCATCGAGGATAGATTCCACCTGGGTCTGGGCGTCGTTCACCGTGTCTGCCGAGGAGGCCTGGACCGAGATACTGCTCAGGTTGCCGTAGCCGGACAGGTGGTCCTGGACAGCCGTGGCAGGAGCGATGATGCGGTCGTCTGAGTCGATCTGCCCCGTGGATCCCTTGGCTTCGAGGATGCCGATGACGGTGAAGGCCTTGCCGTTGAGCCGGATCGTCTTGTTGAGTATGTCGGATCCGTCCCCACCGACGAGGTCCTTCGCGACCGTCGGTCCGACAAGAAGAACCCGGGAATGGGCGTTGTAGTCGGCATCGGTGAACGCCCGGCCGGAGGCGACCGTGTCGTTGTTGATCGAGAGGTAGGCGGCCGTACTGCCGGTCGTGCTGTTGACCGTGTGGGACGCGCTCTCGTACGTGGCGGCGACCGAGGACGCAGTGACCACGGGTGCCACCTCGACGACATCAGGCGCAAGGGTCGGGTCGCTCAAGGCCTCGGCGTCAGCCATGGTCAGCGTGGCCGCCCGGGTCGAGGTTCCGGTATCGGTGGTCGTGGTGTCCCCGCCCCCGGAGCCGGCGCCTGCACCGCCGCCGAAGAACCCTCCGCTGCTGCTTCCCGGACGCACGGTCAGGGTGTTGGTGCCCAGGCTGCTCAGGGTGTCGGTGACGCTCTGGCTCGCGCCGGTGCCGACCGCAACCAGCACGATCACCGACGCCACGCCGATCAGGACACCAAGCATGGTGAGCGCGGACCGCGCCTTATTGGCCGTGACGCCCCGCCAGGCGAACTTGACGCTCTCGGAGACGTTCATGAGGCCCGTCCCGTCGTCTGGCGCAGGCGCGGCGGAGGTGCGGCCACGGCCACGAGCCTGCGATCGGAGGAGATCATGCCGTCGCGCATCTTGATCACACGTTTGGCGTGCGAAGCGACCTCCTCCTCGTGAGTGATCACCACGAGGGTGCGGCCGGCAGCGGAGAGATTGTCGAACAGGTCCAGCACTTCGTCTGTGCTGTGGCTGTCGAGGGCGCCGGTCGGCTCGTCTGCCAGCAGGAGGACGGGTTCGGTCACAATGGCGCGTGCGATGGCCACTCGCTGCTGTTGTCCGCCGGAGAGTTCAGCGGAGGTGTGGTCGACCCGGGGAGCCAGCCCCACCAGGTCGAGCGCCGCAAGCGCCCTGCGGCGCCGTTCGCGTCCGGACACCCCGGCGTAGGCCATGGGCAGTTCGACATTGGACAGTGCTGTGGTTCTCGCGATCAGGTTGAAGTTCTGGAACACGAAACCAATCTTGCGGTTGCGGATCTTCGACTGTTGCTGATCGTTCAGCAGCCGCACCTCGACCCCGTCGAGGCGGTAGCTCCCCTTCGTGGGCACGTCCAGGCAACCGATGATGTTCATCAAAGTGGACTTGCCCGAACCGGAGGCGCCCATCACCGCGACGTAATCGCCACGCTCGACCGTCAGGTCGACGCCGTCAACGGCGTGCACGACAGCCTCGCCTTCGCCGTAGGTCTTGAAGACGCCGCGCAGATCGATGACCGGACGACCAAGCCTGTTGGTATTCATCGGGCGGAGCTGCTTGCGCCCGCGCCCGGGAACCCGTTCGATTCCGACACGCCGGTGTTGGAGAGCACAACGACGTCGCCTTCGGCCACCCCGCTGGTGATCTCGGTGCCCGTGGTCCCGACCATGCCCGTTGTGACCTCGACCTTCGACCGCTTACCGTCGACGACCTTCATCACGTAGCTCTGGGTGCCGTCGGTGGCGATGGCGCTGGTCGGCAGGTACAACACGTCCTCCGACGACGCCGTGGTGATGGAGATGCTGGCCGTCTGTCCGACCCGGACCGTATCCGGAGGGGACTCCAGCGAGACGCGCGTCTTGTACTGGACGACGTTGTCGGTCACGGTGCTCTGCGGATCGACCGAGACCACCTTTCCCTTCATCTCGGTGCCGGAGGCCGGGAGCGAGATGGTCACCGGCTGCCCAACCTTCACCGCGGTCGCGTCGGCCTCGGCGATGGAAGCTGTCACGTTCTTCCCGGTGGGATCCACCAGAGTGGCCAGGCCGGTCCCAGACGTGTCGCTTGTGCCCGAAGAGCTCGCGCCGGAAGAAGACTGGCCGACAACGGCGTTCACGGTGGAGACCGTGCCATCGAAAGGCGCACGAAGCACGGTGTCCTCGATCGCCGTCCGAGCCTGGTCGACGGCAACATTTGCCGAGTCGATCTGGGCCTGCGCGGACGCAACGGTGCCACCCTTTGCACCCTGCTGGGCGACAGCTACCGTCGCCTTGGCGGAGGCGAGTGCCTTCTTGGCAGCATCTCGCGAACCGGTTTGGGTGGTGACATTCTGCCGATCCTTCAGCAGGGTGCTGTCCTTGGACTGTTCGGCGGTCGCCAATGAGGCCTTGGCGGAGGCCACCGAAGTGGCATCGGTGACCAGCTGGCTCTGAAGATCGGCGATCTTCGCGTTCGCGGTGTCCTTCTCAGCCTGGGTTGTGGCGGCGGCCAGCTCCGCTTGCGCGGCCGTGAGCGCCGTCTGGTCTGCGTTCTGTTCCTGCGTAGCCGAATCCACCTTGTCCTGCGCGGCGGCCACAGCGCTGCCCTGCTGGCTCTTGTCGTTCGCGTAGGTCTCCTTGGCGGCGTCGAGCGCCTTCTGGGCGTTCGTCAATGACTGCTTTGCCGAGGCGATGGACGCGGCGTCGGACTTCTTCTCTGCGCTCGTCCGGCCCTGGGTTGCCGTCGTGAGCCCGGCCTCCGCGGCCTTCAGGGTTGCCTGCGCCGAATCGAGTTGCTGTTGCGCGGCCGTGTCGTCCACGGCCACCAGCTTGTCGCCGACGGTCACCTTGCGGCCTTCCTTCACGTACACCTTCGTCACCACCCCCCCGGTGCCGGCCATCTGGAGATTGGCGGTGAGCCCGCTTTGTACGTTGCCGCTCGCGGTCACCGTGGCGTCGAGCCTGCCGCGAACGACCTTGGTCGTCGGGATGTTCGCGTTCGGGTCGGTGCGGGGCGTGACCAGCGCGATCCCGCCGGCCACGGTGAGTCCCAGCAGGGTCACGCCAAGAAGGCTGTTGACGATGACGCGGCGCCGGTTCATCGAACGCCTGCCTGGTGGAGGCCTGTGACAACGGCCAATGCGTGAAGGATCGATTGCATGCCGCCCAGCATGACCGGCCAAGATGCCAAGGTTCGGGGAGGATTCTGCCAAGTTGGTGAGAACCGACTGACTCTCACCAAACTCTCATCAGCAGCGCCCATGCTGTGCTCATGGACGAATCAGGAACGGGTGCGCGGATCCTCATCATCGATGATGAGCCCTACATCACGGAGATGCTCACCATGAGCCTGCGCTATGTCGGTTTCGAGGTTGCAGGCGCGCTCTCTGGTACGGAAGGGCTGGCGCTGGCCAGGAGTTTCACGCCCGATCTCGTCATCCTCGACATCATGCTGCCCGACATCCTCGGCTACGACGTCCTGCTCGCCCTGCGGCGTGAGAGCGATGCCCCGGTGCTGTTTCTCACTGCGAGGGATTCGGTGGACGATCGCGTTCACGGATTGACCCACGGTGCCGACGACTACGTCACCAAGCCCTTCAGCCTCGAGGAGGTGGTCGCTCGGGTGGGTGCGATCCTGCGTCGCACCAAGACCGGTGGCGGTTCGGTCGCGGTACCCGAGGTGCTGCGCTACGGCGATTTGGCGATGGACGAGGATGGCCACGAAGTATGGCGGCAAGGGCAGCTGATCAACCTGTCCCCCACCGAGTTCGCCCTGCTGAGGTTCCTGCTGCGCAACGCCGGCAGGGTCATGTCGAGGGCGCAGATCCTCGAGCACGTCTGGCACTACGACTTCAACGGTGACTCCAGCGTCGTCGACTCCTACATTCGCTACCTGCGCCGCAAGGTGGACGCCATCGACCCGCCCCTGATCGAGACCGTGCGCGGGGTTGGGTACACCCTGCGGCTCCCCAGGGACCAGCGATGAGACCCCTGTCGCTGCGGAACCGTCTCGTCGTGGGGGCTGTGAGCCTGGTGGCCCTCGGTCTGCTGATCGCGGACCTGGCCGGGGTGCTGCTCTTCAAGTCCTTCCAACTGCAACAGGTGGACGACCAGCTGACGGCGCCGTTCGGTGCGAGACCGCCGCAGCAAGTCAACGACGTGATGGCGCAGGCGTGTACCGCGAGCCACTCCGCCGACCGGCCGCAACTTCCTACGAGCTTCACCATCATCACCCTCGATTCAACCGGACGGCCGACCTGTCAGGCGCCCCAAGACTCGGAGGCCATGGACACCGGATCGCTGACCGTTGACCGGCTGTCCAGCGCAGCCTCCAGCCAGGAGATCATCGACCTCGGACCCGAGCCGGGACGACCCGCGACCTGGCGGGCACGCGTGCTCCAGTTCGACAACGGCTACGCGGTGCTCGCGGTCTCGCTCACCGACGTCAATCAAGCGATCCGCAGGCTCATCCTGATCTCACTCACCGTCGGGGCAATCATCCTGGCCGTAGCTGCCCTCGCCGGGATCGTCGTGGTCCGGATCGGGCTACGACCGTTGACGGCGATCGAGCGCACCGCTGAGGAAATCGCGGCCGGCAACATCTCACGGCGCATCGACGTCCGATCCGACAAGACCGAAGTGGGTCGCCTCGGCGCCTCCCTGAACAGCATGCTCACCCAGATCGAAGCAGCCTTCGCAGAGCGTGACCAGATCGAGGCGAGACTGCGCAGATTCGTCGCCGATGCCAGCCACGAACTTCGCACCCCGCTCGCCACGGTTCGAGGCCACGCCGAGCTCGTCCGCAAGGGCATTGCCAGCAGCCCGGAGGACGTGCAGCGGGTCGTCGGAAGGATCGAATCGGAGTCGATTCGCATGTCGACCCTGGTCGACGACCTCCTCCTCCTTGCCCGGATGGACAGCACACGCGTGCTCGAGCAGCGGCCCGTCGACGTCCTGTCGATCACCGTCGACGGTGTCACTGATGCACGCGTGCGAGCTCCAGGGCGCGGGATCTCGGTCACCAATCCCAATGAGCCACCATGGCTGGACGTCCCACCCACCGTCATGGGCGACAGCGTCCGGCTGCAGCAGATCCTCACCAACCTGCTCACCAATGCGATCAAGTACACCCCCCCAGACACGCCCATCGAGGTGCAAGTCGGAGCCATCGGCACCAGCGTCCACGTCGCCGTGATCGACCACGGACCCGGGCTGAAGGTCGGGAACGAAGAGCTCGTCTTCGAGCGGTTCTTCCGTGAGGATCCGGGTCGGACCAGGGGCAGCGGTGGGGCAGGGCTCGGCCTCGCGATCGCTCACACCCTCGCCGAGAAACACGGAGGAACCCTTCGGTACCGTCCCACGGCCGGCGGGGGCAGCACCTTCGAACTTGCTCTCCCCCTGGCCACGATCTAGGGGTGCTCACTCGTGGCCGGCAATTTCGTCCCCCCCGCCTCCAAGCCTGCCGGGGGCAGGAAGATGGCGCTCAACGACCTCTGGTGCAGGACCGTCACGTCCGGGCCTGCGCCCTCGCGGGCGAACACCGGGATCACGTCGACTGGGGCTGCGACCGTGAGCCACTGGCCCCCTGAGTGCACCTGGCCGGTGTGGATGTCGGTCCAGGATGCGCCGGCAGGGAGGTACAGCTCTCTGCACGTCGCGTGTGCCTCGATCACCGGGGCGACAAGGAGGTCAGGCCCGAACATGTACTGGTCGACCAGGTTCCAGCTCTGCGGGTCGTCCGGGAACTCGTGGAACAGCCCGCGCATGACCGGTTGGCCGAACTCATGAGCATCGGCCATCACCCGCCGGGTGTAGGGGCGCAGCGTCTCGCGCAGGCGGACGTAGCCGGCGAGGATGTCAAGGACGTCATCGCCGAAGCTCCAAAGCTCGTTGGGGGCTCCGGTCGGGCACCGTAGAGATCCGTCGGCGGCGGAGACGTCTTGCAGGGGCCTGCGATCTCCGTGCATGCGCATGACCGGGCAGAAGGTACCGAACTGGAACCACCGGACGAGCAGGTCACGGAAGTCGGGGTCCTCGATGTTCCCGCCGTGGAAGCCCCCGATGTCGGTGGTGAACCAGGGGATGCCCGCGACGCCGATGTGGATACCTGCCGCAATCTGGTTGCGCAGGTCGTCCCAGGTTGAGTGGATGTCACCGGACCACACCAGCGCACCGAAGCGCTGACTTCCGAGCCAGGCGCAGCGGACGAGGTTGACGATGTCCTCCTGCCCGGCGGCCCGTTGCCCTTCGTAGAACATGCGCGAGTAGGCCTGGGGGTAGATGTTGCCAATCTGGACGTTGGGTCCGGCGTGGTAGCGATAGTTGTCGAAGTCGTAGACGCCGTACTCCGGCTCCGCTTCGTCCAGCCAGAACAACTTCACGCCGAGGTCGTGGTAGTTGCGCTTGCAGATCTCCCACACGGTTTCGCGCGCACGCGGGTTGGTCACGTCGAGGAACACGCTGGGGCCCTGGAACCCCATGTGGATGCCCATGCCACGCTCGGTGCGGACCAGGAGGTTCTCCTTCTTGAAGCGCCCGAAGTTCTCCGATTCCAGCGAGACCTGCGGCCAGATGGAGACCATGAGCTCAACCCCGAGCTCCTTCAGCTCGGCCACCATGGCCGCGGGGTCGGGCCAGAATTCGTTCTCGAAACGGTAGTCACCCATCTTCGGCCAGTGGAAGAAGTCGGCAACGATGACGTCGAGCGGGAGGCCACGGCGATGGTGCTCGCGAGCAACCTCCAGAAGTTGTTCCTGGTTCCAGTAGCGGAGCTTGCACTGCCAGTAGCCCAGCCCGTATTCGGGCATCATCGGGACGTGTCCGGTCGCATCGGCGAGCGCAGAGCTCAGTCGGGCGGGAGTGGATCCGACGGTGACCCAATAGTCGAGTTGGTCGGTGGATTCGGCGACCCATTCGGTGCGGTTGGATGCGAAGGTGGCAGAGCCGATCGCCGGGTTGTGCCACAGGAATCCGTAACCGGCGCTGGAAACCACGAACGGCACGCTGACCTGGGAGTTGCGGTGCGCGAGTTCCAGGGTGGAACCCTTCAGGTCGGCGACGGCCTGCTGGTACTGGCCCATGCCGTAGAGCTTCTCGTCACGGATCGATTCGAACGATGCCTTGACCCGGTAGCTGCCCGACTGTGGGCGGTATTCCCGCGCCTTCAGCTTCAGCGACCCGCCCTCGTCCAGTTCCTTCAGCACCGTTTCCCCGCGGCCGTCCTTGACCTCGAGGGTGCAGCGAAGGACCTTGTGACCGACCTGATCGTCGTGGAACTCGCGGGCTCTGAGAATCGCGGTGATTTCACCGTTGACCAGCGTGGCGACTTCGCCGTCCACGCGGATACCGACGGGCTGAGGCGGCTGCGGCAGGAGGGCGAAATCGTTGTCGACCACGTGACCCGAAGCTGAACTGCGGACGCGCAGCGAGTGCGCTCCCCAGGCCTGAACGACGAGCGTCTCCCCATCACCGCGCCAGGTGACGGAGTCCGGGCCGGCTTCAAAGATGCATGTCACGTTCATTCGCTTTCTTGGTGGGTGGAGCGGGGCCGACCGGACGGGGCCGGGTCACGAGATCTTGGGGGAGCGCCTAGTCCTTCACGGCACCGGCCGTCACGCCGGCGGAGACGTACTTCTGCGCGACCACCAGCAGCACAGCCGCCGGGATGGAAGCCACCACTGCCGTCGCCATCATCGGGCCCCACTCCTGGTTCTGAGCTCCGATGTAGTTGTAGATACCCATGGTGATCGGACGAAGGAGTCCGCCCTCACGATTGAGGGTCGAGGCGAACAGGAAGTCAGACCACGACCAGAGGAAGGCGAAAAGCGATGCGGTGATCATCGAGTTCCTCGAGATCGGCACAACGATCGCGGAGAAGACCCTCCAGGTTGAGGCCCCGTCGATCTCGGCGGCTTCGATCAGTTCCCGTGGAATCCCGGCCATGAATGCCGTGAGCAGCATGACGGCGAACGGCACCGCGATGGTGGAGTCGGCGAGGATCAGTCCGGGAACGGTGTTGAGCAGGCCGATCCGGTTGTAGATCGAGTAGAACCCGAGAGACATGACCACGGCAGGCACCATCTGGGCGACGATGAGGATGAAGCTCAACGTCCTGCCGCCGGGAAAGGGCAGCTTGGCCAGGCCGAAGGCGGCCGGCGCGGCGATCGCCAGGGTGAGCAGCACGGTGCCGATCCCGATGATGACGCTGGTGGCGAGGTAAGGGAGCTGCTGGCTCAGGACGACGCCGTAGTGGTCAAGAGTGAAGTCGATCGGGATCAGGTCGCCTCGGCGGATGCTTGCCCGGTTGGTCAACGAGACATTGACCATCCAGTAGATCGGGAACAGCATGACGGCAGTCAGCACGACGGCGACAGGCGTCTTCCAGGGTGCCCGGCGCATGTCAGTCCTCCCGCCGGCGCTGCATCACGAGATATACGACCCCGAAGGCAAGTGCCACGAGCAGCAGGATCGTCCCCACAGCCGAGGCCTGGGAGTACCTGATGACCGTGGAGGCCCCCTTGCCGAAAGCCATCCCGTAGGACCAGGTAGCCAGCGTCTGGGAGCTGCCCGCCCCCGTGGTCATGATCCAGATGATGTCCACCACCTTGAGTGTGTAAACCAGTCCGAGCAGGACGGTGATGACCGAGACCGGACGCAGTAAGGGCATGGTGATTCGCCAGAACTGTTGCCAGGAACTCGCCCCATCGAGGGAGGCGGCCTCGTACAGGTCGGTGGGGACGTTCTGAAGGCCGGAGTAGAGGATCACAAGGTTGAACGGGATTCCGAGCCAGATGTTGGCGATGGTGACCGACATCAGCGCGTTGTCGGCGTTCAGCCACCACACGGGATCGATCCCGAAGACGCCGAGGAACGAGTTGAGGACGCCGCTGTCGGGGTTCATCATCCATTGCCACACGGTCCCGGAGACGATCACCGGCAGCAGCCAGGGCACGAGGAACATCCCACGCAAGGCTGCCGACAGGCGGAACTGCCCTCCGTGGAAGAACACCGCCAGGGCAAGTCCGATGACGTACTGGAAGAGGATGGACACAACGGTGAAGGTTGCGGTCTGGCTGACGACTCGCCAGAACCTGGGGTCAGAGACAACTTCGCGGTAGATGTCGAGCCCGACGAAGGGCGCCCCGCCACGGACGAAGGACCCGCGGTCGAACCGGTGCAGGCTCATGGTGACGTTCTCGACCAGCGGGTAGGCGTATAACACCAGGAGGTACACCAGCAGTGGTGCCACGAACGCAATGGCGACCCATTTCGGGGATCTTCTCCGCCTTGGCCTCTGCGTGACCGCCGAGGGCGAATGCCCGGTCTCGGCAGAGGACACCGGTGTCGTCATGGTTGCTCCGTCGGCTCGTCGGAAGGATGCCCGCCCACGGGGCCGGGTCCGTGGGTAGGCACCATGCTCCCCTACTTGCCGGCGGCGGCCGCGAAGGCCGACTTGACGGCGTTCGCGTCCCCGGCGGCGTTCAGGGCGCCCTGGATCGCCTCAGACAACTGCGAGGAGACCTCCACGTACTTGGCGCCGAGTTCGGTTGTGCGGCCCTGTGCGCCTTCGACCGACTTCACCCAGGGCTCCCACACCGGGTTGGCCTTGACCTGCGCTGCCCGGACATCTGCCTTGGCAGACAGGTAGCCCAGGGTCTCGTTGGTCTTCATGGCGGCGTCACCGTCGGTGAGGCACTTGATCACCGCTGCGGCGTTCGCGTAATGGTTGTCAGCATCCTTGGCCTGCACCGGGGCCACGGCGAACTCACCGCCCGTCGGAACGGGCGCGACTCCGCCAGCCTTGGACGGGATTGCCAGGACGCCGATCTTGAATTTGGCCTGCGCTGCGGCCGAGGCGAACCAGGAGCCGTTCTCGGCAAAGCCGTACTTGCCGGTGAGGAACAGGTCCCAGGCGGCGGATTGATTGTCGGTCACCGCGGACTTCGGCGCCCAACCCTTGCCGATCCAGTCCGAGATCAGCTGACCCGCGGAAACGGACTGGTCGGAGGAGATGTCGTTGAGGTTCGCGCCGGCGCCCCAGAACCAGGGCAGGAACTGGAACACGCCCTCCTCACCGGTCACGCCGGAGAAGGTGATGCCCTTGCCGCCGGCAGCGGCGACCTTCCCGATCGCTGCGTTCAACGCGTCCCAACTGGTGATCGAGGCCGGATCGACGCCAGCCTTCTTCAGCAGGTCCACGTTGTAGTAGAGGCCCAGGGCGTTGGAGCCGAACGGCACCCCGTAAGCCTCACCGTTCACGATGCCGGGGCCCATGAGGTTGGCGTCCACGCCGGTGGTGTCGATGTTGGCCTGCTTGGCCGTCGCCACCAGGCCGGAAGACACGGCCTCGGGCATCATCGGATTGTCCAGCACGACGATGTCAGGGGCATTGCCCTCCTTCACCGCGGTCGTCAACTGGTTGAACAGATCCGATTGCGGCGCGCTGGTGCGCGTGATCGTGGAGCCCTGCGGGGCGCAGGCCTTCACAAGCTTGTCCCAATCCGAGCCGTCAGTGCGCTGGGGGTAGGGATCCCAGAACTTGATGTCGGCCGTGGTGGTGCCCTTGGTGGCTTCACCGCTGGCGCTGGGGGCGGCGGGCTGGGGCGTTGTGCATGCCGCCAAAGCCATGCATGCCGCCAGAGCCACGCCTGCCGATACTCGGCGACCCGGGGACTTCGTCATCTCCTGTACCTCTCCGTTGAGCCCGACTCACTGTCGGGAAAGTACTGTGCCGCCAGTTCTAGCGAACCGGTTCGCTAGAACTGTGCTACGAGGATCGACCACCGTCAAGGCGAACCGGTTCGCTGTGACCATTTCGTTATCTTCGGCAGAGTCGAGAGGCGACTGCCCTCAGAAGGCCGACGTCAGGTAGGGCGCGCGACACTCCCCCGCAGGATGAGGCTCGGCTCGATCAGTCGCGATTCCGCGGGAGCGCCAGGTGCATTCAACCGACGCATGAGGAGGTCAACCGCCACCTGCGACACAGCCAAGGGCTCCGAAGCCACGGACGTCACGTCCAAAGCGAAGAGCTGAGCGAGCTCTGCGGAGTGCAGCGAGACCACGCTTCGGTCGCCGGGGATCCGTAACCCACGCTCGTGCAAGACGAACGGCAGCATCGCAGCAGCCGTGTCATTGTGCACAAGCATCGCGCGTGGCTTTCTGGGGTCGGACACCAACTCGGCAAGATCCCGGCGTACAAGTTCGGGTTCGACCGGCAGCGGCTGCTCCACCAGATGCAACCCGCGGTCCACCGCGCGCTTCCGGGCCGCGTCCGCGAATCGAACCGCGTAGGTTGCGCCCGACTCATACAACTCAACCGGCCATTGGACGAAGGTCGCATCATCGTGGCCGGCGTCCACGAGGTGGTCGACCAGCATCCGCGCCCCCGCGGCGAAGTCCAGGTCGACAGCGTCGATGGACATCGTGTCCTGCGGCATCCCGATGAGCACCGCCGGGAAACCCGCCGACGCGATCGGTTCCAGCCGGGGATCGCCATTCACCAGACTGAGGAGGATCAGGCCATCGACCTGTCGCCCGGCGATCATGCGGCGCACCGCGGCTACTCCATCCGCTTCGGTCAGAAGCACGATGGAGTAGCCGTACCCCCTGGCAGCGTCCGACAGATCGACGAGATACGTCGCGAGAGCCGGGCCGAACTCGGCCTCATGGAACCGCACCACCACGCCGATGGACATGGTGCGGGAGGTGGCAAGCGCGCGCGCGCCGGCGTTCACCGAGAAGTTCAGCTTCTCGATGGCGGCCTCGATCTTCTGACGTGTCGGAGGCGTGACCAGCTTTCGTCCCGTCAACACTGAAGAAACCGTGCTTCGCGACACCCCCGCCTCGCGGGCGACATCACCGATCGTGGCCACCGTTCCCACCTTCCTGAGCCGACGGGCGTCAGCGTACCGGTTCGCCAGCGGCAGTTCGTTCTGCGCCTTGCCGGATGCGGCGGCGCTCGTTGTCGGGTTTGGTCAGCGACGGATCTCGATCAGGAGGATCCATCCGTAGATGGCGACCACAATGCCGGTGACGAACTGGGCGACCATGCCGCGCTGCTGGCCGGCGATGCTGACCGCGACTACGTCCGCCGGATGGCGGTCGACGGCCCCGGCACGTACGTCCACGCGGAGGTGGGGCTCGTGGACGACAACTGGCTCACCGTCGGCTCGGGCAAATGAACGCGCCCGCGAAGACCTCGTACTCGGCGGCCTGATCGGACTCCTGGTCGACGACTGACCGCACCCTGCTGGGCCCGGAGGTAGCGGTCTCAGGCTGATCGGATCGGCTCTCTGCGCAACCGCCAACGGCGGGGTGTTGACGGAGATGAGGTATCCGAGTTCGGCGATTCGGTTCTCATTTATGGGCAGTTGCCTCGGTCGAGTGCCGTGCGAGCAGGATGCAGCCAGCGAGGGTAAGGAAGAAGCCGAGCGCAGCCGGGGCTGCCATGCCGGGTCGCACCTGGTCTCCGAGCCAGGCCAGCCCGATGGTTGCCGGCACCAGTGTCTCGACCGCGAAGGTGATAGCAGTGGCCGTTGTGACTGCCCCGCGTTGGAGTGCCAGGCCGAACGTAACCAATCCGATGGCGGCATAGCTCGCCAGGGCCCACGACACCGGGTCGAGCACGAGACGCCACAGGTCGTGCGGAACGGTGAGGACTCGCGCTGCCACCCCCAGGCCTGCAAAGCCGAGTCCTGCAGTGACCGCTAGTAAGGGCGACCCCAGTGATGGGCGAAGGCGGCTCGCCAGGGCGCCCAGTGCCAGCACGGGCGCGACAAGTCCGGCCAGGAGGAAGGCCGTCCAGCCCTGCAAGGAGGCGCCAGGCCCTTCTCCGCCGCTGGCGGCCAGGAGCACCAGGCCGGCGGCGACCGCCACCAGGGCAACAACCTCTCTGCGAGTCAGGTGAACACCGAGAAAGAGCACGGCGAGGACTGCTGTTACGGCGACACTGGAGGCGATCACCGACTCCACGACGAAGAGCGGGAGACCGCGCAGGGCGACGATGGAAGCGAGGAACCCCGCCCCGTCCAGCGCCAGCCCGACCACGTAGAGTCGGGCGGCCCAAAGCCGTGTCCAACGGCTGCCAGCATCGGAGTCGGCGGCTCGACGCAGACCGATCGCCTGCAGCACGGTGCCGGCCCCGTAGAGCAAGGCGGCGCCGAGCGCGCAGACAAGGCTCAGGATCATGAAGCCACCCTGACACGGAAAGGATTCGGGTATTCGGGGCGATGCAATCTATGCCCGGGTGGCCGCAACGTTGGCAGCAACGATGGCCTGAACCCCGGCTGCGTTGGGGTGATCACCATCGTCGGCCAGCAGCGGCGTGGGGTCCTCATCTCCGCTGCTCTTGAACGGCTTCACCAGGTCGACGGTCAGGTCACCGCTGCTGCTCGCTGCGTTCGCGATCGCATGGTTGGCTGACTTGGTGACTTCGACACTCCAGTCGATCTGCTCCTGGCCGCCATCGGCCCGTGCGACCGCGCCGTCTGTGAAGACGTTCCAGTAGTTGTCCACCAACACCGTCATCGGCTGCCCAGCCCGGAGTGACCTGACGAGGCTGAGGACGGACGCAAGGCGTGTTCCCATGGTGTCGACCTGCGGTTTGTAGCAGGTAGCGTCGCAGTCGCTTTGATTCCAGGAGTCGAAGGCGTCACTGAGGTCGTTGGCCCCGATGATGACGATGAGGATGTCGGCGTTGGCGACTTCGCGGCGCGCGTTGGCATCCTGGTGAAGCTGGTCAAGCAGATCGTTGGTGGTGTACCCGGGGACACCTAGGTTGGTGGCTGTGACGTCCCGCCCTGTCCGGTCGGCTATCGCGTGGGCGAAGCCCGCCATGATGGTTTCGCAGTTGCAGTGCGTGCCTGCCATCACAGAGTCCCCGATTCCCACGACGTGCAGCGGCGCCAGGGGGGTCGAGCTCTGCGTGGTTCGTGGCATTGCCGCGGAGTGTTTCGGCGAGACCTCGACCGGGGGGTCTGCGACCGGCCAGGCTGACGTGACTGAGAAGACGGCTACCAGAGCGGCAGCCAGCACGACCAGACCCGTGGCCCAGACGAGGATGGCTATGCCCCTCGGACGGATTCGACGCATCACCCGGCCGCACCGGACTTGGCCAGCCATTCCAGTGCCGGTGCCAGGTAGGCCTTGTAGTTGTGATAGTTGTGCCCGCCGGTGGGGAACGTGATCAGGGTCACGTTGGGGTCGCCATGCGTTGCGGCCGCCATCTGGTCAGTCGCCTTGCCCGCCCAGATGTCCTGTTTCCCGGCAATCATCAGCAGCTTCCCGCCGCGCATCCCGTACTGGCTGTACAGCCACATCGGCGAGTTTTCGTTTTGCAGTTGCGTGTTTCCGCCGAACAGGTCACCGGTGGTGTTGTCCAGGTAGGTGTCGAATTGGCCGCCGAAGCTCACTGCCGCCGCGAAACTTGTGGGGTGTTTCAAGAGCAGCTTCGCCACGCAAAGGGCGCCGGTGCTCCAGCCCAGCAAGGACCATTGCTTTCCGAGCGGTTCGACCCGGTATTTGGCTTGGAGGGCGTTGGGGACGTCGGTTGTGAGCCAGGTCTCGGCCTGGGGGCCGTTGGGGACGTCCACGCATTCGGTGTCACGGGGCGGGGCGATCATGATCGGGGGAAACACTGCGACGAAGGGCTTGACCTTGCCTGAGGTGATCGCCTGGCTGGCGACGTTGGCGAAGTCGTATTCCGTGTAAAGGTGTTGCGGCTGGGATGGCTGGCCTGGCAGGAACATCACCACCGGGTACTTGGTCTTTCCGCTTGCCTTGTATCCCGGTGGGAGCCAGACCAGGGTGTCCGCGGTGACTCCCGACGTGGAATGAACGGTCATCACCTCGACAGATCCTGCCCCCTTACTCGTCCCCGTACCCGCACCCGGACCCGCGTCCACCTGAATGGGTGGCGGGGCGTCACCGCTCAACCCGAACAGGTCGCTCCAGGACGAGTAGAACCCGTACTGGTTGTTCACGTAGAGGAAGATCGACGTCATCGCCAGCAGTTGGGCCAGCAGGATCACGCCAATCCGGCCCGCGACCACCAGCGCAAAGGGCGGGCCACCGGAGGTGCTGGCGCGTCGGCGGGACCACAGGATTCCGATGAGAACAGGTAGTGCCACGGCCAGGGCCACGCTGAGGACAAATACTGGCTGCCCGGTCAGGTCGAACATTCCGGACTCCCTTTCCTGTGAGGCTGCGGGGTCTCTCAATTTGCCACTGTACCCACGCGACTTGGGTGACGCGGGGTAACCTCCGAGGTGTCGGGGCCATCGGGGGAAGGTAGCCAGATGCCGAAACAGGGTGATCGAGCACTCTTCCCCGATCGTGGCGCACGGGTTCTCACAACCGTGTACGCGTTGTCCACCGTCATCGCGCTGGTGACCTGGCTGTTGGGTCATTGGGGCAGCCCGCAGCCGAACTGGCTGGAGCTGGTGGTCACCCTTTTCAATGTCCCGCTGTCGCACTCGATAGCCTCAATCGCGCTCCTTGGCCTGATCACCAGAGCCCTGCTCGGCCGCAAGCGGATCGGCCTGGTTGCGGTGGCCGTATGCCAACTGTTCGGCATGTATCTCGGGCTTGCGGTCCTCGTGTCCTGGCCCACCAGCCCGCTGTTGCGCGGGTGGCGCACCGAGCATGCGCTCTACCTGTGGCTCGACATCGCCTCCCTGCCTCTGGGGGCGCTCATCCTGGTGGCGCTGTGGCGAATCAGAAGCGCCTTTACTGGGCGGGTCCGCAAGGGCTCGTGGTGGCGGGCCACGCTCGTCGCGATCCTGGGAATCTGCGTCACCTTCGTGGCTACCGTAGGTCTTCTCATCCTGACTCAACCGGTCGGATCGCCCCTGGGGTGGGATCGTCTCCTGGCAGTGCTGTTCCGCGGGCTCGGTGAGACCGGACGCGACTACCGGGAAGACATGGCCTCGGTGCCTACGTGGGTGCCGACGGTCACCTCAGCACTGATCACGGTGACCATGCTGGCGGCGGTGACGGTCTTCCTCCGGTATGCCAGGGACACCACGAGCTGGTCGGGTCGGCGCGAGTTGGAGATCCGGCGCCTGATCCATCGCTACGGCGCGGCCGACTCATTGGCCTACTTCGCCACCCGCAGGGACAAGTCATCCGTCTTCTCCCCCGACGGGCAGGCCGTCATCACCTACCGCGTCTCCTCTGGAGTGTCGCTGGCTTCCGGGGATCCGATCGGGAGCCCGGAATCGTGGCCGGCCGCGATCAGCGCCTGGAAGGACGAAGCCACACGGTTCGGCTGGCTCCCCGCCGTCCTCGCAGCCTCCACCGACGGGGCCCGCCGCTACGCGCAACAAGGACTTCACGTGATGGCGTTGGGCGACGAGGCGATCCTCGATGCCCACACCTTCACCCTCGCCAACAAGAAGCTCTCGGCAGTGAGGGTCGCTGCTCAGCACGCCCGCAAAGCCGGGCTCACCGTCGACATCGACTACCAGGCACAGATCCCGCCCGAGCAACTGGCCAAGCTGCTTCACGACGCGGACCGGTGGCGCCACGGTGACACCGAGCGCGGATTCTCCATGGCACTGAATCGCTCCGGCGATCCCGCTGACGCACACATGCTGTTCGTCCAGGCACGCAATGATCGTGGCGAGCTCGTCGGGCTACTCACGTTCGTCCCTTGGGGTCCAGGCGGGGCGTCCCTCGACCTCATGCGGCGAAGCCCGGAAGCCCCCCACGGGGTCACCGAACTCATGGTGAGCCACCTGATGGGCACAGCGTCGAAGCTGGGGATCCGTTGGGTTTCGCTGAACTTCTGCATGTTCCGCCGCGTCTTCAGCCAGGCCGCAGAGGTCGGCGCCAGCACCTTCACCCGGCTGAACTCCTCCTTCCTCGGCCTGTTTGACCGGTTCTGGCAACTCGACCGGCTGTACCGGGCCAACCGACAGTACGACCCGCGCTGGGAGCCACGCTTCATCTGCTACGACGACCGCGTGGGCCTGCCGCAGATCGTGGTCGCTGTGGGATCTGCTGAAGGCTTCCTGCCCCGATACGGCTTCACCCGGCCCTCTGGCGAGCACCGACTGACCCAAGCACAACTCGCCGAGGTTGACGAGCTGGAACTGCAGCCGCGAGCAGACACCGCTGAACCTGAGGCCCGACAGCCCGCAGGGTTCCGTATCCGGCTTTCGCACCTGCAGGCCCTCGCCGAGAGATCCGACGCTCCCTACACACCGGGCAGCCGCAGCGGAATGTTGACGGTGGCCCAGGTGCTGTCCGCCCCGTGGAACGGTTCCGACACAGTCGACCTGTCCGGCCGCATCAGGTCCGTCCGGGATCATGGCGGGGTGGTTTTCGCCACCCTGACCGACCGCGACGCAGTCGTTCAGCTCCTCCTCGAACGCGATCGGCTCGACCCGGCTGCCTTCGACGCTTTCCGTCACCTCGTTGATCGCGGCGACATCGTCGCGGTAACCGGCACGTTGGGCTTCTCCCGAAACACAACGCCATCCCTGGTTGTGGAAAGGTGGAGCGTCCTGGCCAAGGCCTTTCACCCGATCCCCTTCGGCCGCCTGACGAATCCCGAGACGCGCCTACGCCTGCGCTCGACCGACCTGATCGCGAACCCGCAACAGGCTGAACTGCTGCGGCAGCGGAGTGCCGTGGTCACTGCGCTGCGCAGGACGCTGGACAAGGCGGGATACACCGAAGTCGAGACTCCGATCCTGCAGCGCATTCATGGCGGCGCGAGCGCACGCCCATTCAAGACCCACATCAACGCCTACGGCCTCGACCTTTCCTTGCGAATCGCGCCAGAGCTCTATTTGAAACGGCTCGTCGTTGGCGGACTGGGGGCCATCTACGAAATCGGGCGCGACTTCCGCAACGAGGGCGCCGACGCCACCCACAATCCTGAATTCACCGCACTCGAGGCCTATCAACCAGGCGCCGACTACAACACCATGCGAGTACTGACACAGACCCTGATCACATCGGCGGCCACGGCTGTGCACGGTCGAGCCGTGCTCCCGGGCCCAACGACCCGCACCGACAGAAGGGGGACCAGTGACGCCACATGGATCCCGCTGCTCGGCACCTGGCCAGTGGTCCCCGTGCTGGAGGCCGTATCGCGAGCCGTGGGAGTCCCCATCAGCCTCGACACCGAGATTGAAGCCTTGCTCGACCTCGCGCATGACAACGGGATCAGTGTCCAGAACCGCAGCGGATCCGGAGCTGTGATCGAAGCCCTATACGCGAGCCTGGTGGAGCCGGCCACTATCACGCCCACGTTCTATGCCGACTTCCCGCAGGACACGTCCCCGCTCGCGGCGGTACACCGATCCAAGCCAGGACTGGTTGAACGGTGGGATCTCGTCGTGCGAGGGATGGAGATCGCCACCGGATACTCGGAGCTGACAGATCCCCTCGACCAGCGGCGGCGCCTCACCGCCCAGTCGCTCAAAGCCGCCGCCGGGGATCCGGAGGCTATGGAACTCGACGAGGACTTCCTCTACGCCCTCGAGACAGGCATGCCCCCAACCGGGGGGATCGGGCTCGGAGTGGACCGCCTGGTCATGCTCCTCACCAACACCACGATCCGCTCAGTGCTGACCTTCCCGTTCGTGAAGCCGAACGCAGACTGAGTCAATTCACCGCTGCCGCCTGGCGTCGAGTGGGCGAAGGCGTATCGCGAGGCCCGGCTGGCGCCCGCCAGCGACGAGTTCCCGCCAAGGGCACGATGGTGTCGTCGCGGAGTAATATCTGAGCATGCGCACTCTCGTCCCGGCCGAGTTCAATATCTTTGATTCCATAACCGGGCTTCCCATGCATCCGCTTGTTGTTCATTTCGCTGTGGTCTTGTTGCCGTTGGCCGCGATCATGCTGATCGCCTTGTTCTTTGTACCGAAGTGGCGCGCCACCTTCGGGTGGCTGACTATGGCCGGACTCATCGCGGGGACGGTGGCGGCGTTTGTCGCAAAGCAGACCGGTGAGGCGTTCGCGACCCATGTCGGGCTCCCGCAGGAGCATGCCGTGTGGGGCGACGCGCTTGTGGTCGTGGCCGTAGCCCTGGTGATCGTGGCAGGGACCTGGTTCTGGCTCCAGCGACCCGTGGCAACTCGTGTGGCGAAAAGTCGAACCCCAACTATCGGTGCTGTTGGCATCGTCGCAGTCGCGTTGGCCGCCGCCGCAACCGTGATGACTGTCATTGTCGGCCACAGCGGGGCGACGGCCGTCTGGGAGGGTCGGCTGACCCCGGTGCAGGCACCGGAAATCTCGACCTCAGCGCCTCCCCCTGCGGGCTCCAACACCTACACCCTCGACCAGGTGAAGGGGCACTCCACGCCGTCGGACTGCTGGAGTGTTGTCGCCGGCACGGTCTACAACCTGACCGCCTGGATCCCCAGGCATGACGGCGGTCAGGCCGTCATCAAGGCAATGTGCGGCATCGACGCTACGGCGGCCTTCACCGGTCAGCACGGGAAGCAGGGCGAGCCCAACCAGGCCCTCAAGCGCTTCGCGATCGGCACGATTGGCGGAGGACAACAGACCGGCGGCGCTGCGCCATCGGCGGCCAAGTCCATCACCCTCGCCGAGGTCCAGCAGCAC